>ERZ772971.950-NODE-950-length-17412-cov-12.186438_pt1 | contig 17412 bp, 13 predicted proteins | sample MGYA00511943_ERZ772971 | MGnify/ENA primary metagenome ERZ772971 (study PRJEB29015, sample SAMEA2737929) | human oral metagenome | biome: human oral; feature: human-associated habitat; material: dental | place: China | collected 2144 ... | reverse complement strand
GGGCGTTGCTCAAGCGAGCGCCCATCGTCCTCTTCGACGAGGCGACGAGCGCCCTTGACGCCGAGAACGAGGCGCACATCGTTGAGGCGATGGAGGAGCTGCGGCGCCACTCGACCCTCCTCGTCATTGCACACAAGCTCGAAACGATCCTCGCCGCGGACAAGGTGATCGTGCTCAATTCCCGAGGCGAGGTCGCGCAGGAGGGCACGCACGAGCAGCTGATCGCCGTTCCCGGCACGTACGCGGACTTTTGGGCGCAGCGCGAATCCGCTGCGGGGTGGCGCTTGGTGCGTCACACGCCCGCCCGCCAGCGGGCGAGGAGCTCGTACCCGTCGCGGCCGTAGACGGTGGGCACGTGGCGGCTGGCGCGGCCGGCGAGTTTGCCTTCGCGGTTTCCCGGCATCCCGTGGGTGAGCACCTGTTCGACCGCGTCGAGTTGGCGCAGCGCGATGAATTCGACGCGGGAGGGGTGCTCGCGCGCCAGATCCGCGTAGATGAGCGGGTCGTGCTGCCCGTCGTCGCCCACGAGGATCCATTTGATGTGCGGAAACATGATGAGGAGGTTGCGCAGCTGCGTCATTTTGTGCTCCTTGCCGGAGCGGAAGAGGCCGGTTGGCGTGGGGCCCCAGTCGGTGAGAAGCAGCGGGCCGTCGGGAAGGTCGTGTTCGAGGATGAACTGGCTGAGGGTGGGCGCCGTGTTCCATGCGCCCGTCGACAGGTAGAAGACGGGGGAGCCGGGCTCGATGATCGCCTTGTAGAACTCGGAGATTCCAGGCACGGCCTTTCGGGCGTTGGTGTGCAGCACGAACGAGTTCCAGAGTGCGAGCATCGGGCGGGGGAGCCAGGTGATCATGATCGTGTCGTCGACGTCGGAGATGATTCCCGTGCTCACGCCGGGGTCGACGACGATGACCGGCGCCTGCACCGGGTCGCCCGCGGCGGGCGTGATCGTTGCGCGGTGTCGTCCGGGTTCGAGTCCGTGGTCCTCGATGAGGAGGTCGATGTAGCCCGACTCCGATGTAAAGGTCTCGACGTCGCGTCCGTTGACGGTGACGGTGACGGGGAGATACCCGACCTGGGTGGTGAAGAACTGACGCCACCCGCGTTTGGCCTGCTGCGCGAAGGCCATCTGCCAGTCTGTTGCGTTTGGGTTCGCCATGAGCGCCCGGGCCATGACGCGGACGGCCGACGTCGAACCGTACCCCGTGTACGGGTACAACCGCGGAAGCCATCCCTTTTTGCGGCGGGAGACGATCCCGCGGCGGTTGTTCTCACGTTCGATCTGACGGACGATGTCTGCGAGACCCATAGCAACAAGCCTAGACTAAAGCCGTCTCTATCCGGGCACTGCTTGCACGCCTTCGTCGCGCCTCCCTTCATGTCTTCGTATGCCGATGACCGACCCGTCCGCTCTCGTGAAGATGAACCCCCCGTCGTGGTGGCGTATGGAGATCATGTCGCGATGGACGAGGGCATGGTGGTGCCAGCATAGAAGGATCGCGTTTGCCAGGTTCGTTTTTCCTCCGGATTGCCACGGCAATGCGTGGTGAATCTGCCCGTGGGCGAGGGTGTCCGAGCATCCCGGGTATCGACAAGTGCGGTCCCTCGCGACGACCGCCCGGGTTTGAGCGGGGGTGAAAAGGCGTTTTTCTCGTCCGACGTCGAGAACCTCTCCGGTCGCCGATAGAACGACGCGGGCGATTGACGAGTCGCATAACAATCGCGCCAGCTGACTCATCGACAAGGCCGATCCGTCATCCAGTTTGGCGGCTTCAAGCCCGTTGAGCGCCTTGACGTCCAGGGAGGCCGGGATCGTCCCGAGCAAGCTGCCGAGTTGCTCCGCCTGGCTGTCGAGGGAAGCCAGGCATTGGCCCAACCTCCCCTGCCCGCGTCCGGTTTCGGTGCAAGATCCGCGTTCGCCGTTTCCGCCGTGCCGGCTCTCGCCGCCGCAGTTTCCTCCCTCTTTTTCGGCGTCGGACGCAAGAATCGAGCATCCGTGGACCGGAGCCGCCTGCGCTTTGGCCGCGCCGTGCAAAGAGCCGACCGCGCCGCTCAGGGACTTTTCCACGCCCACGAGGGTCGATAAGGGCACATGCACCGAGATGTGCGGCCGGATGCGGGCGCCCGTGGAGAGGGCTCCGGCGTCGAGCTGCGCGGTCGCCAGCTCGACGAAGGCGCAGGCTCGCCGCTCAGGCAACGTCCGGACGGTCGGCGCTTTTTCGCCCCATGATCGCGCTCAGCGCCGTATCGACGACAGCAGCCGCCTCGTCCGAGAACCACCCCGTGACCCGCATGCCCGAGCCTTCGCGGGTGAAGGCAAGGGATTCGCGCGAGGCGTCTTTCTTCTCCGCCTCCACGCCCGACGCGGCGTCGTGGGCGAAGGCGCGGGCTTTGATTCGCCGCTCGAATTCGCGCGGGGCGCACTTCTGGGCGTAGGCAATCAACTCGTCCTGAACGTCGTCCTCAGTCAGTTTCTCTTTCAGGGCGGGGGTGGAAAACACTCGGCGGACGGCGTCGACGTGCTCCAGGAAGATCTCGCCGTCCGTCAAAGCCGCCGACAGCTTCCACAAGTCGGATTCGAGGGCTTGGGCCCGCTTGATCTCTCGCGAAGCCGCGGCTGGAGACTGGCCGGAGGCCTTCTCGTTCCACTGCGTCAGCGTCCGAGTTCCCGAGGAACGCCAACTCCTCTTTTTGTCGATTGCCAGGAGCATCCGTCCGCGGACCGCACCGAGGCGGGAAATCAGCTTGGCCAGCGCCTCGGCGTCGGCGAGAAGCTCGTCCCCGGAAAGCCCAGACAGGTCTTCTTCGCTCACCCGCGATATGAGCTCCCCAATCGCGTCGAGACAGCCCGCCACGCGACTTTCGCCGGTCTTTGACGACCAGTCGCCCGGAACGCCCTCGCGTGCGCCGATCGACGGCGCGCAGCCTTCGTCTGCACGAGATCCGGGGCGCTGCGGCCGAAGCCCACGCCCATCGAGAATCGCAGGGCGGCCGACAAGGCTCCCAGAGGCCGCCGTCGGGCTCGCAGCAACGGAGTTCATTTGGTCGCCTAACTCGCTTTGGTTTCTTCCGTCCCTTCGATTCCCTTCACCGTCATCTTAACGCTAAAAGAAGGAGTTGTCAATTTTTTGTTCGATGGAGGCAGGCCTGCACGACGCCGATCGCTGACGGATGCCGATCGCGGACGGACGCTGATCGAGTACGGACGCCGTTTGCGGAGCAACGCCGATCGCGAACAACTTGAACGAAACTCCAGCTGCCCGCCGGGAAGCATCGACCCCCAAGGCCCCGACGCAGATGCGCCTCCACACTCGCGGAGGCTGACTCGGTTTGACGGTTCGGAGGCGCTCCGCGGCCCGTGCGCTTCCGCGCTCGCGGGGGCTAACCGTCAGCGACTCCTGCCGTGTGCGCCTGCGCCTTCGCGCTCGCGGGGGCTAACCTGGCCCTATGTTGCTTGCATTCTCCATTGCGCCGATGACGTCCGATCGGCCCGACGGCTCCGTGTCCCAAGCGGTCGCGGCCGCGGTCGAGGCCGTCCGCGAGTCTGGTTTGCCGCACGAAACCACGTCCATGTTCACCACCATCGAAGGCGAATGGGACGAGGTCATGTCGGTGGTCAAGCGATGCGTCGACGTCGTCGCCGAGCGCTCTCCTCGAATCTCGCTTGTCATGAAGGCAGACATACGCCCGGGCTACACCGGGCAGATCACCGCGAAGGTCGAGCGGGTCAACGAAATCCTCGAAAACGGGTGAGCCGCCGCGGCCGGGGCATGACGACGCCGTTGCCGCGCCGCGAGGCCGGTTCCGCGAGGCGGGCGCCGCCGAGTCTCCTAGCCGGATGCGACGTCGCTGCTATATGCGTCTGCGGCGAACGCCCCGGCGCCGCCGCACGCGCCCGGCGAACGCCCCGACGCCGGCGACGCCTCACATCTTCTGCACGGCCCCGACCAGCGCGACGGCGGCCTGGGCGATCCGGGTGATCCCGGCCCAATCCTGGGCCTTGACGAGCCTGTGAGGCACCACCCATGAGGTCCCCACCGCGGCGACGGAGGGGATAGCCAGGTATTCGGCCGCGTTGCCCGCGGAGATGCCGCCCGTGGGAACGAAGCGCACGTCGCCGAAAGGCGCGGAAAGCGCGCGTATCGCGGCCGAGCCGCCGGACGCGGCCGCGGGAAACACGTTGACGTCGGTCGCTCCGGCGTCGACCGCGGCCATGAGGTCGGTTGCGCTGGAGACGCCCGGCAGCGGCAGCATGCCCATGCCGAGGGTGTGCTGAACCACCCGCCGTGAAAAACCGGGGGAGACGACGAAGTCCGCGCCCGCGTGGAAGGCCGTCTCCACCTGCGGGACCTTGATGACTGTTCCTGCCCCCACGATCATGCCGGCCTTAGCGAGCTCCTCGTCGTCCCGGATCGATGCGATCGCCTTGGCTGCCGCCGCGGTGCGCAGAGGCACCTCGAGCACGGGAAGCCCGCCGGCGACGAGGGCGCGGGCCAGGGGCACGGCCGCCTCGGCGACGTCAATGGCCGCGACCGGGATGATGCGGTGGGCTGTGAGCTGTTCAAAGGTGATCGGCATGAGAGTCCTCGTCGTTGTGGGGTGTATTCAATGAGTGCGCTCCTTTTGGGTGCGCACTCCCTGTGGGACGCCGTCGCCCGCGCGGGCGACGGCGTCGGAGTGAAAGCCGCCGACGTCGATCAGGGCGAACGGCCGCACCGGCGATTGCCCGAATCGGCGGGCGCTCGAACCGTGTGGCGACCGGCCATGGCCGACGGCGAATCTGGGCCGACGGGCGGCAGATTCGGCCGGCAGCCGAGCCCTGTCGACAACCGGTCCGAGGGCTGCGGCGGTTGAGCACGCGAGTCCGGCTCGCCTGCCTCCCGATCGGGCGTCAAACAGCGGCGCAACGGCATCCGCTACGATCTTACGGGCTGTGGCCGAGGGCCGACAGCGGCTCGCCGACCTCCGCCGACAGCGGCTCGCCGACCTCCGCCGACAGCGGCTCGCCGACCTCCGCCGGCGCCGGCCCCCGTCGGCCCGGATCAGCCTTGCGTTGCGGAGCTGTGCCGTCAAATCGAGGCCGCCTGCCCTGCTCAGCCTCGCATGTCCACGAGCACCTTTCCCGAGGCGTCGGAGTCCTTCGCCGTCGTGAACGCCTCGACCGCGGAATCCGCCGAATCGCCTTTGAAAACGTGGGTGACGACGACGTCGGCGATCTCCGGGCGGGCGGCCAGAAGCTCGATCGCCTCGTCGATCTCCGTGTTGAAACGGAAACACCCGCGAAGCTGAATTTCCTTGGCGATGAGCGTCGCGAGCGCGATCGGCTGCGGCCCGGCGCCCATCATTCCGATCTGGGCGTGGACGCCCGCCGGCCGGACGGCCTCTATGGTCGCCGACACGGCTGCGGGTATCCCCGAGCATTCGAGGGCGACGTCGAAGTGTCCGCGGGGGAGCTCTGCGCCGCCCGCTCCGCTCGCGGTTCCTGCGCCGCCCGCTCCGTCCGAGGCGTCCACGTCGGCGCAGCCCGCCCCGCCGACTCTCACCGGGCGCGCCCCCAGCCGCCGCGCCCGGTCCAGCGGCCCCGCCAAGACGTCGGTGGAGACGACCTCGGCCGCGCCTTTCGCCACGGCTGCTGCGGCCGCGAGCAGGCCGATCGGCCCGGAGCCCGAGACCACTACACTCTTGCCCTCGACGCCGCCGGCCACGTTGATTCCGTGCAAAGCCACGCCCAGGGGCTCGGCAAGCGCGGCCACGCGAAGGTCCATGCCTGCGGGCAGCGGGCGCACCATGAAATCCTTGACGATGAGAAATTCGCTCATCCCTCCCTGCGTGTGGGGGTGGGTGGAGGCCGAGCCGAGGTAGCTGCCGCCCGGGAAAAGGTGGCGCTTGTCCTCAATTCCGGGGATTGGCTCGCCAAACGTCGCCGGATGGACCGTCACGGGCGTGCCGGAGGCCAGCTTTCCCGAGGGGTCGAGGTCGACGACGCCGGAAACTTCGTGCCCGGGCGCCATCGGCTCTTCGACGACGAAGGCGCCGTTGGCCCCGTTGAAGTAATAGTGCAGGTCGGATCCGCAGACGCCGACGTAGGCAATGCGCAGGCGGACTTCGCCGGGGCCCGGCTCGGGCGTGGGAACGTCCTCGAGGCGGATGTCCTCGCGGCCGTGGATGAAGAGGGTTTTCACTTTCGCTCCTCGTTGTTCTCTTTGGTCAGGTTGTTTCTCAGCGGCTGGGTCCGGCTGCGGGTTTCCCCTTTCCGCGCCGGACCCCGCCATGTCTGCGTCGGGTCATTCCGCGCCATGTTTGCGTCCGGTTGCTCCGCGCCGATATCCGCGATGCGGCGCTTCCGTGTCCAGGGCCGCTCCGCCCAACGCGGAGCGGCGGTCTGGCCGCGTCCGGCTACGCCACGACGAACAACAGGGCGGACAGAGCGAACACCATGAGGGATTCAAGCATCTGCTGAACCGTCCATGTGCGCAGGGTCGTGGCCGTGTCCATGCCGAGGAGGCGGCCCACCAGCCAGAAGCCGGAGTCGTTGACGTGCGAGGCGAAAACGGAACCCGCGGCGGTGGCCAGGGTGATGGCGACGATTTGGAGCTCGTTGTAGCCCCCGCCGAGGACGCCCGCGGACATGAGGCCGGCCGCCGTCGTCAGGGCAACCGTCGCCGAGCCTTGTGCCAGGCGCAGAGCCACCGCGATGATGTAGGCGGCGACGATGACGGGGACGCCGATGTTGTCGAGCATGTACTTGAGGGCGTCGCCGATGCCGGAGGCGCGGAGCACTCCGCCGAACATTCCGCCCGCGCCGGTGATGAAGACGACCGAGGCGATGGGCGCAAGAGCCGAGTCGAGGAGCTTCTCCAGAGCCGATCTGTGCACTCCCTTGGACGTTCCAAGCACGGGGATCGCTGTGAGGACGGCGATGAGCAGTGCGACGCCGGGCTTTCCGAGCAGGCTGAAAACTTGCGCCCACAGCGGCAGGCTGACGTGGGAAAGCTTGGGGTCGGCGCTGTACTCGCCGAACGTTCCCGCCTTCGTCATGAAATCGACGGACGTGTTGAGGAGGATGAGGAACATCGGCAGGAGGAGGATGCCCACGACGGTGGCGACCCTCGGCGGATTTTCAACGGGTTCGGTCCGCGCGCCGAAGATCGTCTTGGAGATGTCGATGTTCGGGAATTTTTTGGCGCAGCGGCGCCCCCACAGCACGCCGGTGACGTAGAAGGTGGGGATCGCGAAAATGATGCCGACCACCATGAGGTAGCCGAGGTTGACGCCGTAGAAGGTGGATGTGGAGACCGGGCCGGGGTGCGGCGGCACGAAGACGTGCATCACGGAGAAGGCGACGGCCGTGGGGAAGGCGTAGAGCAGGATGGGCCCGCCCAGCCGCTTGGCGACGGCGAAGACGATGGGCAGCATGACCACGAGGCCGGCGTCGAAGAACATGGGGAAGCCCAGCAGAAGGGAGGCGAAGCCCAGCGCCATGGGGGCGCGCTTCTCACCGAATTTTCCGATCATGTAGTCGGCGAGCACCTGGGCGCCGCCGGAATGTTCGACCAGCACGCCCAGCATTGCGCCGAGGCCCACCAGTATTCCGACGCTGCCCAGCGTCGAATTGAACCCTTCCATGACGGTGTCGTAAAGCTTGTCGAGCGGGATTCCCGCGGCGACGGCGGTCACGATCGAGACGACGACGAGCGTGATGAAGGCGTGAAACTTAAGTGCGATGACGAGGAAAAGGATGACGGCGATCGCTGCGGCCGCGATTGCGAGCAAGGCTGCAGGCGGGATGTTGCCGACCCAGGCGCCGCTTTTGTCGATGAATACCCGTTTGTCATCGGCCAGTGTGGCTGTTGTTGGTTCCATGTGTGTCTCCGTTGAGCGGTGAGCCGGGACGAACTCGGCTCGAATGTTTGGAGTGAGCCGGGGCGAGCTCGGCTCGAATGCGTCTGCCGCGGGGGCTGCCTTGCCCCATGCGACTGTGATCGCCATAATAGTAGTATCATTGACGCTTTGCCAGACGAGTGACGAAATCGCGAGATTCCGCCGTTTGCCGAGGCGAGGGTCTTCGATATGGCGACGTCGAAGCGCCTGGTTCGACGTCGGAACATTGGTTGGACGTCGAAACGTTTAATCAAGCATCGAAACTTTAGGTTTGACGCCGATTCGCGTCGGTTCGTCGGTGCTCGTCCCGGCGAGGCCGCCGTTCGTTCCGGCGAGACCGCGACTCCTAGCGAGGTGACCATGGCCCCGAACGACGACGGCGCAGGCGCGCAAGGCGCAGGCGCGGCCCGTGCTGGGCAGCCCGTGCCCGAGCGGAGCCTCGACTCGCCTCACGCGGGGAGAAAGGCGTGGGCGCTCCCTCCCGTGCGCAAAGCCGACGTCGAGGGTTCGCGAGCCGGCGGATCCGAGGGACGCGCGTTTGAGCGTGCCTCTGGCCCCGCTTCGGCGCGTGCCTCTGGCCCCGCTTCGGAGTCCGCTCCGGAGGGGGCGACCGATTACGAGGCTCTGCTCGGCGAGCTCGGCAGGCAGATCGCGACCGGGAGCCGGCCTGCTGGAACCGTCATGACGCTCGCCGATCTCGAAGCCGAGTTCGGAGTTTCGCGCACGCTGGTCCGCGACGTCGTCAAGGTCCTCGAAGGCCTGGGAATGGTCACGTCCCGCCGTCGCGTGGGAGTGACCGTTGAACCGCGCGGAAGCTGGCAGCTTCTCGATCCGCACGTCATCGCCTGGCGGATGTACGACGCCGACGAGCGCCGCCACCACATCCTGGAAATCAGCGAATTGCGGCGCGGCATCGAACCCGAGGCCGCGCGGCTGGCGGCGTCGCGCGGGCTGCCCGGCGCCCAGCGACTCGTCGAACTGGCCGAACGCATGCGCGATCTTGGGGTCGAAGGGCGCGGGGCCGATCCGGAATTCCTCGCGGCGGACATTGAGTTTCACGAGCTCGTTTCCTCCCTTTCGGGCAACGAGATCTTCGCGCGGTTGGGGGCGATGGTCGGCTCGCTGCTGGTCGAGCGCACCCACTGGGACCTTCAGCCCGCACACCCTGACGCCGACGCCGTGCGCTGCCACATCCGCCTCGCCCGCGCGATTCGGGACGGCGACCCGGAGATGGCGGCGGAATCGGCCTCTTTCATCGTCGTCCAGGCCGCCGATGAGGTGGGCGGGGCCAAAACCGAGCAAACCAGCGGTGCCAAAGGCCGGCCAAGCGGCGACGAAACCCACACGAATTCGGCCAACTAAGTTGGCGCAGTCAAAGGAGACAATCAATGAAACTCAATCGCGAGCACCTTCCGGTTGATCGGCGCATTGGCGCGAGCGCACCCGCCACTACCGGGATCGTGCACATCGGCATCGCGCAGTTCCACCGAGCGCACGCCGCGGTGGCAACCGCCCAGGCTCTCGCGGCCGAGCCGGGGGAGTGGGGGATCGTCGGCGTGGCCAGCCACAACCCCGCCGTCGTCAATGCGCTGCGCGAGCAGGACGGGGTCTATTCGATCCTTGAGCTGACGCCGGAGGGCGAGTCGGTGTCCGTCGTCGACGTCCATCGCGATTTCGCCGTCGCGGCCGAGGAAACCGAGCGGGTCCTCGACCTTCTCGCCGAGCCGCGGCACAAGATCGTCACGTTGACTGTCTCCGAGAACGGGTATCGCCGCGATTCCCGCACGGGAGGCCTCGACCGCTCCGACCCGGCCGTCCTCGCCGACTTCGCGGGCGGGGCGCAAACCACCGTGGGGCTCGTCGCGCGTGGGCTCATGCGGCGCTTCGAGCGCGGCGGCGCGCCCGTCACGGTCCTTTCCTGCGACAACATGGTCTCCGCGGGCGACGTCACCCGCTCCCTCGTCGTCGAATTCCTCGAAGAGACAGGCGCGGGGCCGGAGTTTTTCGCCTGGCTGGAGGCCAATGTGACCTTCCCCAACGCGATGGTCGACCGCATCGTCCCCGCCACGACAGACGCCGTGCGCGAGGCGGTCCGCCGGATCGCGGGCTTCGACGACGCCGTCCCCGTCCCTGCCGAGGGATTCACGATGTGGGTCATGGAGGACAAGTTCGCGGCCGGCCGGCCCGCCTGGGAGCACGCCGACGGCGTCGCCTTCACCGACGAGGTCGGCAAGTACGAGCTGGTCAAGCTGCGCCTGCTCAACGGATCGCATTCGCTCATCTCGTACCTGGGCGCGCTTGACGGGCGCGAGACGATTCCGGCCTCGCGCACCCAGCCCTTCGTCGAAGAATGCGTGCGCGCCGCCCTTTATGACGAGTATCTGCCCTCGATCGACCTTCCCTCGGGCTTCGATCCGGATGCCTACATCGCCCGGCTGTTCGTGCGGTGGACGAACTTCGCGCTGGGCGACAAGACGGCCCGGGTGGGATCCGACGGGTCGGCGAAGCTCCTTCAGCGCATACCCGCCCCGGCCATACGACTGCTCGAAAAGGGGAGCGTGCCGCAGCAAATGGCGCTGACGGCGGCGGCCTGGATCGCCTGCGTCTGCCCTCCGCAAGGCTTCGACCCAGGCCCGATTGCGCGTGAAATGGTCGAGCCGAAGCGAGAAGCGCTCGCCGCGGCGACGGCCGGCGCCTCAAACGTGCGCGAACACGTCGATGCCGTCATGAGAGGCGGCTTCCTTCCCGACGAACTCGTCGCCTACGAGGCCTTCACACGCAGGGTGGCCGAGCTCGTGGAGGCCATCGTGCGCGACGGCGTGCGCGCGGCCGCGGCGGACGCCTTGGCGAAGCGGCCATTGGAGGATCGCGAAGGATAGGGGGAGCTCTCGCCGAAGCTTGAGGCGACTTTTGAGCGGCTTGCACGATAGCGTAGGGCCATGACGAAGTACAACGAGCAACCGGCGGGGCTGCGCATCCCTTCTGTTGGGGATCCCGATCTGGAGCAAGAGCTCAGGGACCGCTGCTGGACGTCGATCGTGCTGGGGCGCCCTTACGCAGACATATGGAACGAACTGTCCGCCGATCTGGCTGACCTGGATCGTATGCCCGCGCAGCGCCCTTCTGCCGAGCGGGCTTCCGATCCTTCGTCTGTGCGGAGCTCCGACCCTTCGACGGTGCAGGGCTCTGGTCCTCTGGACGGACCAGGCGCTGCCATTTCGCGGGGGCGGACGTCCGGCGCGCTTGACACCGACGTCGTCGCCCAAAAGATCGTCAAGGGCCTCTTCGAAGCCCGGCGTGCCCAGCAAAGGGAATTTGGCCCGTGAAGACGAACCTGTCTGCGGCCTTCGCCGCCCTCAACGACTACGGCGTGGTGGCGCGGCAGAACTTCATGTGCTGCATGTCCTGCGGGCTTGACGCGATCAGCGGCGAGGTCGAATCTTCGGCGGAGTGGGACGGCTATGCGTTCTACCACTCGCAGGACGCCGAGAGGCTCGTCGAGACGGGGTCGACCTACGTCGCCTTCGGGGTGTTCTTGCGCAGGTACCTCCCGATCGACGAGATTAAGGCGATGTCGCCTGCCGAGAGGGACGCGTTCGCGGACGAAAAGGCGGAAGCTCTGGCCAGATCCGTGATTGTTCCGACGTTCGAGATGTATGGGATCGACGTCGAATGGGACGGCTCGGCTGGGTCGCGGATGGCTCTGCACGACGTCGATTACTGCGTCCCTTTGAACGAGGGCGGGTTGAAGGATGAACGCGCGGTCGGCGGATGATGCGAGGGCGCCGGTGGAAGCAGTGAATGGGCGCGAGAATTGGCGGATGCGGCAGGTTAGGCGGACGGGCGCGAGGCTGTGAGATCGGCGGGCAGACGGAGGCACATGGCAGGCGCAGGGTTGACGAAGGTCGAGGGCGAGGGACGAGTGGGGCTGCGAGCGCGGAGTTGGCGGACAGATTGGGGACTGCGGATGCGCGTGGGTTGCGGATCAGGGCTGGCGATGTGAGTGCCGGGCTGGCGACGTGATGTTAGAGGGCACGCGTGCCGTTGCGGTGGATGACTGGGGCGGCGGGCGATCGCGATGTTGATGTGCGCGAGATCAGCGGACAGGAGCCGATGAACGTGGGATCAATTGCAAGGCGGGAGACGGGCCGGGGTAGAGGGCAGAAGGTTTGACGGATGAAACGAAAAGGAATACGCGAGGAACGGCGGATGAAGCGAACGCGGCGAAGGGGCGTTGGTCGGAGATAGGCGGAGCGAAAGAGGGTGAAAGGCAGGGCTGACAGGCAGGAGGCGACGGAAGACAGAGTTGGGAGGCATGCAGAGTTGAAGGGCCAGAGTTGAGAGATTCGAGAACAGACAACATGGCGAATGGGGTGGGAGCCTAGCGGCTCCCACCCCATTCTTAGCTTTGCAACGAGGCCCTCTCTTAGCTTTGCAGCGAGGCCCTCGTTGCCTTGTGTCAACCTCGGTCCATGCCTGCGCGTGCGCAGTCGCCCTGTGTCGAGTACATGCTTTGCGGGGATGCCCCACAATGGGGCATCCCCGCAAAGCGATTGCGAGCGCTGCGGCTTCCTCCCGTCAGGCAGGAACGCCGTCGCTTGGCGTCTCCTCGCGCCGCCCGGCTTCCAAGAACGTGATCGTCTTGTCGTCTTCGTACAGGGAAACCTGCGTTTCCTCGATTGGATGCGAGCGGGAGTCTTCTCTCTTGTCCTTGCCTCGACGTCCCCCGGTCAAACCAGCGATAGCTCGCGAGGACGCGGAACGCCCGGTGGATCCCGAGCCTCCGGTGCGCCCGGCTGCGCCCATTCCCGCGGAGCGCGCGCCGCCGAATGATCCTGCCGATCTCCCGGCGGCCGAGCCGCCGGTCCGTCCGGCTGCGCCCGAAGCGGTGGCTCCGCGGGCTGAACCGGCGGTGCGCGCAGCGGTCGAGCTCGTCGAGCGAGCGGCCAGTCCGCCTCGCGCCGCGCCGCCGGCGCGGTTTGCAGTTCCACCGGAACCCTCGTTGACCGATCCGGCCTTGCCGACCGACGTCGCCGATGACGTAGCACGGACCGCGGTGGTCGCGCCACGTGTGATCCCCGACCCGCGAGCGGAGCTCGTTGGGCTGGCGGTGCGGGCGGCGGTGGTCGCGCCCTTGAGGATCCCTGAACGTCCGGTAGAGGTCGATCCGGCGGACGTGGGACGCGCTATCCCGGTGGCCCCGCCTCGTGCGGGAACGGCCTTGCCGACCGACGTCGCCGATGAGGCAGCACGGACCGCGGTGGTCGCGCCGCGCGTGATCCCCGACCCGGAGGGAGACGTGGCGCGCACCGCCGCGCCCGACCGCATGGAGCTGGCCTTCGAGGTCGGCGCGGCCTTCGCCGCAAGCGCCGCACGCGCTGCCTGGTAGGCCTTGTATCCGACCACTGCCGCGCCGCCGCCGACTGCGGCGCTTGTGGCCAGGGGGTTGAAAACGGCCGAGGAATGCGACGACGAACCCGAACTGTGAAAAGCGGCCGTTCCCGATCCCGGAACGAGCGCGCTCGATTGCGGCGTCGTGTAATGCGAGTGTTGCAGCGACATGCCGCCCGCAGACGAGCTGGCGCTGTGGCTTCCGGCGTCGCTATAGCTGCCGGCCGTGCCCGCAGAAGCGGGAGGAGCGGAAACTCGCCAATCCGTGGCAGATCGCGACGGAGCCGACGAATGCCCGGAAGATCTCCGATCCGATGAGTCTTGCTGCCGCTCGGGCTTGTTAGGCGCCCACTTCTCTCTCTGATGCGCCGAGCGCGCCGCTTTCTTGATACGAGAGATCGCAAACCGCTTCGGAAGCGCACCGATGGCCGCGGCTGTGCGAGCGTCCAGCGTTGCCAGGACTTCTTTCGCGTGGGTGTCGATTTTCGCGTGTGCGTTGTCGCGTATTTGCTCGACTTGTCCGGAAATGGCCTGCTCGATCAAGGGGCCTAGTAACGGCGTGTTTCTGGCTTCGCTCTTGCTCTTGTCGACTTGGCTGTTCACCGAGTCGAGGTTCGCCTGAATTGCCCTGCTTTCGTCTTGAGCTTGGCGGCCGCCTTCGACGAAGTCGTTTTGGACCTCGACAAGTTTGTCGACGCCCGTGGACGTTCTACGCAGGCTCGAGGCCAGCTCGTCAAGGCGGGCCGAGGCCGATTTAGCGGCTTCGCCTTCGATGCCCAAGTCGGCTGCGACCCTCCGGTTGACTTCGGCGATTGTCTGCAATCGGCCGCTTATCTTGCCGAGGGTTTGATTCGTGTGCTCGATCAGGTCGGGATTCCAATCGTTGATGGCCCTGAGACGATCGGCGTTAGGAGTTGCCATGGTTGCCCCCCGAATTGTTCCTATTGGTCTTTACACGAGACGGACTCGTCCGCTGCTGTTTAACTATTGAGGGCATCGTGAATCTTGCTCATTCCCTTTGGGCTGGTGTAAGAAAACTTCTCGCTGAGCCCGTCAAGCGTATTCAGAATGTCCTGGCGTTCCGCCTCGTCTTCAAACTCGAACGAGTCGACAGACCATCGCAGATCCTCGATCGTCTCTTCCTGGTCAAGGGACAGATTCGCCATCTCCTCGTCAAGGGTCACCAGCGAGACGTGAGCCGGCCTCCCGAACTGCTGGAGCTCCTTGAGGGCTGAATACTGGGACGAAGCCCCCTGCGCGTTGTTGATGCCTAGAGCGGCTTGGTCCACGGCTACGCTGAGCTCTTGCTTTGCGGCCTCGTACTCGTCGCCGGCCTGCTTCAGTTCGTTCAACTGGCGCAGGAACTGGTCCTTGTCCAACCGGAATATCGCCACGCGATCATCCCCACTTACTTACTGGGCGCAAGCTGCGCCTTCCCGACATAATGGCGGCAGAATCGCGAAAAACCCCTGCCGTCGCAGCTTTAGGATACGCGTCCCGAGGCCCCGCAAACTAACCCGTTTGGGGGCACTGGCATGCCACGATAAGTGAAAAGTCAATGAATGCAAAGAAGAGCCGCGGAAAGGAAGTTGAGGGGACTCGTTCCCTTTGGAGTAGCACGCTTTCCCCTTGGAGTGGCACGCTTTCCCCTTGGAGTGGCACGCTTTCCTGTGGAGTGCCACGCCGGCCTGAGATTGCCTGCTCTTCCCCTGCTCATCGTTCGCCGAGAAGGGGTGTGGGTGAGAAGCGCGGAGGAAAGGGGTACTATCCTGAATGGCACAGTTTCCTGCAATTCTGAGTGCAGAAGGAAAACAAAAATGAACGACCACCACCACTTCATAGGTCTATCACACGCAGTGAAAGGTTCCTCATTCGCGCTGAAGCTAACGATGGTCTGCCTGGCCTTTTTGTTGAGCGCCTGCAGAATTGACGGGACTCTCGAGTTTCAAGCCAACGGTTCAATGCACTTAGAGATAGTATTTGAAGACACCAAGGGTTTGATGGCGAAAATTGGGAAGAATTGTTCCAATCTAAAGAACTATATTAGTTCTCTTCGCCCTTTTTTCGCCAAGGCCACTTATGAAGAAATAATATCAGATGAAGGTGTGCGTAAGTGCAAAGTGGTGTCTGATGAACCATTGGATAATGTTGAGACAAGAAAAGAGGGTGATAATAACCTACTGATAATAGGTAAACAGGGTGTCATTAGAGAAGAGAATGAACTGGATGTAACGATGCGTATCGGAGTGCCAGGAAAAATTATAAAAACGACGAATGGGGTCATTGAGGGCAACAAGGTAGTCATAAGGGGCGTTAATCGCACAGCTCGAGGTGTCACGATCACCTGGACAAGCGACGCGAACGCGCCACGTAGCTCTTCGTCGTCAGATTCATCAAGCAGCTCGGCGGGCGGAAAGACAGCTGCCGGTTCGTCAGCGGATGACAGTGGTTTTCCTGCGTGGGCGTGGATCGGCTCCGGCGTGGGCGTCCTTGCTCTTGCCTTGATTCTTGGCGTTCTCATTGGGCGACGTAAGAGGCGTGCCGCCGCACCGCCTTCGCTCAATCTCGGCCAGAGGTAACTGGCGGCGGCCCTGCCACCGCCGCGGCGGAGCCCGAGCTCGCGCACGGCGACGCCGCAGAAGGGGTCTTAGTCGACTCAGCGTTGAACGAAGCGCGAGTGAGAATCGCTTCTCGCCCGCGCCTCGTCAAGTTTCCGCCTGTGCGGGAGCTAATCGCGGTCATTTTCGCGACGGCCAGCTTCCAGGAAGGTGATCGTTCTGTCGTCTTCATACAGACGGACTTCTGCAGACGCGATTGGTTCGTCGCTGCGAGACCTGCGCTCGTTCTTCTTGCGGCCTTGGCTTCGGCCCGTCAGACTCGACAAGGCTCGCGAGGTTTCGCCACGGGAGGCAGTGTTCGCTCGGTTTACCGCACGGCCGGCGGAAGCGCGTCTCGCAACGGCCCCGCCCCGTTCCGAAGAAGCTGTCGCTTTGCCGCCTGTCGCCGCCGAGCGGCCTGCGGCGGTCCTGGAAATCGAACTGCTCGTCCGGCTTGCTGCTCCGGCTCCGCGTGTGGAAGCCGCTTCGCGCGTTGCGGAGGTTTGGCTCCGAGCGCCGGGGACCTTGCCAGCCTCTCCCGCGGACGAGGATGAGGCAGGTTTGCGGACCGCCGTGGTTGCGCCCCGCACGATTCCGTTGCCTCGAGCCGACGGCGAGGGCGCCGGAGCCCGGCTCGCCGTCGTCGCTCCCCGGAGGATGCCGCCCGATCGCGCTGAAGCAGAGGAAGAAATCGGCCGAGCAACCCCGGAAGCGCCGCCACGCGGCGTCGCTCCGCGCGCGCCGGCAGACAGGGGTGCGGACCTGACTGCCGTGGTTGCGCCTCGCACGATGCTCGCCGACGACGGCGGCGTTGCTCGGACCGCCGCTCCGGACCGCATTGAGGAGGGCGCCGATTGGGGCAGCGCCTGTGCGGCGCGAGCGGCCCGCACGGCCTGATAGGCCTTGTATCCGGCTACCGCGGTTCCGCCGCCGATGGTCGCGGCGGCGGCCAACGGATCGAAGACAGCGGAAGGATGCGCGGGCGAATGCGTTGAACTTGAGGGAACAAACCCTCCTGACTGCGACGGCGTGTAGTGTGAGCCCTGCAAAGCCGGGCCGTCTGATGGCGTGCCGTTTGGGCTGAGATGCCCGCTCGTGTAACTGCCCGGGCCGCCAATCGAAGGGGTACTGTTCGGGGTGTGCCAGGCTGTCGCCGACCGAGTGGGGCCCGCCTGGGTGCCGCTTGCGGGCCCGCTGTCTGAACCGTTGGCGCCGCCGTTGCCCTTGCCGGCTGAGTCCGGTGGAGCCGAGACGTGCCTTGACGCGGGCTCGTTGTCCTGAAAAGGAAAATCGCGAGCCAAAGCTTCTGTGCTTTCGCGCAAAACGCGCAGCACATCCTTGGCTTGGCGATCCACCTCTGCGCGGGCGGAATCGTCCTCTGCTTTAGCGATGCTCTGTAAGGAGCGATCTTTTTTCGCGCTTGGAAACGAAACGCTAGCTCCATTGTAAGTATTGTAAGCACTGTTGATATTTTTGAGTAACTTTTGAATCTCCTCGTTGTCGCTTTGCGCCTTCTTTCCCAGGCCGAGGGCTTTGTGCTGCA
>ERZ772971.938-NODE-938-length-17549-cov-4.695381_pt1 | contig 17549 bp, 17 predicted proteins | sample MGYA00511943_ERZ772971 | MGnify/ENA primary metagenome ERZ772971 (study PRJEB29015, sample SAMEA2737929) | human oral metagenome | biome: human oral; feature: human-associated habitat; material: dental | place: China | collected 2144 ... | reverse complement strand
TTCTGTTCATGCCGATAGTTTACAGCAGAGACTGAGACAATGAACATGTTCTAAACGTCTTCTGAACGTGCGGTTACCAAGCGCTTAACCGTATACGGACAATATATAAGCCATTGATAGTGTGACGGATATTGACGAGGATGGCATCAAAAATCCCAAAGATTCTTCGTAAGGAAAACCCTATAATCCGCCCGTTGCCGTCCCACAACGCGACATTCCCCTCAACCTGCGGAGAACCCTCATGAAGAAAATCATCCTCGGCCTTGCCGTCCTGCCTGTGTTCGCGCTGGCCCAGTACGACTATGTCCCGCCTTTCATTCCCGATTTCAACGTGCAATCTACCATGGCTTTGTCCGGCGCCGCCTATGCCGCCATGGATGATGACTATGATGATGAAGGGGACACAGCCACCGGTTCCGCGAAGGAAACAAAAAAAGCCGCCGCTGCAAAGCCTGTTGACCTCACCATCACGGCCGGCGCCGATGATGTGGATCGCGTTGCGGGCGAACTCGCCGCCCTCTACCCCGCCGCCGGGCAGGCTGCCGCGCAAGAGATGTACAAGCAGCTCTTTGCCTACTACGAAGACGACAGCGACAACCGCCGCACCATGGGCGGCGCGCTCGGCACCTTCCTCTATGGCAGCTACGTCGCCTATCACGATCTACCGCTCAACGACGAAGCCGCCTTCAACCGCGATTACAATAGCATCGTCGCTCACTTTGATGACGCCATACGCGCACATCCCGCCACATTTGCGGCCATCCCCGCCCAAGACCGCAAAGACGCCTATGTGCAGATGGTGATGCTCGGCATGCAGATGATTGCCGGCACCAAACACTATCAGGACAACGGCACTACCGACGCGCAGTTACAGGCTGCCGCCAAACGCAATCTGGAAAGCATCCTTAAAGTCCCCGCTGATCAGGTGAAAGTCAGCGACGGACGGATGCGTATCCGCTAACGGAGAAACCTCATGAAAAAACAAGTTCTTACCCTCGCCATCCTCGCCACTCCGCTTGTTGCCAATGCGGATAATGAAGCCGTCGGCACCCCGCTCACTGCGCCGCCGGAGATTGCCGCCGTCTTCGCTGGTTCCGCCGGTACTGCGCGGACAGCCGAAGCCTACGATGTCAGCCCGGCAGAACTGGACCGCGCCATTGCCACCTTCACCAACGGTATGCCGGGCGACAGCGCGCAATGGGCCGTTGCGCTGAAAAACACCTTCACCGCCTTCGAAGCCAATCATCCACATACTTTTGGTGCGGCACTCGGTGCCTTCCTTTTCAACAATTACCTCGTCTATCACGACTTACCTCTGGATGACGCCGCAGATGCCGGTATGAAAAGCGTCATCGCCCAGTACGACCGCCTTGTGCGCGAACATCCGGAGGACTATGCCGCCGCCGACAAAGAAAAATACATCAATATGATCATGGCAGGTTCCTATGCCGCGATGGTGCTGCACGGTCACCATCAGGACAAAAGCCTCGCAGGACAGTACGCCTTCCTGAAAAGTGCCGCCGGGTCCGCCCTCGAAAACTATTTCAAGGTCCCCGTTGACCGCGTTGTCCTCGAAAACGGTCAACTGATTGCCCGCTGACCGTTCTCCCTTTCGCCCTTTGGCGAAAGGGGGCAATTGGAATACGCATGAAGCTGCCTTGGCTCCACCCTTCCGGTTTGGATGCCCTGCGGAAAATACCGAAGGCAGCGATTTTGACATCATCAATGCCTCGCCTCGCACCGCCCTTTGTCCATCAAGGAAACCCCATGAAAAGACCCTCGCTCATCCTCGCCCTCCTTGCCGCCCCGCTTGCCGCAACGGCAGATAACGAAGCTGTCGGCACCCCGCTTGCGGCGCCTGCGGACATTGCTTCCGTCCTCGCCCGCCCCGTGAACCCCACCCCCCAAGCCGAAGCATCCGCACAGGATCAGGCGTTGTTTACTGCCGCCAAAGCGGGCGACAGCGCGCGCTGCCGCGAACTCATCAAGCAGGGCGCAAACCCGAACGCTATCCACAAAGAACTGTCCCTGCTGGACTGGGCGATCAAAGGAGGCAACAAACGTGCCGTGACCACCCTGCTGGAAGTCGGCGCCGACCCCAACTTCCTCGGCCCGATGCGCGACACCCCGATTCACTTCGGCGCTATCGTCCCTGAACCGTGGTATCTGGAAACCCTGCTGGCACACGGCGGTGACCCGGACGCACGTAACAGACTCGGCGAAACACCGCTCTTTCGCGCCATCGGCTGGGGGGAAACCAGCAAAAACATTGACCTGCTGCTCAAAGCTGGGGCAGACATCCACGCCAAAGCGAAAGACGGCCGTACCCTGCTGCACCAGGCAGCGGTTATCCACGCTCACGACGACCTGTGGCGCTTCCTGCAAATGGGCGTTGACCCGCGCGCCAGAGACAGCCGGGGCTATACCTTCCAGCGCAGCTTCTTTGGTCACCCGCACGACGAAAAAACTGGTAAAAAAATACGTACCTGGCTGGAAAAAAACGGTATCCCTGTCGAGAGCAAAGCGGACTGGAAATAAAATAATGCCGTCCCTGCCCGCTTGACAGCCCAACCCTGCCGCTTAACGGCGAAGCCGCCTTTAACCGCGATTACAACAGCATCGCCGGCCACTTCGATGACATCCTGCGAATATCCCGCTACGTTTGCGGCCATCCCCACCAAAGATCGTAAAGATGCTGATGTGCAGAGGATTGCCGGTACCAAACACTATCAGGATAACGGCAGTACCGATGCGCAGTTGCAGGCCGCCGCCAAACGCAATCTGGAAAGCATCCTTAAAATCCCCGCTGATCAGGTGAAAGTCAGCGACGGACGGATGCGTATCCGCTAACGGAGAAACCCCATGAAAAAATATGCCCTTACCCTCGCCATCCTCGCCGCCCCGCTTGCCGCAACGGCGGATAACGAAGCCGTCGGCACCCCGCTCACTGCCCCACCGGAGATTGCCGCCGTCCTCGCCCGCCCCGTGAACCCCACCCCCCAAGCCGAAGCATCCGCACAGGATCAGGCGTTGTTTACTGCCGCCAAAGCGGGCGACAGCGCGCGCTGCCGCGAACTCATCAAGCAGGGCGCAAACCCGAACGCCATCCACAAAGAACTGTCCCTGCTGGACTGGGCAATTAAAGAAGGCAACAAACGTGCTGTGACCACCCTGCTGGAAGTTGGCGCCGACCCCAACTTCCTCGGTTCGATGCGCGATACCCCGATGCACTTCGGCGCTATCGTCCACGACCCGTGGTATCTGAAAACCCTGCTGGCACACGGCGGCGATCCGAACGTACGCAACGTCCTCGGCGAAACCCCGCTCTTTGGTGCCATCGGCTGGGGGGAAACCAGCAAAAACATTGACCTGCTGCTCAAAGCCGGGGCAGACATCCACGCCAAGGCGAAAGACGGCCGCACCCTGCTGCACCAGGCCGCACTCATCCACGCGCATGACGACTTGTGGCGCTTCCTGCAAATGGGCGTTGATCCGCGCGCCAGAGACGATCTAGGCAACACCTTCCAGCGCGACTTTTTCCCCTACCCGCACAAAGAAGCGTTCGGTAAAAAAGTGCGTGCCTGGCTGGAGAAAAACGGCATTCCTGTCGAGAGCGAAGCAGACTGGAAATAGAAAAATGCCGCGCGCCAATCTATCTTCATCCTTACCGTTTTTACAAGTGCGTTGACAATCAGTATTGCAACGGCTTCGGAGGCAAGATTTGGCAGTTGCGGCGTTAGAAATGCTTGCAAGAGGTCAGCGTAGTTTGCTTTTGCCTTGCAGCACCTGCTTGGCAGCCGCTGCAAAGACAGTATCCATCCCGCTTAGTTTGACTAAAAAAAAGCAGGCGAAAAGCCTGCAAGTCAGCGGCAGATCTGCATCTGCCTGTGACAGGAGAAGATTGCATCTGGCAATTATTATTTTGTCAGTGCACATCGAACGAACGATGATCCTTTATCCTTTCATAACGAGCGATACGGTTATTGGCATCCTTTTTCCTGTACTGGGACACTGAAAGCAATATCAATATCCGTCCAGGTCTTGCCTTGGTGCCAACTCGAGGAACAAATATTGTTGAACTGCGTCCACGCTTTTTGTGCATCAAAATCCATAATGTCGAAAGTCCCCTTCGCTTTCAGCAAGCCGTCTTCAACAACATATGGCATGGCAACTTCTTTGGTGACATCATTCATTGTCACGCTTAGGGTAATTTCCTTTTCATCAATAGCCTTGATCTTGGCGCTGATGGTATCGCCATTGGCAAACGCCTTGAACAACCCAGTCACGATATTCTGGTTGCGCAAATGCAATGTCGCATCCGGCCATTCACCACTTCTGTCCCAATTGCGTTTATCCGCTGTGGTATCAACGGAAGCGGTTTTGATGACAATACCCGCATTGAGCAACTTGCCGCTCTCTGAACTCAGCTCATAATCGGTGAATGTATTGTCTTTCACGTCATAGGACTTGTCGGGGAAACCATAAGCGGTAAAACTGAAAGCAAATTTGTCCTTATCGGGAGTGAAATCGCATTGCCCTGCGAAAGAGGGGGCAGTGAAAAGAGCCAAAACAAAGGCGACGAGAGTCTTTTTCATGGGGAAAACTCCAAGATAGATAGAATATAATTGAGAACAAATCTCAAATGAAATTAAATCATGGTTTCCCAAGTTAAGCAACCGTAAACAAAGGAAAAATTATAGTAAACATAATTTCAGCCACAGTGATAAACCATGGTGCCTTTCGGTTTGAGCAACCCGCCTCTTTCGTGTCAGCAGCGGTTCGCAACAACTCCGCAGGCTTTGCCACTGAGCTTCGTACGTGATAAAAATTTGCCAAGCGGCGTGATTACTGGGCTAGCCAAGCGGCGTAGATGCAGGCTCCGCTGTTCAATAAAAAAAACCGCCTGCAGGCGGCTTTTTTATTTGCGCAGGGCGCATTATTTTTCGATATAGAAGAGTTTGCTCGGATATTGATCCATGATGTTCGGACTGTAGCCTTTGACGTAGGGTTTGACCAGGCGTTTGCTGACGTAGCTGTAAATGGGCGCGATGGCATAGCTGTCGATAAGTTCCTGTTCGGCTTCTTTGAGCAGTGCGGCGCGTTTTGCCGGGTTCTGTTCAAGACTTGCCTGTTGCAGCAGGCCGTCGAATTTGGCGCTGTCGTAGCCGGAGTCGTTCAGCCCCGCTTTGCTGAGGTAGAGTTCGAGGAAGGTGTTGGGGTCGTTGTAGTCGCCGAACCAGCCCGCACGGAAGGCTTCGGTACTGGTTTTTTCCTGGCGGGTATTGAGGAAGACTTTCCATTCCTGGTTGATAAGTTGCGCTTCTACACCCAGTGTTTTTTTCCACATGGCCGTGATGGCGATGGCGATTTTTTTGTGGTTTTCGCTGGTGTTGTAGAGCAGTTCGACTTTGAGCGGTTTGTCTTTGCTGTATCCGGCTTCGGCATAGAGTTGTTTGGCGCGTTCGTCGCGTTCTTGCTGGCTGAGTCCGGCGTAGGCGGGGCGGTAGTTGTCGTAACCCGCGATACCCGGCGGCACGATGCCGTAGATGGGGGTTTCGCCGGTACCGGTGATTTTGTTGGTGATGATGTCGCGGTCAATGGCAAGCGTCAGCGCTTCGCGCAGTTTCGGGTTGTCCTTGAAGGGCGGTCTGGTGAGGTTGAAACCGTAGTAGTAGGCACCGAGCAGCGGGCCGGTTTTGAGTTCGTCTTTGAGGTTTTCGCGCAGCCATTTGATTTGATCAAGCGGGATTTCGTAGGTCATGTCAAGTTCGCCGGCGCGGTAACGTTTGAGTTCAGTGTTCTGGTCTTCGGTCGGATAGTAGATGACCTGGTCGAGTTTGACGTTGTCTTTGTCCCAATAGGTGTCAGATTTTTTCAGGGTGATGTGTGCGTTCGGCTGCCAGGCGGTCATTTTGAAGGCGCCGTTGCCGACGATATTTTCCGGGCGTGTCCAGTTTTTGCCGTGTTTTTCGATGATGTGCCGGGGCACGGGGTAGGTGCTGACGTGGGTGAGCATGTCGAGGAAGTAGGGCGTCGCGGCTTCGAGTTCGACGACAAGGGTGTGGTCATCTGTGGCTTTGGCGCCGAGTTGGCCGGGGTCTTTGATGTCGCCTTCGGCGATGGCTTTAGCGTTCTTGACGGGGTAGAGCAGGAAGCTGTATTTGCCGCCGGTAGCGGGGTCAACGTCGCGCTGCCAGGCGTACACGACATCGTGCGCGGTAAACGGGGTACCGTCCGACCAGGTGGTGTCGCGCAGGTGGAAGGTGTAGGTTTTACCATCTGCCGAGATGTCCCATTTTTCAGCGACACCGGGGATGACGGCGGCGTCTTTGCCGCGTGCGGTGAGCCCTTCGAAGATGTCGCGCTTGATGTTGGCCTCTGAGGTGCCTTCACTGGTGTGCGGATCGAGACCTTTGGGTTCGCTGCCGTTGCCGCGCCGCAGGATGGTGTCGGCGTTGGCGCTGTGGATGGCGGCGCTGATGGCGATGGTCAGGGTGAGGAGGTTTTTGCGGTTCATGGTGTTTTCCTGTGTTGCGGGTGGGTTTGGATGGGTTTTGTTGATGTCAGTATGGAGCCGCCTGTGGAAGCAGCATGTGCCGGTGTTTGCCCAAGCGGCGTGGTTGCGGGATTTTTTTGCCTTGTGTGTGCAAGCCGGGTTTAGAAGTTGTGCCGGATGCCGAGGGCGATGTCGTAGCCTTTGTCTTTACCTTGGGTCCAGCGCTGGCCTTCCAGCCAGGTGTAGGTACGCGGGCTCAAGTAGTAGGTGTAGCCGAGCGCCCCCTGATACCAGTTTTTCTGACCATCGTAGTCCAGCATTTCCACACCGGCGTAGAGGTGGTGTTTGCGCCGGGGCATGTAGAGGATGCCGCCCAAGGCATAGTGGTCGCCTTTGCTGGCGTGGTGTTCGTAGTCGGCACCAATGAAATAGTGGTCGTTACGGTAGGTGCCCGATATGCCCATGACTTCGCTGGTTTTGCCACCATCGTTAGTCACCATGGTGTCGCCGCTGGTGCGCTGGTAGAGGGCGACGGTGTTAAAACCGCCTTTCTGGTAGCCCAGCATGTATTCAGCAGCCGTCACTGCCCGCCCCCTGCCTTCGGAAAAAGCGGTATGCGAACCATCCAGCACGGCGCTTGCCGCCACGGTGATGCCACTGTCTGCGATGTTCTCTTTTTTGTACATGATCATTTTTTCGCTGCCGGCCATGCCCGCCCAGCCGTAGTCGAAGAGGTCCTGGAAGACACTGGCATGGTTGGCTTCGTCGTACCAGAGGCTGTCCTGTTTGCCGAGGGTCAGGCGGCCGAAATCGCCTTCGAGGCCAAGCCAGGCGTGGCGGGTGCGGTTGAGCCCGTCCGGGTCGCCTTCTTTTTTGGGCAGGGCATGATCGAGGCGGAAGGTGTAGATGGCGGCAAGTCCGGGGGCGAGTTCTTCGCGGCCGCGTATGCCGATGTAGGCGATATGGGTATGCAGGTTGGTGTCGGTTTTTTTGCCGCTGTTTGACACCCAAGTGGTGTAGCCGATAGAGCCGTAGAGGGTGGTTTCGCGCGGGTGTTCTTCGGCGGCGTGCAGGGGGGCGGCGATGCTGATGGCGGCGAGTGCCAGATGTTTGCTGTTCATGCCTCGGTTCCTTGTGTTGTCGTCGGTTGACCCGGCGCAGTTTCAGGGCGGCGCGCCGGGGTGGTGTGTTGTGCTGTGCCGGACGGTGTCTGTCCGGCAGGCACGGGGTGGGTGGGTCATTTTTCGATGCTGAGGTGTTTGCTGGGGTTTTCGTCCAGGATGTTGGCGCTGTAGCCTTTGACGTAAGGCTTGACCAGGCGCTTGGTGACATAGCTGTAAATAGGCGCCACCGCGTAGCTGTCGATAAGTTCCTGTTCGGCTTCTTTGAGCAGTGCGGCGCGTTTTGCCGGATCTTGTTCGTGCGCTGCCTGTTGCAGCAGTTCGTCGTATTTGGCGCTGTTATAGCCGGGGTCATTCATGCCGGCTTTGGCGGTGAAGAGTTCGAGAAAGCTGTTGGGGTCGTTGTAGTCGCCTATCCAGCCGGAGCGGAAGGCTTCGGTAGAGGCTTTTTCCTGGCGGGTGGCGAGGAAGACTTTCCACTCCTGATTGACAAGCTGCACTTCTACACCCAGGGTCTTTTTCCACATGGCAGCAATGGCGATGGCGATTTTTTTGTGACCTTCGCTGGTGTTGTAGAGGAGTTCGACTTTGAACGGCTTGTCTTTTCCGTAGCCGGCTTCGGCGTAGAGTTGCCGCGCTTTTTCTTCGCGTTCTTTTTGGCTGAGATCCGCGTAGGCGGGGCGGTAGTTGTCGTAGCCCGCGATACCAGGCGGCACGATGCCGTACACGGGTTTTTCGCCGGTACCGGTGATTTTTCCGGTGATGATGTCGCGGTCTATGGCAAGCGTGAGTGCTTCGCGTAGTTTGGGGTTGTCCTTGAAGGGTGGGCGGGTGAGGTTGTAACCGAAGAAGTAGGTGCCGAGGTAGGGGCCGATTTTGAGTTCGTCTTGGAGGTTCTCGCGCAGCCATTTGATTTGGTCGAGCGGAATGACGAAGGTGAGGTCGAGTTCACCCGCACGGTAGCGTTTGAGTTCGGTATTTTGGTCTTCGGTCGGGTAGTAGATAACCTGGTCAATTTTGACGTTGTTTTTGTCCCAATAGGTATCGGATTTGGTAAGTGTCATTTGTGCGTTCGGCTGCCAGTTTTTCAGGGTATAAGCACCGTTGGTCACGATGTTTTCCGGGCGTGTCCAGTTTTTGCCGTGTTTTTCAACGATGTGTTTTGGCACGGGGTAGGTAGTGGGGTGCGAGAGCAGTTCGAGGAAATAGGGGGTGCCTGCTTCAAGTTCGATTTGCAGGGTATGCTCGTCAAGGGCTTTGATGCCAAGTTGATCGAAGTCGCTGCTTTGACCTTCAGTCAGCGCTCGCGCGTTTTTGACGGGGTAGAGCAGGAAGCTGTATTTGCTGCCGGTGGCAGGGTTCACGTCGCGCTGCCAGGCGTACACGAAGTCATGTGCGGTGAGGGCTGTGCCATCTGACCATTTAGCGTCGCGCAGGTGGAAGGTGTAGGTTTTTCCGTCTGCCGAGATGTCCCATTTTTCGGCGATACCGGGGATGAGGTTGATGTCGCGGTCGCGGGCAAGCAGGCCTTCGAAGAGGTCACGCATGATGTTGGCTTCGGAAGTACCTTCACTGATCTGCGGGTCAATGCCTTTGGGTTCAACGCCGTTACCACGCCGCAGGATGGTGTCGGCAGCCGCTGTTTGTATAGCGCAGTTTATCGCTATGGACAGAGCCATTAGTAGCGTTTTTTTACTATTTTCCATGATTTTTCTCCTGTAATCTGCAGTTGCTTAGGTTTTTAACCTACCATATTTATTTGCGATGAGTTATTATCAGTCAAGAGAAATATGAGGTTTTTTGTTAACTTGATGTTTTTCTAATATTTTTCATGAGGAGAATTGTTATGTTCCGTTACATTATGCGCCGTCTCTTGGTGGCCATCCCCACCTTGCTGGTGATTGTGTCGCTGACATTCTTTCTGGTGCGCGCCGCGCCGGGCGGGCCGCTTGATCAGGATCGCAAGCTGCCGCCGGAGATTGAGGCGAATCTGAACCGCTTCTACCATCTTGACGAGCCGCTTTATCAGCAGTATTTCCGCTATATGGGCAATATGCTGCGTGGCGATTTCGGCCCGTCTTTCCAGTACGCCGACCACACGGTAAACGAGATCATCCGCGATAATTTTCTGGTGTCGTTCCAGGTCGGGGTATCGGCGATTGTGCTGGCGGTATTAGTCGGCTCGTTCCTTGGTATTTGTGCGGCAATGCGGCAGAACACCCGTGCCGATTACGGCATCATGGGTTTTGCCACCATCGGCATCACGATTCCAAACTTCGTTATCGCGCCGCTCCTGGTACTGTGGATTGCGGTGTTGCTGCGTATCTGGATGCAGACGCACGGCTGGAATGCGGACTGGCTGCCGCGTGCCGGCGGCTGGGGGGAATACGGCATCACGCAGGTGATGCTGCCGGTGCTATGCCTCGCCTTGCCGCAGATTGCCTATATCTCCCGCCTGATGCGCGGCTCGATGATTGAAGTGCTGCATTCGAATCATGTCCGCACCGCCCGCGCCAAGGGGCTGTCGGAGCGGCAGGTCATCCTGCGCCACTGCCTGAAACCGGCGCTGCTGCCGGTGGTGAGTTATCTCGGCCCGGCGTGTGCGGCGGTGATGACGGGTTCTGTGGTCATCGAGCAAATTTTCGGCATTCCCGGTATCGGGCGCCATTTTGTTAATGGAGCGCTGAACCGTGATTACACACTCGTTCTCGGCGTGGTCGTTTTCTACGGCGCGCTGATCATGCTGTTCAACCTGCTGGTTGACCTCGCCTACGCCTTCCTTGATCCCAAAGTGAGATTGCAATCATGAATCAGGTAACTGTATCCAAACCCGCCGCCCCGAAAGGGCAAAGCCTGTGGTATCTCGCCCGCCGCCGCCTGCTGCGCAACAAGGCCGCCGTTACTTCCTTCATCATCCTGATCCTGCTCACGGTGTGCGCCTTTGCCGCGCCGCATCTGCGCCCCTTCGATATTGCAGAGGTGTTTTGGGACGATTTCAGCGCCCCGCCGTCGCTCGGCTGGAAGGAAGGTCATTGGTTCGGCACCGACGGCAACGGCCGTGACCTCTTCGTGCGCACCATGTTTGGCATCCGCATATCGCTCCTGGTCGGCCTGTGTGCCACTGCCGTCAGCCTCGTCATCGGCATCGTCTATGGCGCGGTATCGGGTTACACCGGTGGCCGCACCGACAACGTGATGATGCGCGTGGTGGATGTGCTCTACGCCATGCCCTTCATGTTCTTCGTCATCCTGCTGATGACCTTCTTCGGCAAGAACATCTACCTGATGTTCGCCGCCATCGGCGCGATTGAATGGCTGACCATGGCGCGCATCGTGCGCGGCCAGGCGATGAGCCTGCGCCACAAGGAATTTATCGCCGCCGCCGAAGCGCTCGGCGTTACAACCGGCAGCATCATCAAGCGGCACATCGTGCCGAACACGCTCGGCACCGTCATCGTCTATGTGACCCTCACCATTCCCGCCGTTATCCTTACCGAGAGTTTCCTGAGCTTCCTCGGCCTCGGCGTGCAGGAACCGATGACCAGCCTCGGCGTCCTTATCTCCGAAGGTGCGAGACAGATGGAAACCGCGCCGTGGATGCTCTACTTCCCGGCGGCCATTCTCGCCATCATGCTCTTCTGCTTCAACTTTATCGGCGACGGCCTGCGCGACGCCCTCGACCCAAAAGACCGGTAATGCCCATGAATAACAACACGACCCCACTCCTGCACGTGCAGAACCTCAACGTCCACTTCCGCCTGCATGATGACACCGTCCACGCCGTGCGCGGTGTCAGCTTCGAGCTCAACAAAGGCGAGACCCTGGCGCTGGTCGGCGAATCCGGCTCCGGCAAATCTGTGACCGCAATGAGCATCACCCGCCTTCACCCGCCACACATCACTCAATACGGCAAAGATTCGCGCATCGAATTCGACGGCATCTCCATCCTGGACGCGGACGAAAAAAAACTGCGCCAACTGCGCGGTGATCGTATCGGCCTCATCTTTCAAGAACCGATGACCTCGCTCAACCCCTACATGCGCATCGGCGCACAACTCAGCGAAGCGATCAACGCCCACTACCCCGAGACCTCCGCCGCCGACAACTACGACCGTTGCAAAAGCCTGCTTGAACGCGTCGGCATCAGTGAAGCCGAACGCCGCCTCAAACAATACCCGCACGAATTTTCCGGCGGACAGTTGCAGCGCATCATGATTGCCATGGCGCTCATCAACAGCCCCGACCTGCTCATCGCCGACGAACCGACCACGGCGCTGGATGTCACTATCCAGGCGGAAATCCTCGACCTCCTGCACGACCTGCAACGGCAGATGGGCATGGCCATCATCTTCATCACCCACGACCTCGGCCTCGCCCACCACTACGCGGAAAACGTCTGCGTCATGCGTCTTGGGGAAATCGTCGAACAGGGCAGCATCAAGCAGGTTTTCGCCGCGCCGCAGCACGCCTACACCATCGAACTCATCAACGCCAAGCCGGAAGGCATGAAAACGCCGGTCGCGGCAGATGCGCCGCTCCTGCTCTCCGCCAAAAACGTGCACGTCGAATTCGTCACCGAACGCAGCTTCTTCGGCAAACCGCGCAAGACCTTCCACGCGGTGAAAGGCATCGATCTCGACCTGCACCGGGGGCAGACTGTCGGCATCGTCGGCGAATCCGGTTCGGGCAAAAGCACCTTCGGCAAAGCGCTCCTGCACATGCTGCCGTACCGGGGCGACATCCGCTTTGAAACGCATGACCTCGGCAACGTCGGCGGCAAAGACCTGCAAAAACTCAAGGCGGACATGCAAATCGTCTTCCAGGATCCCTATGGCTCCCTCTCGCCGCGCCTGACTATCGGCGAAATCATCGGCGAAGGCCTGCTCGTGCACCAGCCGCAGCTCAGCAGCAAACAGCGGCAGGAAAAAGTGGCGGCGATGCTGGAAGAAGTCTCGCTGTCGCCGGCGATGATCAACCGCTACCCGCACGAATTTTCCGGCGGGCAGCGGCAACGCATCGCCATCGCCCGCGCCGTTATCCTCGAACCCAAATTCATCCTCCTTGACGAACCGACCTCGGCACTCGACCGCTCGATACAAGTGAAAGTCGTCGAACTCCTGCGCGACCTGCAACAAAAATACCGCCTCTCCTACGTCTTCATCAGCCACGACCTCTCGGTGGTGCGCGCCATGAGCGACGACGTCCTCGTGATGAAACAGGGCGAAGTGGTCGAACGCGGCAGCGCCGAACAAATCTTCAACGCGCCGCAGACAGAATATGCGCAGCGACTGATGCGTGCGGCGTTTGATCTGTAAAGCAAAAGACAAAAGCCGCCCGCAGGCGGCTTTTTTATGACATCACTCCGCCTCGTAATAGGCAAAGCCGGTCATCAACGGCTTGGCGGTGCGCACCAGCGCGGCGCGGGTGAAGCGGTAACTGTCGCCATCCGGCTCGCAGACCATGTCCACGCTGATAAAACCGGAGGGATGCTCGATGGTGACGACGCTGCCGCTCGCGCGGTAACAGTCGTGGGCGACAGTGCCGGGAATATTCGCCGCCGCTGCGACACAAATGGCGCCGGTAACGGCATGGGCGGCGTGACACTTATCCGGCACAAAATAGCGCGACGTGATGCTGCCATCGCCGCGCGGTGCGGAGAGCACGCCCATTTTCGGCACGACGCTGCCGCGCACATCGCCCAGCCCCATCAACTCGCCCGCTTGTAACCGCACCGCTTCCATGCGCGCAATCAACCCGTCTTGCGCGTCCAGCTCGGCCTTGCTTTCGTCGCCGCGCAGACCGAGTTCGGCAGCGCTAAACAGCACCATCGGCATGGCGACGTCGATGCAGGTCACATTCAGACCATCGATGCAGTCGCGCTTGTGGCCAGTCGGGAAAATTTTGCCCGTCTTCGCGCCTTCAATCTGGCTGAAATTGAGCCGCACCGGCGAACCGCTGCCGGCCACACCAGAAATCACCGTGTCGCCGTCATATTTCAGCACCCCGTTCGGCGTTTCAGCGGAGACTTCGATGATGCTGTCAGTATTGACGTTATAAACCTTGACCGTCGTCACGCCGTCTTCCAGGGCAATCAGGCCGCATTCGCTGGCGTAGCAGATGATGCCGGAGAGAATATTGCCGCAGGAAGGGCGGGTGTCGATAGTCTTCTGCTCGATGCCCGCCTGGGCAAAGAGATAATCAAGATCGATGCCGGGGCGCGCCGATTTACTGATGATGCCGATCTTGCTGGTGAGACTGGTCGCGCCGCCGAGGCCGTTGATTTGCGAAGCTTCGCCGGAACCCATGATAGCGAGCAGCACACGGTCGCGTGCGGCGGGATCAGCAGGCAGATCGTCCTGGCGGAAATAGACACCTTTGGAAGTGCCGCCGCGAATAATCATGCAGGGGATTTTTTTCATATATGCCTCTCGGTGGGTGGGGAAGCGGTATTTTCGTATAAAAATGCCCCGGCGTGGCAGCATCACCCGCTGGCGGAAAAACAGAAAATGGCGGACGAATCCCTTACAATCCGCGCCGTCTTGCCGAAAGACAAATTCCCTTTTCCTTTACTTTGGAGCCCTTTATGAAAACCCTGATGAAAAACACCCTCGCCGCCGTCATGCTTGCCGGCCTGGCTGTGAGCGCGTCCGCGCAGAACTTTGCCGGAAAAACCTCGCAAGAACTCGGGCAGAAAATCGCTAACGAAGTCATGATGGAAATCATGACCGAAGTGCAGAAAGCCGGCGATAAACAGCCTTCCCAGGAAGAAATCGGCAAAATGCTGGGCAAAAAAATGGCCGACAAAATGCGTGCAAACCTCACTGAATTGAAAAAAGGCGCGACGGAAGACTGCACGAACCTCTACGGCCAGGACAAAGCCAGCAACTGTGCCTGCGTGACCGACAAAACCGATTACGAAGGCATGTTCGTCCTCATCGAAAAACAAATGGCCAATCCGCAAACCGAGATGACCGCCGAAATGACCGCGCAGGAAAAGAAAAACGAAGAAGCCTACAAAGCCTGCGACCTTGATATCGCCGTGATGAAAAAAGCATCTGAAGCGATGGCTCAAGAAGCTGCCAAAGCAATGGCGAAATAATCCCCGCTGCAAATAACAAGAAACCCCGCTGCGGCGGGGTTTCTTGTATGCGGCGCGTAAAAATGGCCTCTTCAAACGGCGTAAAGACTGGATGCCGTAGGCGAGCTTTGGCCCACCGGGCAGGTGCAGCCTGCTTCATCGTCTTTCGTCAGGACGACTGGCTGCCAAGCGGGATAAAACCCTGGTCCGCGAGATAGGGTAAGGCTGTCTGCAAGCGAGGCCAATTCCCGCCATAAAAACAGCCCGGAATGCCTTGTGACATCCTGGGCTGCTAATTACCGCTGCCTTATCAGGCAGTCGGGGCAAATACTTGTTGCAAATGCGCGCGGTAATCGGCGATATATTTTTCTACCTGCGGGTTTTTGATGACGTCGTTGCAGATGAACGAAGGCAGCCGTGTTGTGCCGAGAAATTCGTTGGCTTTGTGGAAGTGGAAATGCACACCGTCCACGCCCGCGCCTTCAAAGAAATCGCCTGCGCGGGTGAATGCTTCTATCGGCGCGTTCCAGGTGGATGAAATCATGTGTTTTTTGCCGTGCAGTAAGCCGCCGGTGCCGTAGCCTTCCGTAGGCTTGTCGCGGTGGCGCCCGTCGCTTGCCACCAGCTTGCCCTCGCCCACGCCCGCCGAGAACACTTCATCAATGTATTTTTTCACCGTCCATGGCTCGCCCATCCACCAGCCGGGCATTTGCCAGATGACGGCATCCATCCACAGCCATTTTTCCACTTCGGCTTCTTTGTCGTAACCCGCTTCAATCACGGTTTCCTTGATGGCGTGACCAAGCGCGGAAAGCGTCTCGCGCGCGGTTTGGTGCAGAGTGTGGTTCAGGCGGCCACCGGTAAAACTGAAAGCCTGGCCGCCATCAATCAAGAGGATATTCATGGTTATGCTCCTGTGAAATTGAAAAGAGCAGGCATTATGCCGCTGTGTTTTATGTTAAAAAACAGCAAAAATGGCAAAACTCTTTTCGCAGGAGGGCAACAATGAAGACGCATTCGGACGAACTCGCCGTGTTCGTGCAGGTGGTGGAAAGCGGCAGTTTCAGCCGCGCGGCAGAGCGGCTGGGGCTGGCCAATTCGGCGGTAAGCCGCACGGTGAAGCGGCTGGAAGAAAAACTGTCGGCGAATCTGATCAACCGCACCACTCGCCAGCTGCGCCTCACCGAGGAAGGCAGCCGCTTTTTTATGCGGGCGCGGCAGGTGCTGCACGACATTGAAGCGGCAGAAGCGGAAATTGTCTCAGTGAGCTGCGCGCCGCAAGGGTTGCTGCGGGTGGATTCGGCCACGCCGATGCTGCTGCATCTGATTGCGCCGCTAGTGCGGCCATTTTGCGAGCGTTATCCGCAGGTTACGCTGTCGTTGGTGTCATCCGAGGGCTATATCAACTTGATTGAGCGGCGGGTGGATGTCGCCATCCGCGCCGGCAGTCTGCATGATTCCGCCCTGCGCGCCCGCCATCTCTTTGATAGTCGCCTGAAACTCGTCGCCTCCCCCAGCTATCTCGCCCGCTGCGGTCTGCCAGAAACGGTGGCTGATTTGGCGCGGCACACGCTTATCGGCTTCACCGAGCCGAAAACGCTGAACGACTGGCCGTTTGCCGACACGGGCAATACGCCTTATCCCGCCGTGCCGCACCTCGTCGCCAACAGTGGCGAAACCATCCGCCAGCTGTGCCTCGCGGGTAACGGCATCGCCTGCCTGTCGGATTTCACGGTCGCTGCGGATATTGCAGCCGGTCGCCTGCGCGAACTATTACCCGGCTGCGCCCTCGACGTAGCCAAGCCGTTCCATGCCGTCTATTACAGCGACAACGCTGTCAGCCCGAAAATCCGGGTATTTGTGGATTTTCTGGCAGAAAAGCTGGGCGGGCAAAAGGAAGATTAACAAGAGGTAGCCGCCAAGCGAGACGACCATACGGCTTTTTCCATGCCTATCCTGCTCACCGCTGTTAAATCTCCCGAACACGCGCATATCGCGCCCTGCCCGACTATCTGCGTGGAGCAGAGAGAATCCGGGGTTTTCCTTGCCCGGCCGTCGTCGCAAAATGCCAGATAACCCAGTCCGCTGATGGCGATGGGATATAGTTGAATAGATAAAAAAGCGTAACAAGGCGCGTCGCCGCAGACGGTACAGGTAGTACGGCGGATTCCCATAAAAATCGCGTAGCGATTTTTATGGGGCCCGGTCAGGCGACGCAACGCCGTTACGATTTTTAGATGTTTAACTATATGACCCGTACGATGGCATGACTTGACCATTTCCTTCATTCTCTCCTACCATGCGCGCCCCCCGCCTTCGGGCGGTGTTTTCATCAAAAAATACAAGGAACACCAATATGACCGATACCTGCACCCTGCCACATCATGCCGACCATGCGCATCAGCACGGCGCGAACTGCGGCCACACCGCCATTAAACATGATGGCCACATTGATTATTTGCACGACGGCCATCTGCACCACCCGCACGAGGGGCATGTGGATGAACACCGCATTGCCGTTAGCGCGGTCAATCCTGATGTCTGCACCCCGGATCACCACTGCAACGGCCATGAAGCAGGCCACGTTCACGGCCCTGGCTGCGGTCACGAAGCCGTGCCACATGGCGACCACGTCGATTATCTTGTGGACGGTCATCTGCACCATCCGCACGACGGCCATTGTGATAACCACGGTCCGATTGAACTCGCTTGAGTCGTAGGGAAATAAGGAAGACGGCAACCGCCGTCTTTTTTTATCCGCGCCGGAAGGTGGCGGATTCCCGTCAAGCGGGATAAACAGGCGTAATGGACAAATTTCATGCTAAGAATCGCTGTAGCCCTTACGCTGCAAGGC
>ERZ772971.936-NODE-936-length-17577-cov-3.148727_pt1 | contig 17577 bp, 26 predicted proteins | sample MGYA00511943_ERZ772971 | MGnify/ENA primary metagenome ERZ772971 (study PRJEB29015, sample SAMEA2737929) | human oral metagenome | biome: human oral; feature: human-associated habitat; material: dental | place: China | collected 2144 ... | reverse complement strand
CCTATTTTTGGCCTGCATCCTGTTAATGGGCGGCCTGCTCAAAGCAAACCGCACCATCAAAGCCAAAGAGCAGGAAATCAAAACGCAGGCCGAGACCATCAAGCAAAAAGAAGCCGCCCTGAAGCTCTACCACCAGCGCAGCCGCGCCATGCAAGCGCAGATCGACAAACTGACTGCAGAAACGGCAGGCCAAAATGAGCAGATTCAGACGGCCATCCAAAAAAATCACGATTGGGCAAATCAGGCAGTCCCCGAAGACCTAGCCAAAACCATCAAATAAAAAAAGGGCGTGTCAAACACGCCCTATCTTAGAAAGCACAGCCATGAAAACGATCATCACCATCTTACTCGCCGCCGCCCTGACCGCCTGCGCTATCTTAGAAAGCAAAACCATGAAAACGATCATCACCATCTTACTCGCCGCCGCCATTGGCATTTCCCTGACCGCCTGCGCCGCCAAAGAGCCGCTGACCATCAACGCCGCCGACACCTGCCCACCAGTGCCGAAATGTACCGTCAATCCACCAGCCGAAATCAAAACCAATGCCGACTTGGTTTATACAATTTCCGCCTACAAGACAGCTTTTCAGCAGTGCCGCCTCTACCGCGACACCCTCGCCGCCTGTCTCCATACTGACGAGGAGACGGAAAAATGACCGACTTTATTGACCGCGCCTGCGAGCTGGAAGAAATGCAACGCGCCCACGCACTCGCACGACAAGCCGACCGCGCCGCCCAAAACTACCCCTCCGCCTATGAGTGCGAAGAATGTGGCGAACCCATCCCCGAAGCTCGCCGCCAAGCCGTCCCCGGCTGCCGCCTCTGTATCGACTGCCAACGGGACTATGAGAAAAAAGAGATTTAAGGGAAAGAAAATGACATTCAAACCAGCCAATAAAAGCCTCGAAGAATTTGAAGATTATGAGAGTTTTATTAAGAAATTTGAGATTAAAAAAACGACCGACGACTGTTACACTCCAAAAAGTGTTTATGATGCAGTCCTCGATTGGGTGAAAGACGAAATCGGGATTGATGAGAATTTAGAAATCATCCGCCCATTTTATCCCGGCGGAAACTATGAAAATGAAGATTACACGGGAAAAATCGTAATTGATAACCCCCCATTTTCGATATATTCAAAAATAATAAAATATTATCAAGAGAAGAGTGTTAAATTTTTTCTCTTCGCGCCGAGAATTACATGTCTGTCAGGAACTGCCGCTAAAATGGAAAATCTGACTGCAATCTTCGCCGGCGGTAATATAACATATGAAAACGGGGCATCAATCCCGACAGCATTTGTTACAAACATGGCCGGCGACTTGAAAATATGGTGTTCCGAAACGTTAGCAGAAAAAATTAAAAAATCCCAAATAGAAAAGTCAAAAAAGAAGATAAATAAATATATTTACCCAGAAAGAATCATAAAATCTTCAGATTTAGAACAATACGGGAATCTAAAAATACATCGAAAGCACACTTTACCGATAGTGGCTTTGGACGACCAGAAAAAACAAGGGAAAACGATCTACGGGAAAGGACTATTACTAACCGCCGAAGCTGCAAAAGCAGCAAAAGCAGCAAAAGCAGCAAAAGCTGCAAAAGCTGCAAAAACTGCAAAAACTACCATATGGGAATTATCATTAAGAGAAAAAGAACTATTAGCACAACTCGACCAAGACGCGGCAAATATTAATCATGATGGCACGCCGAAATAGGGAGGAACATGGAAAAACCAGCTTTATTGCGCGCTGAAATCCAAAAGCATCTGCCGGAGCTGCGCCAAAATCCCGACAAGCTAACGATGTTTGTGACCAACGGGCAAATCATCGCCTCAAAAGGCACGTTAAGCCATGAGACCAAGTACCGACTAAGCCTCATGATTACCGACTTTGTCGGCAATGTTGACGTCTTAAACGCCGTTATCATCGCTTGGCTGCAAGAAGAAAACCACCAAATCATCGGCCCGGGCGCGACCACGCCGACAGATTACAGTTTCGAGGTTGAGCTGTTGAGCAACAACGCCTGCGACATCTTGATTGAGTTAAACCTGACCGAGCGCACCACCGTCTTGACCGACGACCAGGGCAACATCGTCATAGGCCATCCGCGCAATGCCAATCACAATGACCTGATGACCGCGCTGGGAATCGGTGAGAGCAGAAAATGACCGCCGATGCCTTAAATCTCTACATCAAGAACATCGACGAATACATTGCCAAGCTCTCCCCGGCAGAGCTGCGCCGCCTGAAAAGCGACATTGGCAAAGTCGTTTTAAAAGCCAACCGCCAGCGCATCCGCGCCAACGTCGAACCTGAAGGCAACGCCATGAAGCCGCGCGCCGGTTACGACGAAGAAGGGCGAAAGCTCAAAGACGGCGAGCGGCTCAAAGTCGGCCAGCGCTTTGTCTATCTCTCCGGCAAACACGCCGGACGAATCCGCCAATTTAAAAACATCAAGACCGCCGCCAGCGCCGCCAAGAAAACGCGACCCGATACGGCGGCCTATGATCCGCAATATGAGTGGGGTTACGAGCTGGAAGCGCGCGGCGTGTCAAAATTCAACCGCGACTACATCCGCGTCTTAGACGGCAAGCCCACCAAAGAGCGGCTGAAAACGCGCATGTTCACAAAAATCCACCGCGCCAAATACCTGCAATCAAAAATCAACAGCTTGGGCGTCGCCATCAAATTCGTCAGCGGCTTGACCGCCTACATTGCCGCCGCCCACCAATACGGCGACGACGGCCGCCCCGAGCGTCATCTCTTAGGTTTTAGCGATGAAGACCTCGACACCATTGAGCAACTTGTCATCAGCCACATGGCCGCACACGAATAAAAAAGGCCGTCTGAAATCAAAATTCAGACGGCCTCTCTTTTAAAAAAATCCATCAAAACCGCCAAAAATAGAAAATCCGACGCGCCGTTGCCAAACTACGCACATCACACGCACGCGACCCAAACCAAATGACCGCCGAACTCAACAGAAAAATCGCCAATATCATCAAGCAGGGCGTGATTACCGAATCAGACCCTGCGCGCGCATTGGTACGCGTGCAGCATGGCGAGCTGATGACCGATTGGCTGCCTTATTTTGTACCGGCAGCCGGAAACGTCTCCGTACATCGCCCCCCGAGCGTCGGCGAAAACTGCGTTATTTTTTCGCCCAGCGGCGAGACCGCCAACGGCATGGTCATGTGCGGTATGGCCTCGACCTCATTCCCAAGCCCTGCCCAATCGGCAGATGAGACCGTCGTCAAATTCCCCGACGGCGCAATCATCAATTACAACCACAGCTCCGGCCAAATGACCTTAAAAGCCGTCGCCAAACTGACCATCGACGCGCCCGACACATTAATCACAGGCAACGTCGTCATCCAAAAAATGACCACCAGCCAAGGACTGCTGACCTACACGGCAGGCATGAGCGGCAGCGGCGAAGGCGGCGGCACAACCATCAAGGGCGACATCAACCACGAAGGCACGCTGACCAATACCGGCAAAATCACATCCAACGGCGTCGTCCTCGATACCCACATTCACACCGGCGGCCGCAGCGGCGACACAGGCAAACCCAAATGACAAACAGCGAAACAGGCCGTCAAATCGGCCTCTACGACCACATCCGCCAATCAATAAAAAATATCCTGTTCACGCGCATCGGCACGCGCCTGATGCGCGAAGAATATGGCAGCCTACTGCCCGAATTATTAGACCAACCCATTACCCCTGCCCTGCTCTTGCAATGTCAGGCGGCCACCATCGCCGCTCTGGCAAAGTGGGAGCCGCGCATTGAAATTCAGGCGGCCACCGTATCGGCAGCCGCTGCCGACGACGCCAAAGTCATCATCAATATCGAAGCCGTCAACATCTCGACCGGCACACTTGAGACATACAGCATCAGGAAATAAAAAATGCCGCAAATTGCCGACCTGTCAAAAATCCCAGCCCCAGACGTCATCGAAGAGCTTGACTTCGAGAAAATCATTGCCGCTCGCAAGGAGCGTTTCATCGCCGAATACCAAACGCCGGCCGAGCGCGACTATTGGCGCAAAGTGTTGGAATTAGAATCAGAGCCGGTTGTCAAATTGCTGGAAGAGTGCGCCTACTCCGAAATGCTCATGCGCCAAGATTTTAACGAGCGCGCGCAAGGCCTGATGTTGGCATATGCAACAGGCAGCGACTTAGACCAACTCGCCGCCAATGTCGATATTCAGCGCCTTGTTATTACCGAGGCGGACTACACCGTCGAGCCGCCCATCCAGAAAGTTTTGGAATCCGACGAATCATTGCGCCGCCGGGTGCAAGGTGCATTTGAAACGCTGACCACGGCAGGCAGCGAAGAATCTTATTACCAACACGCCAAATCCGCGCACGGCCAAGTCGCCGACATCGCCGTCATCAGCCCGAGCGGCGCGGTTGTCGATATTGTCGTCCTCTCCAATCAAGCAGGCGGCGTGCCGTCTGAATCCGTCATCAAAGCCGTGACCGAGTCCGTCAATGCCAAATACCGCCGTCCGACCGCCGACCGCGTGACAGTCAAGGCCGCCCAAATCATCGAGTATCAAATCAACGCCCAAATCATCGTCTATCCGACCCCCGACTACGAGCCGATTTTGGAAAACGCGCGCGACCGTATGCGCGCCGCAGTAGATGAAAATTTCAAACTTGGCCGAGATGTTGACCTATCCATGATTTATGCCGCTCTGCGCGTCGAGGGCGTGCAGAGCGTCGTCATCAGCCAACCGGCCGCAGCCATCCCTGTAACCCAATATCAGGCGGCATTGTGTACCCAAATCAATATCAGCTATGGCGGCCAAAATGAATAAATACCAAACCGCCCAGCCATCAACGCGGACGGCTTTTGAGAAGAAATTCGGCGAAGCCGAAATCTACCCCGTCCCCTACGCCGTCGTCTCCGACCTCTGGAATCCCGACCGAATCCCTGCGCATTTGCTGCCGTATCTCGCCTGGGCTTTATCGGTTGACTATTGGAATGACACATGGGACGAGCAGCGCAAACGCGACGTCATCAAATCAGCATACCGTACCCATAAATACAAAGGCACAAACGGCGCAATCGAAGAAGCCCTCAAGCCATTCGGCGTGACTGCCAAGATTACAGAATGGTTTCAGACCAAGCCGCTTGGCTCGCCTGCCAGCTTCGGCTTGACCCTGATAACAGAAGAAGCCATCAGCCAAGCCGACTATCAGGAGATGCTGCGTATCGTCCAAAAGGTCAAGCCGGTCAGCCGACATTTAAGCGGTTTGACAATCGGCGTTATGACCTACGGAAAACTCAAAGCCAGCGGCATTACCATCAGCGGCCAACGGACAACAATTTACCCATACATCAAGCCGCAAATTAATTTAAAACCGGCAGGCCGCGCCGCCGCCGCATTACAACAAATCAACGTCATTACCAGTAATCCAAAGGTTAACCCATGAGACAACAATACTACACCCTCGTCACAAACATAGGCGCCGCGCGCATCGCTAAGGCGACCGCATTAGGCACAGTCGTCAACTTGAGCCAAATGGCAGTCGGCGACGGCGGCGGCAACCCCATCACGCCGTCAGCCACAGCCACAGCCCTGACGCGCGAAGTGTATCGCTCCAGCCTCAACATGCTGGAAGTTGACGAAAACAACCAAAAGCAAGTCATCGCCGAGCTTCTCATCCCAGAAGAACAAGGCAATTTCACAATTCGAGAAGTCGGCCTCTTTGACGACGACAACAACCTGATCGCCATCGGCAGCATTGCCGACAGCTACAAGCCTCTCCTCTCCAGCGGCACGGCAAGCCAGCAAATCATCCGCATGGTCATTCAAATCGACAACACCGACGCCGTCGTCCTCAAGGTTGACCCGGCTGTCGTTTTGGCAACGCGTGATTTTGTGACCAAAGAAGTATCCCGAATCACAGCAAATAGTGTCGCTCGTGTTGACAGTATTGATTCTTTGCGCGCATACAACGGCACAAGTCAGACCGTGATTGTCGAGGGATATTATAAAAACGGCAGCCTCGCCGCCGGTCTCTTCTTTCGCGACATTAATGGCAAATACAGCGACAACGGGGGGACGGTAATTGTCGGCGCGCAAGGCGCAAGATGGCGAGCCATCGGGCAAAACGTTATTGTTCAAACAGGAATGATTTCGGACGGCGGTACAATCCCACTGCCCGAAGGCTACACGCAGGAGCAGTGCCGATGGATAGTATCCATGCGAGAGGACAACTCCAGCAATGAATCATGGGACATCGACGAAAGCGGCCGCCATAACCATTTTTATTACAAAATCTACGCCGATGAAAATCGGCGTGTGACCGCCAAAATGCACCGGAACTTATACCCTCTACGGTCAATTAATGTTAACTACATGATTATCGGAGTTAAATAATGGAAAAAAACAACCAAGTCAGCATTTGGTTTATCTTCAATTCGGACGGCAAATTTGTTGCACACAGCGACCAACCGCCAAACCTTGAAGATTTGGCAACGCGCGGCGAAACCGTGCGCATCCACACAGCCAATGAAGCCGCTGAATTTATAAAAGAGATGCAACGCGGCTGCATCTTGTTTAAAACAGGATTAACGCCGCTCCGACCATCGGAACATCATGAATGGGATGGGAAATCTTGGGTAATTAAAAATAAAGAGGCAGCATTAAATAATGCCAAAGCTGAAAAATTAAAAAATGCAAATGCGAAGGCTCAAGAATTTATTAATAAGGAATCAGGCGCAAATCTCATCCCAGCCTTTGAATTGGCAACATGGGGGCTTCAAGCCGCCGAAGCTATGGCGTGGGAAGAAAATAAAAAAGCCGACACCCCAATTTTAAATGGGATAGCGGCCGCGCGCGGCGTCGATGAAAACGTATTAAAAGCCGCCGCCCTAAAGAAAGCAAAGCAATACTCAAAATTGACAGCACATATCGCAGGCGAACGCCAAGCAATACAAGACCGCATCCAATCTGCCAAAACAATCGAAGAAATCGAAGCAATTGTAATTGGGTACACGTTACCGGAGGAAAAATGATGAGAAAAGTTTATTTGGCATTGTACAAAGGTCGCAAACAAATCAAATCGCCCAAAGACATCATCTACCGCGTGACAGACTGGGCCATCCGCAAAGCGACGCGCGGCGAATATTCGCACTGCGAAATCGCCGTCCGACTGCCTGACGGTCAGTTTGACTGCTACACATCGTCCCATCGGGACGGCGGCGTCCGTTTCAAGCGCATGGAGCTGCCCTCTGATAAGTGGGATTTGATCGAGCTGCCCAAGCCCAATCTGACCTATGGCCGCGCCATGAAACTATGGCGCGAAACCAAAGGCAAAAAATACGACCTGTCAGGCGTTTTGGCCGTCAAGTCGGTTTTCCGTCGTCTAAAAATCCGCCAATCGCCGGACAAATGGTTTTGCTCCGAATGGTGCGCCGACGTCATCGGCTTTGGCGAGCCGTCCAAATATTCGCCGTCTGACCTTGCCGCCGCCATGAAGCAAGACCAATTTTAAAAAATCCCCAAAAAATCCCACGCGCTCGCCACACGCGTGGGATTAATTTTTAATAGTAATCTACAACATAGCCATCAATCGACTAACCCATCAAAAAGGAAGCCCAAATGGCAGAAGCAAACCGCCATCATGGCATTACCGCCAACGAGTACACCGAAGGCGTGCGCAGCATTAGCGACATCTCGACAGCCATCATCGGCATGGTTTGTACCGCCGAAGATGCTGACGCAAAGGCATTTCCGCTCAATACGCCGATTTTTGCGACATCCGCTTACGACCTGCTCGCCAAAGCAGGCACAAAAGGCACGCTCGCCAAATCCCTCGACGCCATCGTTGACCAAGCCGACGCTCAAGTCGTCATCGTGCGCGTTGCCGAAAGTAAGAATGCCGAAGAACAAAAAGCCAACATCATCGGCACAGCAGAGGGCGGAAAATACACCGGCCTCAAAGCCCTGCGCCGCGCCAAAGCCGTGACAGGCTATACCCCGAAAATCTTGGGCGTGCCGGAACTCGACAGCCAAGACGTTTTGACAGAATTGGTAGGCATTGCCCAAGCGACGCGCGCCTTTGCCTACGGTAGCGCAGGCGGTAATCCAGACATCACTGAAGTGGGCAACTACCGCAAAAACTTTGGCCAGCGTGAGCTGATGTTGATTGACAACGAATTTATAGCATTCGACCCGACCACCAAGAAAACCGAAACCGCCGCAACGATTGCGCGCATCTTGGGCGCGCGTGCCAAACTCGACAAAAATGTCGGCTGGCACAAGTCAATCTCCAATACCGAAATCAACGGCGTCAGCGGCCTGAAATTCGCGCGCAGCTTCGATTTGTTAGACAAAAACTGCGACGCCAACACCATCAACAACAAAGACGTCACCACCCTGATCCGCGAAGACGGCTTCCGCGTTTGGGGCAACCGCACCTGCACCAACGACAGCATGATGGCGTTTGAAGTTGCCACGCGTACCGCCCAAATCATCCAAGAGACCATCGCTTCCGCCTTTATGTGGGCTTTGGACAAGCCGATGCACCCAAGCCTGATGGAAGACATCATCATGGCCATCAACGCCAAATTGGCGCAGTACGTCAACAAAGGCTACATCTTGGGCGCGCGCGTATTTATCGACAAAACCCTCAACACCTCCGAAACCGTCCAAGCCGGTCAATTCACAATCAGCTACGAGTTCACATGGGTGCCGCCGTTGGAAAACATGATTTTCAACCAACACGTCACCGACACCTTCTTCGTGAATTTGGTTGATAAAGTCATCACATTCGCCAACACCCTGAAACCGACTACCGTCTAGGCCGTCTGAAAGGAAACCCACCCCATGAAAATGCCAAAAGTCCTTAAAAACTTTAACTTGTTTATCGATGGCGAAAACCAATACGGCGTCCTCGTCGACATCACGCGCCCTAAAATCAGCCGCCAAACCGAAACCTATACGCCGGGCGGCGGCATGACCGAGCTGACCATAGTCCACGGATTTGAAAAGCTGACGATGGAAGTGACTTCAAAAGGCTACGACGCCGACATCCTTAAATCTATGTCGAGTAGCATCGGCGGCAAGCTGCTGCGCTACCAAGGCGCGCTGCAAGAAGACGACGACACCGTTTATCAAACGCTTAAAGGCGAAGCGCGCGGCCGCATTACCGAAGCCGACCCCGGCAGCGACAAACAAGGCGAAGGCGGCGAGCATAAATTCACAATCGAGCTTGTCTATTGGAAAGAAAGCCTCGACGGCAGCCCCATCGTCGAAATTGACGTCCTAGGCAATAAAGCCGTATTCGGCGGCCAAGACGAACGCGCCGGCCTGCGCGCCGCTTTGGGCTTGTGATGAAAACCAAGAATCTGGCCATCTACCAGGGCGACACATATTTATTCAAAGTCGCCCTGACCAGCGAAACAGGCGAACCGTTGCAAACTGACGGCCTGTCTTTTGCGCTGTCCGTCAAATTCCCCGACGGCACAACCATCACGCCCGAGCTGAATGTGGACGGCAACATCGTCAGCCTGATGTTTCCCTCCGCCCAGACCGCCGCCATCAAGCACCAAACCGCCGAATACGACCTACGCGCCATCAGCGGCCAGTACGTCAAGACCTATTTGCGCGGTCAACTGCACATTACGCCGAGCATCACGCCTGTGACAGCAGGAGAAGGCGGCGAAATCCGCGAAGAAGCCGTCAGCGTGACCGTTTCCGAAGCGGCCATCATCCGCACGGCTGGCAACCAAAGCCAGACGGCCTACGACGACAGCGACATCAAGCAACGCCTCGACGCGTTGGAAGGCCGTCAAGACCAAGACACCGTCTTCGACGACAGCGAACTGAAACGCCGCATCGCCGCGCTGGAAAACAACCCAGCCCCAGAGGCAAAGGCAGAATCGCCATATAGTGAGATTCAGGAGGGCTATATCGCGCGTGAGAATTTCGGATTTGTTCCAGACAACAACACGCCGGACACAGTATCTTTCCCCAAACCATTCAGCCGACGCCCCGATATTTTCGAGGCTTGCTTAGACGTCCGCAGCAATTCGGCGCGCGTGCAATATATCCAAAATGTGACCGCGTCAGGCTTTGACATAGCAACCAATTACAGCCCTGAATTGAAAGGCGTTTGGTATCGCGCCGCAGTTTTAAAATCCAACTAGGAGCAACCCATGCAAACCATCAAAATCAACGACGACAACACCCTGACCATCGAACTCTCCACAGGCGACCGCTACACCCTGCGCGAGCCGCTGGCCAAAGACATGGAGGGCTTGGGTCAGGATTTGATTAAAGTCAAACATACCGACACCGTCCAAAAGCTGCTGGGCAAAATCTCAACGCCGCCGCTGACGCGTGTCGCCTATGGCAAATTGAGCATGTCTGACGCGCAAGTTTTGAATGTTGCCATTGATTTTTTTTCAGCGCCGCCGTCAGCCAAAGCCGAGATGGAAGCAGCCTTGCAGGACTTGGGCTACTCCCAAAGCTCAAATTCAGAGCAGACCACGTCGGCCGAATCATAAGCGGCGAAGCAGACATCTATCAGGCGGCGGCCGACGAAGAGAAAAAGTATTACAACTTAATCAACGACTGCCTCGCCCAATGCGCGGCGACCTTCGGCAGCCTCGAAAAGTTTGAGCAATGCAACATCGCCGAGCTGATTGAGTGGACGCACAAAGCCATCCAAATCAACACGCCTGAAGAATAAACAAAGGCCGCCTGAATATTTCAGACGGCCTTTTGTAATCAAAAAACAGGAAACATCATGTCTAAAAGCCTCGAATTAAAAATCATCATGTCGGCCACCGACAAAGCCAGCGCGGCTTTCAAAAAGCTACGAGAGGGCGGCAACGTCTTAGCGCAAAGCCTGAAAAAGGCAGAGGCAGAATTGCATGACTTGGATAAAGCCCAAGAAAATCTATTAAGAAAAAACAAATTAAATAAAGAATTAAGCAAAAGCGGCGAAGCATTAAGAAAAAACGCCGCCGAAATACGCCGTCTGAATAACGAAATCGCCAAAACAGGAACCGCAAGTAAAGAGCAGGAAAAAGAATTAAACGCCTTGACCAAAGCGAATAAAAAGCTGACGCAGGCGCAAGAGAAAAACTGGGAGAAAGTCCGAAAACTTGACCAGGCATTATCTGCCGCCGGTATCACGGCCAAAACATTCTCGAACGCGCAAGACCAATTAAATAAAAAACACGAAGCTGCATCTAAAGCAGTAGAAAAGCAACGGCTGGCATACGAAAAATTACAAAACGCCCAAAACAAAGCCGCCGCCGCCAAAACCAAAATGACCGAAGCCGGAATGCGCGCCGTCGGCATGATGTACACCGCGCGCGGCATCGCCGACACCACGCGCAACGTCCTCTCATCCCCGGTCAAAGCCTACGCCGACACTGAAACCGCCTCCGCCGACCTGCGCGCGGCGATGATGGACAATACCGGAAAAGTCTCCGCCCAATACAAAGACATCGACAATCTGGCCACACGCTTGGGCGACCGCCTGCCGGGTACGACCGCAGATTTTAAAAACCTGATGACCATGCTGATCCGTCAAGGCATGAGCGCGCAGACCGTCTTGGGCGGTACAGGCGAAGCCGCCGCCCTCTTGGCAGTCCAACTAAAAAAAAGCCCCGAAGCCGCCGCCGAGATGGCCGCCAAGCTGCAAGACGCAACGCGCGGCACAGAAAAAGAGATGTTGGCCATCATGGACCAAGTCCAACGCCTCTACTACGCAGGCACGGACGACAGCAACATTTTAGGCGCGTTTTCCAAGCTCTCCCCCGCCCTCGATACCCTCAAAATCAAGGGCGAATCCGCCATGAAGATGATGTCGCCGCTCGTCGGTATGCTTGACCAAGCAGGATTGTCGGGCGAATCCGCAGGCAATGCGCTGCGCAAAGTATTCACGCGCATGATGGATACAGAGAAAATCGCCAAAGTCACAGACGGAACTGGCATTTCACTTAATTTTACCGACGGCAAAGGCGAATTTGGCGGCTTGGACAAAGCGTATGAGCAGCTCGCCAAACTCAAAGCCGTCAATACAGAGCAACGCCTCCAGATTCTGCAAGGCATCTTCGGGGATGATGCCGAGACGCTCCAAGCCTTAAACACCATGATTCAAAAAGGCAAGGCAGGATACGAAGAATTTGCCAAAAAGATGGAAGCGCAAGCCAGCCTCAATCAGCGCGTCAACGACCAATTAGGCACGCTGACCAACTTATGGGACGCGGCGAGCGGTACGTTTACCAACTTTTTAGCCAAAGCAGGCGAATCCATCGCGCCCGAATTAAAAGATCTGACCAAATGGATCGGCGACGTTAACGAGAAATTAAGCAACTGGGCCGCACAAAACCCGGAGACCGCCAATACCATCATGAAAATCGTCGCCGCGATCGGCATTTTCCTGACCATCGTCACAGGCATCGGAGCGGCCATTTCCGCCGTCCTCGTCCCCATTGCCTTGGCGAAATTCTCATTCTTCAGCCTCTTTGGCGTATTTGCAGGCGGCGGCGGCATGATTTCCACGATTATCGGCTGGCTTGGCCGTCTGGGCATGGCGCTGCTAGGCTTTGGCGCAAAAGCGATGGTTTTCCTTGTGACCAACCCATTCGGCTGGGCAATCCTCGCCGTCACTGCCATCGTTTTGCTTTGGCGCAACTGGGAAACAGTCAAATCTGCCCTGATTGCAGGATGGGAATGGATTAAAAAAGTATTCCAGCAAAACCCTCTACTCGCCGCCTTTACCGGCCCGATCGGCTGGCTGATTGCGCTGCTGGCAAACTGGAATAAAGTCAAAGCCGCCCTGATTAGCGGCTGGGAATGGATTAAAAAAACATTTTCAGGAAACAACCCCATCTCCATCGCCATGACGGCCGCAATGGGTCCCATCGGCGCAGTCATTAATAGTTTCAGGATTCTGCGCTCCGCTGCTACCTCCGCATGGGAATGGCTCAAAAAGGCCACCTCCGCCAAAGCCCCGGCAACGCCGCCCAGCATCGGCGTTCCAAATCGCGGCTTTTCCGTCGGCGGCTACACAGGCGCAGGCGGCGTCCACGAAGCCGCAGGCGTTGTACACAAAGGCGAAGTCGTCTTCAACCAGCGCGACGTTGCCAAATTCGGCGGCTGGCAGGCAGTCGAAGCCATCCGCCGCGGCGGCGCAGGCGTACTCGCCAACATCGGCAACCGCTTAGGACTAGGCTTTTCAGACGGCCGCAAATCCGCCCTGCCCAGCCCGACCCGATTCAATGCCGCGCCCCACGCCGTCAGCATGGCAGGCGACAACATCACAATAAACGTCCACGTCGCACCCGGCATGAGCGAGCAGAGCCTCGTCAACGCCATCATGGCCAAACTCAACGAGCGCAGCCAAGCCAAGCAGCGCCGCCGCAATTCCTCATTTTTCGACAAGGACTAACAAATGGTTTTATTAGGCAGCCTGGGCATGTTCGTGTTTTTAATGCGCACCATCCCTTTCAACCAATACAGCCGCAGTCAGACGTGGAAGCACCCAAACCAAGCAACCGTCGGCACCATGCCGCCGTCCCAATTTACAGGCAAAGACCCTGAAGAAATGACCATCGAAGCCGAGCTGCGACCCGAAGTCACAGGCGGAACAGGCAGCATCGAAGCCCTGCGCATGATGGCGGCCACCGGCAAGCCCTACACCCTCATCATGGGCCACGGCAAAATCATGGGCAGCTACGTCATTACCAACATCCAAGAGCGCGGCAGCCAGTTAAACCAAGACGGCAGCGCGCGCGCCATCGCGTTCTCCATGAGCCTAAAAAAAGTTTCCGACAAATCGCTGGGCCTCGAAGGCGCAGCCCTCAACGTCGCCGTCTCCGTTGTCCGAAACCTGACAGGGATTTAAACCATGCAATTAAATTTTGATTCCATCAGCGCGGCCGCCCAAAAAGCCGCCGCCAAAATCTTTGACGAGGTCAGCGGCAAAAACGCCCGACATCTCACGCCAGCGGCCGAGCTGACCATAGACGGCCGCCGCTTCGGCACGCAGGCAATGAGCCGCATCATCAGCATCAGCCTGACCGACAAACGCGGATTCGAGGCAGACGAGCTGACCATCGAACTGGACGACCACGACGGCACAATCGCCATCCCCAAAACAGGCAGCAAAATCACGCTCAAACTGGGCTATCAAGAAACTGGCCTCGTCGAAAAAGGCGAATATCTCGTTTCCGAATTTACCGCCTCTGGCAGCCCAGACATCCTAAGCATTACCGCGCGCGCCGCCGACCTCGCCGAAGCCCTCGCCGAGCAAGTCGAGAAAAGCTGGCACAAGCAGACGCTCTACCAAATCATCGAGACCATCGCCAAAAAGCACAAATACGAATACATCATCAGCAAAGACTATCAAAACGCCAAAATCGAACACATCGACCAAACCAACGAATCAGACGCGTCATTTATGAGCCGCCTCGCCGAGCAGTACGACGCCATCGCCACCATAAAAAACGGCAAGCTCCTATTTATCCCGGCAGGCGAAAGCCAAACCGCCAGCGGCCAGCCCATCCTGCCAACCACCATCACGCGCGCCAGCGGCGACAGCCACAGCTTTACCTACTCAAGCAGCAACAGCTACCAAGCCGTGCGCGCCTACTACACAGACAAAAAAACAGGCCAAAAAAAAGAGGTCATCGTCAACAAAGACAATGCCTACCCCAATAAAAAAACAGTCAGCGAGACGAAAATAATCAGAGGCAAAGCCGTAAAAGGAAAAAACCAAAAAGGCAAAGCCACCAAGGGCAAGACGGTAAAAGGCAAAAAAGGCAGGCAGTACACAACCAAAAAAGTCACAACGACAAAAACCGTGATCGACAATCGCAAAGTAAACACCGACGGCCAAAAAATCAAAACACTGCGCCATCTGTATGCCACCGAAAACGGCGCATGGTCAGGCGCGCGCGGCGCGTTTAAAAAAATCCAGCGCGGCGTTGCCGAATTTAGCATTACGCTGGCCGTCGGCCGCCCCGACCTCTACCCAGAAACGCCGGCAGTCGTCAAAGGATTTAAGCCCGAAATAGACGCAGAGGCTTGGCTGATTACCGAGGTTTCGCACAAAATCGACAGCGGCGGCTATACCGCAAACATACAATTTGAAGCGCGCATCGTCCCCGACATCACGCTCTACGAAGACGCGCCGACAAACAACTTTCAGTCGACAGGCGAAACAACGGAGATACTAAAAAATGGAAAACCAAATTCATGATCCATATTCATGGATTGATCAACAAATCCAATACTGGCAACAAAAAAGCCGCGAAGCCGCCGACATCGAAGCATTCAACCACGCCGCGCGCGAACTTGCCAATTATCAAGCCATGCGCAAAATAAAATATTAGACCAACAAAAAGGCCGTCTGAAATTCAGACGGCCTCTGTTTTTAATTCGATTTCTGCTCAAGATATTGCAGCAGCCGCCGCCATTTCGTGTGCGGCATATTCGCATAGCTGCTCAACTCCGGGCTGGCTTCCCATCGCTGCGCGGTTGTCAAAGAGGTTTCCGTAATATCCGCGACGGCCTGCTGCGTCAGCCCATACTTTTGGCGCAGGGCTTTGAGATTGTTGGGCGTATAGCCTAATTCAAAACGATCAATCATATAATCTCCCGTGTCGGCGTGATAAGCTCGTCAATCACTCGATGCAGAGCCTCAAATTTAGGCTGTTGTAGCGCGCGCAAATCGGCAAATAATTCGATAAGCTCATCATCGTGTCCTTTGCTGATTGCATGCTTAATTTGAGAGAGTAGGCTTAAATAATCCTGCTCCCATTTATCAGCCCATTCATGCGCCATTTCGCGGCGCGCCTCTCGTTTCCGGCTCTTTTTAAGCCGCTCTGTAATACTCGTCCTATCTTTTGCCATAATGCCCCCAAAAACAAAAGCCGCTTGATAAATCAGGCGGCTTTTGTAATCCACATCAAAGATTGATGATATTTAATATAACTTCTTTAGTTTCAACACGCAGCCCAATGGACTGAATAACAAGGTTGACTTTAAGCCTAATCATCAACCTTGTCAATGAATTTATAATGTTAATTCGCGCCATGCCTCTGTATGGCCATATTCTTTTTGCTCATACATCAAATCAATAATAATGGCGAGATTCTTGGCTGTTGATTTTTTAATCAATTCTTTGGGTAATTTGTCCCATAGGGTTTTAAAAGTAAAGTGATACTGTCCAATTTTGGCGATTGACTTAGTTTTTGAGAATTTCATTTTTGACCTTTCTGCCGCCCGAAGGCGGCAGTATTGAAAATTAATTAAAAAAGCCCAAGAAATTTAAAATAAGGTTTTTTCTTTTTGAGAGCATCTCTTCGCGCGCTGCCAGAATTTTGCCGATGCGTTGGTATTTGAAAAAGTCATCCGCACCTAAAACAGATTTTTCGTCAATCATCGCGCGGCCAAAGAATCCATGAGGTTGGGCGGCTTGATTAAGTTTTTCGTTAAATTCGTCTTGGGCTTTTTTTAATGCTTGGCAAATGTAGTCATTTTCAGGGTTGAATTTAGAAAAAAGAACTTTGCGTGCCTCGCTGCTCATGGTTTTTAAAAGATTCGCTTTCATTTTTTACTCCTATCCGCCCGTAGGCGGTCAGTTGGTTAATCATGTTTGGAAGACCTTATTGTCTGTCCATGTGTGTATATTACCGCGTTTAATGCGGTAATGCAAGAGATAATTTGTCAATTTATGTAAATTCCTATTGTCGATTTCTTCGGGCGCGTTCCCATGCTTCGCCGGCTTCTTTGGCGATTCGAGGCGCGTTTTTGATTTGCTCCAATGTAAGACTTTTAGGCTGGGCAATCAGCCGCCCGTCAAACACACCTTCGGCGACCTTTGAAAATTCAAAAACCCAACCATCTTCATGAGCCGCCGTTTGCGTTTCAAAATCAACCGTCCAGCGGCGTTGCCAGTTTCTATTTTGATGAGGCATTCATTTTTCCTTTCAAAAAAGCCGCCATGTTTCAGGCGGCCTGTCTTTTATTCTTCGTCGTCAAGTTCAATTTCTTCAGTTTCGATAACTAAATTTTCAGCAATGTAGCTATCACATTCAGAAACTTGGTTTTCAAACCAGCTTTGATATTGGCTCAATTCGTCATCATTCATTGCGGTAGAGAAACCGTTGCTCATTGCCAAGCTGTTGATGTAGTCGGCTGCTTCGCGTGCAATGTTGGTTTGAGCGGCCAAAGAGATGTTGATTGCTTTCATTTTTAAATCCTTACCCCTGATTACCCGAGGCGCAGTTTGCGCGGTTGCGCTGAATCCATGTGTGTATATTACCTCTTTACATGAGGTAATGCAAGAGGTTTTTTGAATATTTCCGCAAGTCGCTGATTTATATAGTTTTAAATTTATAAGCCTAATAAAAAAAGCCATCTACTCAAAGCAGATGGCCTGTGTTTTTTTGTCCCCATATTGTCCCAATGCGTTTTAAGTTCTTGATTTATTTATTATTAATGGTGCGGACGGAGAGACTCGAACTCTCACACCTTGCGGCGCCAGAACCTAAATCTGGTGCGTCTACCAATTTCGCCACGTCCGCACTAAT
>ERZ772971.931-NODE-931-length-17622-cov-4.401207_pt1 | contig 17622 bp, 17 predicted proteins | sample MGYA00511943_ERZ772971 | MGnify/ENA primary metagenome ERZ772971 (study PRJEB29015, sample SAMEA2737929) | human oral metagenome | biome: human oral; feature: human-associated habitat; material: dental | place: China | collected 2144 ... | reverse complement strand
AAATGGAATAAGTCCTAAATTCAAGTAGTAAAAGTAACTTTCCTATTTTTTGAAGTAAAGATGCGTTTAAAAATGTCTTTGTAATTAGTTTTTAATAATAATTCTCAAAGCTATCGCATACTAAACAATACAAAAAGAATAAATGATAAAAATAAGCAAAACAGATGTACTTTGGAATTATATAGCACAGTTCTTTAGCTTAGTATCTGGGCTCATCACGCTGCCCCTTATTCTCAAGATGCTAACGGTAGAAGAAATTGCGCTCAACTATATTTTTTTAACGGTTTCATCATTAACAATCCTATTTGACTTTGGTTTTTCACCCCAATTTAGCAGAAATGTGAGTTATGTATATGGAGGAGCACAAACCTTAAAAAAAGAAGGAATAGAAGATGATTCTTCAGAAGATGTCGGTATCAACTACCGGTTGATAGCAACTCTTGTAAAAGTAGGCCAGTTTGTTTATCTCCGTTTAGCATTATTAGTATTATTGGTAATGCTAACTATCGGAAGCCTATATATTTACAAAGTTACAGATGGTTTTGATTCAGTAGCCCATTCATTACCTATTTGGATACTTTTTTCGGTATCTACAGCTTTTACAGTTTACTATGAATATTACAATTTCCTATTGACAGGTAAAGGAGCTATCAAAGAAACAAAAATAGCTTTACTTGTTTCTAGAGTAGTATATATAGCACTTACTTTTTTATTTCTGTATTTAGGCTGGGGCCTGTTAGGGGTTGTGTTGGCAAATTTTATAGCACCTTTTGTAAATCGTTTTATTTCGTACAAATTTCTTTTCACTAGGGAGTTTAAAGCTCAAATAGAGATATTTCAAATTTCAAAAGAAGAAATTCATCAAACATTTAGAATTATTTGGCACAATGCTCAAAAACTAGGTTTAGTATTTGTAGGTGGTTTTATTATTACAAAAGTTAGTATGTTTTTAGCAGGTTTATACTTATCAAATGTAGAAATAGCTTCTTATGGTTTAATGATGCAATTGGTAAATATAGTCTCAGCAGTAGCCAGCACTTTTTTCGTTACTTTTCAGCCTAAATTTGCAACCTTACGTGTAGAAGGTGACCAACAAGGTTTTGTAAGATTGTTTTCTTTTAGTATGACTGTTTTTTACATTCTATTTGCTGTAGGAGGATGTGGATTACTATTTTTTGCTAATACAGTTTTAGGTTACATACAATCAAATGCTCTTTTACCAAATAATTCTATCCTTTGCCTTTACATAATGATTATGTTTTTAGAAAATAATCACTCTCATTTTGCTACAGCTATTGTCAGCAAGAATAGTATTCCTTTTGTAAAACCCGCTCTCATTTCAGGAATAAGTATAGCTGTAGGCAGTTTTATAGTATTGAAATATACTTCTTGGGGAATTTTAGGCTTAGTTCTCGTGCAAGGATTTTGTCAAGTAGCATACAACAATTGGAAATGGCCATTAGTTATACTAAAAGAATTTAAACTCACAATATTCCAATTCGTATATATAGGCATACAAGAAACTTATTACAAACTAAAAACTATTTTTTAATGAGATATACAGCAGTAACCCAGATACCCTCTATAGCTATAAAGCAAGGTATTGTCCCTGAAGGAGCGCAAATTACAATAGCAATCCCTACCTACAAGCGAGCACACTTGCTCAGAGAGACCCTTGAGAGTTGCTTAGCTCAACAAACAGACTTCCCTTTTGCTATAATAGTAGTAGACAATAATCCAGAGCGAGAGTGTGAAACAGAAAAACTGTTACAAGAATACCAAGCGATTCCTCATCTATTTTATTACAAAAACACAGAAAACATAGGGATGGGAGGCAATTGGAATAAGCTTTTTGAATTAGCTCAAACTGACTTTGTAGTAATGCTTCATGACGATGACTTATTGTATGATGACTATATAGAGAAAACATATAAAATCCTAAAGTGTTATAACTATGATGTTAATGCTCTATATTTTGGGGTTAAAATATTTAGTAACAGTAAAGACCTGCCAATAAAAACTACAACTGAAATAAAAGCTCTTGCATTAAAAACTTTTGATTTTCAATTTGGTAACATTTGTAACCTAGCAGGAGCAGTTTTTAAACGAGATATAGTTATTAAATTAAACGGATTTGACTCTTACTATCATCCTTCATTAGATTATGAAATGCATATTAGGTTAGCCGAAAGAGGGAAATCTATAAAAATTTATGGCTACGACACTTTATATAGAATTTCAGAAAATGTAAGTATGAATAGGGAGGCTATCTTCAAGATATGCAGCATAGATAAAGAAATAATGGAAAAAGTTACTGAAAAATTTCCAAAGATTTATAGAGATTACTTTTTTAAATATTACTTAAAGGACTATGATAGAAACTATATAAAATGGAATAAAGAAACGTATCAAACAACTGATAATCAAATAAATGAATATCTATATAAAAAAGAGTTAGAAGCAACAATTTTTGATAAAGTAGTTTCCAAAATAGCCTCTCATTTAAGAAATTCTTTGTTATTTTTATTTAGAAAAAAACATTTAAAAATAGATATATAATGCTGACTTTTCAAAAAAAAAATTATGTATTCTTGCAAGGGGGGCTTGGCAACCAACTCTACATTATCTCCTATGCCTTCTTTCTAAAACAGCTAGGATACAAACACATCACCCTCGTTACACCATATATCAAAACAAAAGGCGACACAACTGATAAAACCAAACGCCCTCTCATCAACCAAATCCCAGAAATGTTAGGCCTAAAAATCATCTCCTTAGGTTATAAGTACAACTATTCTCTACTTTTCCGCCTTCCTAGAATACCCTTATACAAATCCTTGTGGAGCAAAATTATCAACCTACACCTTGAGCCGAAAGACCAATGGGCAGTTTTTCAACCCAACCTCGCACTGCAGTCTTTCATCAATGTCCACTGTGGCTATTACCAAGCACATCAGTATATCTCAAACGAATTTAAGCAGAAAATAAACCAGATTATAGACCTGCTTTCTCCTCCCCTCACCTCATTGCCCACCCCCTCCCCGTCTGATGTCGCCATCCACATCCGTCGAGGCGATTTTTTGACCAATGGAAACCAAAATATCTTTAGCAAAATCGAACTACCTTACTATCTAAAAGGGCTCCAAATTCTATCCCAAAAAATAAACATCGGCCGAGTCTACATTTTCTCTGACGACTTCAAAGCCATCGAAAACGATATCAAACAGATAGCCAACATATACCCTATTGTCTTGGTAGAAAACCAATCTATCCTACAAGACTTCTCCATGCTAAAGCAGTGTGCTCACTTCGTAATTGGCAATAGCACTTTTGCTTGGTGGGCAGCTATGCTATCCAACGCACAAAACGTTATTGTACCCCAAAAGCCTTGGAAAATTACGATGGAGGCAATGTCTCCTTATCCCCCTCATTGGACTCTACTACAAAACGAACCTGAAAAATAGCCTTTAAATGAAGATTTCTATCATCATACCCTTTTATAATGTCCAGGAATATATCGGTCAATGCATCCTATCGGTAAAAGCTCAAACATTTACCGATTTTGAATGCCTCCTTATCAACGACCAAAGCCCAGACAACTCCTTAGACGAAGCCGTCAAAGCTATCGGCGATGACCCTCGTTTCAAAATCATTGAACACTCCGAAAACAAAGGATTGGGTGGAGGACGAAATACAGGGCTCTCTCACGCACAAGGTCAATGGGTAACTTTTTTAGATAGTGACGACTCTTGGCACAACAATTTCTTGGAAACAATGTACGCCCAAGCAATCTCTTCTCAAGCCGAAGTAGTTACTTGTCGATACGAAAATGTAAACTACCAAGGTAATGTAGTAGGCCTTCCTAATCCCATTTTACCTAATGGTGTGTATACTGACAAAAAATGTTTGATGGATTTCTTTCTGACCTACCCCACTGCTTGGAACAAACTCTACAAGAGAGAAGTTTGGGAAAACCTACGCTTTCCCGAAAACTGCTTCTACGAAGATTTGCCAACTGTCTTTCAGATAGTTTTTAATGCAACCACTTTCTGTTTTACCGACAAAGTACTAATACGCTACAACCTCAGGGAAGGGAGCATTACCAAACATTTTAGCAACCGGCAGATTACCGATCGAATAAAAGTTTTCGAACTGATCGAACATACATTCAAATGTAAAAATATCCCTACCCACCCAGCACTTGCTATCATATACCTATCGCACATTATATATATGGTATTCGATAATGTAATGAGATACAACACAAATTCAAAAAAAACACCCCTATTACAGCAACTCAAGACACAATGGGACAAACAGTTCTTTAACCCACGTACCATTTGGAGCATCCGTAAAAATATTGGCCTCCCCATCTCTTTTCTGCTCATCATATACTATTACACCACTCCCCTATCAGTCTTTTTGTTTAAACTGAAACACCAAATTAAGAAATGAAGATTTCTATCATCATACCTTTTTACAATGTACAAGAATACATCAGCCGATGCATCTCCTCTGTGAAAAAACAAACCTTTACGGACTTCCAGTGCATCTTAGTCGACGACAAGAGTACCGACAATTCATACAACAAAGCTATTGAAACCATCAATGGCGACCCTCGCTTTTCCATCATCCGACATACCGAAAACAAACGCCAAGGAGGAGCCAGAAACACAGGCATAAACTATGCACAAGCCCCTTGGATTACATTCTTAGACAGCGACGACCTATGGGAACCCAATTATTTAGAGCGTATGTACCAAGCAGCTCTTGATTCGCAAGCAGACATCGTCGTATGTCAGCTCAGAAAAATAAACGATCTAAACCAAATATCAAATTTCAGACAGCTGTCCATCACAGGCCTTTATACTAATAAAAATCAACTTATCGACATCTTTTTACAAAACCCAACTACCTGCAATAAATTGTACCGAAGCTCCATCTGGAGCTCCCTGAGATTCCCCGAAAAACTATTCCAAGAAGACCTCGCTACCTGCTTCCAAATCGTTTTTTATGCAGAGAAAGTGCTATTTATAGAAGATCCATTGTATCTGTATTATCAGAGAACCAATAGCACCTCAAAACACTTCTCCCCTCAGCTTATTGAAGAGCGAATTGCTATTTTCAAGATAATGAAACAGGTGATTGCCGAAAAACTGAACAACGATCACAATCGCACCGCGTACATATACCTCAATTACGTCGTTTATGCCACTCTAAACGAAATCGTACAATACGCTGATAAAAATAGGTATAAACTAATAAAACAAAAACACCGCCAATGGGATAAAACCTATTTTAACCTCAGTACCATCAGAAGTATCCGCTCCAAAATGCCCTTTTATCGCTGGTGCATCTTATGCCTCTATAAGATAGCTCCAAACATTTCTTTTTGCATATTTACTACCAAACGATTAATTTTGTAGCCTTAAAAAAATACCCATATAGATATGGACACGCCTCCATCATATCCCTTAGTAACTATTGGGATTCCCGTATTCAACTCCCAACAGTTTCTACATCTGGCCATTGCCTCTGTTCTTAACCAGTCATACCCCCATTTTGAACTCATCATTACCGATGATGGTAGTACTGATAGTTCACTCAATATAGCCCAAAGTTTCGCCGATCCTCGTATCATTGTCCTTGCCGATTCTCAAAACAAAGGCATCTCTTTTCGCCTAAATCAGCAAGTACAAATCGCTCGTGGAACCTACTTTGCCCGTATGGATGCTGACGACCTTATGCTCCCTAACCGAATAGCCTCTCAACTATCCTTTATGCAGCAGCATCCCGAATTTGATGTGGTAGGCTCAGCTGTCTGTGTTATTGATGACTACAACAACCTCCTAGGCTACCGAAAACCATCACACACCCACACCCTAGCTCAAGCCATGCAAGGAGCAGCTTTTGTGCACCCCTCTGTTATGGGAAAAACGGATTGGTTCAAAAAACACCCCTACCGTCAAGACCTCATCGGAATGGAAGACTACGAACTGTGGATACGAACAATCCAAAGCTCTCATTTCGGATATATCGACGACATTTTGCTTTTTTACCGAGACCCTTTGCAGTTCAAACTCAAAACCTATCTATTCAGGCAGAAGCAACTTAGGAAATTCTTTCGCACCGATGCAAAAAAATATATATCTCTCCCTCAAAGAGCAAAACACATAGGAGCTTCCTATCTCAAATCTGTACTCTCTTGGGCTCTGTCATCCTTAAAATTAGATAACCTAATGATTGAAAAACGCAACATTCCCTTTGCAAACACTAACCAAAAGGAAACCTTGAAAGAAATATTACTAAAACAATGAAAAAAATTGTCCTACTCAACAATATAGCACGCGACATCATCATCTTTCGCAAACACCTCATTCAGTACCTTATAACCCATAACTATACCGTTTATGCCTTAGCTACCGACTTCACTGAGAAAACAAAAAAAGAGGTAGAAAACTTAGGTGCCATTCCATTCTCCTATTCCTTTGCTCGTGGAGGCCTCAATCCTCTAGCCGACCTCAAGAATATGCTACACCTTATACGCATATTGCGTAAAATACAACCCGATGTAGTCCTTTCTAGCTTCGCTAAACCTGTCATTTTTGGCACTATAGCCGCCAAAAAAGCCCACGTACCAAAAATCATTGCTATGATCGAAGGCTTAGGCTTCCTCTTTACCGAACAGCCTACTAAACAAACCTTAAAAACCAAGATTGTACGCCATATACAAATATTCTTGTATCGGCTATCTCTGCCTTTGGCCGATACAGTCATCTTCTTAAACCACGACGATCCCCGCGATTTGCTTGACAAAAACCATATAAAAGTCAAAAAAACAGTCGTCTTAGGAGGCATAGGCCTAAATTTAGCCGACTATCCGTTCACTCCTGCGCCTGAACACCCCATTTCCTTTATATTTGTAGCACGCTTGTTGCGAGAAAAAGGCATCTTTCAGTTCCTACAAGCAGCAGAACAAATCAAAAGCAAATACCCACAAATCACTTTCAAAGTAATAGGCAACCTCGACACCGAAAATTTCGGAGCACTCAAAAAAGAAGAACTACAAGAATACATCGAAAAAGAGATTATTACATACCCTGGTTTTGTTCACAATGTAAGCCAGTGGATAGAGCAAAGTTCTGTATTTGTACTTCCTTCTTACTATCGCGAAGGCGTACCCCGCAGCACCCAAGAAGCAATGGCCATAGGCCGCCCTATCATCACTACCGATGTCCCAGGCTGTCGCGAAACAGTAATCGATGGGCAAAATGGATTCCTTATCCCCAAATGGAATGTCCCTGCCTTAGTCAGTGCAATGGAGTATTTCATCTTAAAACCTTCCGAAATTACCCATATGGGTCTCGAAAGCTACCAAATAGCTGTAGAAAAGTTTGATGGGAAAAAAGTAAACCAAAAACTCTTAAAAATCATTCAACAATAATTTACACTCAAAATTTAGAAAAATCATTATGGGACTTATTAGAGCTTTGTTAGCCATTTCTGTTATTCTTGCTCATTCCGAGAGCTTTTTGGGGTTCTATTTGGTAGGAGGTAAAATAGCTGTTCAAGCCTTTTTCATTATTTCAGGCTTCTATATGGCTTTGATTCTTAACGAGAAGTACATTGGTGACAACAGTGCTTATGGCCTATTCATCTCTAACAGATTCCTTAGAATTTACCCTATCTACTACACTGTTTTCATTTTAGTTATTGCAACCTCTCTTTTAGGTTATTTCTATCGAGGACAGTTAGGTGTCTTTCGCTGTTATGTAGCATATTACTCCGTAATGGATGTCTCTACCATCACATTTCTCATTATTTCTAATCTATCATTATTCTTTCAGGATATGATTCTTTTCTTGGGACTTAATCCCCATACTGGAATGCTATTTTTTTCACCTCACTTTACTGAACCTCGCTTGCATTACTTTATGATTATTCCCCAAGCGTGGAGTATTAGTATAGAACTAATGTTTTATTTGATAGCCCCTTTCATCGCTCGAAAAAAAGTAAGTTATATTGCTCTTTTGGCTGCAATTAGTCTATCTGTAAGAATCTTTTTGTATCAACAAGGTTACCAAAACGATCCTTGGAGCTATCGCTTTTTCTTCTCCGAACTATTCTTTTTCTTTTTAGGAATCATAGCATACCATATTTACAAAATACTATCCACCAAAAAACTCGTTTCTAAAATAAATCAATATATATATATATATATATATTAACTTCTTTAACAATCTATAGCCTACTCCCTTTGCAAGAAGAACTAAAGTCGTTCATTTTTCTCAGTACATTCTTTTTAGCCTTGCCCTTCATCTTTATTCTTTCTAAAAAATGGAAAATAGACCGCTACATAGGCGACTTATCTTACCCTATGTACATATCTCACATTTTTGTCCTATCTGTATTAAGTGCTTTAAAAATAGCTCCTCCAGAATGGTCTGGCGAAATAGGTACTCTATGCACCATACTATTTTCCATACTTTTAAATGAATTTGTGGCAAAAAAAATAGAAGCTTACCGTCAAAAGCGCTTACATCACCAACAATAAACTATTCGAAACAACCTACAAAAGCAAACTTCTATTATATATGTCTCAATCCTATACCTTCCTAATTTTCATCTAACCTACCATGAAGAATCAACGAACAACATCCAAAATAATCACTAAAAAAAATCACTAAAAACACCGCTACGTATTAATATTTTTCATAACTTTGCCGCAAAATTATTAAACAATAACAATCATTACTTATGGCAAAAGACATTCTTAAATCAAGAAAATTCTCTCAAAAACACATTCTAAAAGGTGAATCTTTCCTAAAAAAGGAACACAAGAACAGACATGACGCCCTCTTCCTTCCTATCACCATCGTAGCCTCTTGTTTTTACTACGGCGCACACACCGATGCCAATATTGAATACCTCATTACCCTATCAGGAGCCATTTGCGCTCCATACTATCTCATTGCAAGAGCACTCTTCAACTATGGTATTTTACGCCATCTTACAAAAACCATCCCTAATTACACATTCCGCTGGTACGAACTATTAGTTATCAACTGGGCAAACCCTCTCCTATTAGACACTTGGGAGCATAAGTTGCGCCTAATGGCCAACTTGAACAACCTATCCGAACAGAACATCTCCCAAATCATTCAACGGCACAAACCGCGCACACCTTTAGTGCTATCTTACCTTTTCCTTGTTTTAGTCATCAGCCTAAGCATCACCTTTGGGATGCTTCTAACAGTGCTCAAACCACATCCCAAAAATACTGACTTTAGTCGCTACCGCCGCAGAAACATACCTGTAAGCATTTACAATCCCAAACAGAACCATACCTCACTACATTCCACCAACAGTATACACTACTTCCAGAACCCTAAAAGAAAATAACAAACCTTATAAAAAACTTTGCTATGAAATCAAAGATTTTTCTAACAGGAGGAACAGGTATGGTAGGAAGCAACATTCGCGAACACTACAAAAGCAACAACTATACAATAGTTGCCCCTACAAGCAAAGAAGTAGATTTAACCAATTACCAACAAGTAAGCAACTTCATTGCCCAAGAAAAACCTGACATTATCATTCACTCTGCGGGGTTGGTAGGTGGCATTCAGGCCAACATCAAAAACCCCGTGAACTTCTTAGTGAAAAACCTACAAATGGGAATGAATATCATATTGGCAGCTCAGCAAAACCAAGTGATGAAACTCCTAAACTTAGCAAGTTCTTGTATGTACCCACGAGATATGGAAGTAGGCCTTACCGAAGACATGATTCTCAAAGGAGAGTTAGAGCCTACCAACGAGGGATACGCCATTGCTAAAGTAGTAGCCACTCGCTTATGCGAGTATATGAACCGAGAAGACAGTCAATGCCAGTACAAAACAGCCATTCCTTGCAATCTTTACGGAAAGTACGACAAGTTCGACCCAAAACACTCTCATATGGTACCCGCTGTAATTCGTAAAATATACGAAGCAAAACAAAATAAAGTACGCGAAGTAGAAATTTGGGGCGATGGCCTTTCGAGACGAGAGTTTATGTATGCAGGAGATTTGGCCGATTTTGTCTATTATGCCTTAGACCATTTCGACAAGATGCCACAAAATATCAATGTTGGCTTAGGTACCGATTACACTATCAATCATTACTACCGAACCATTGCCAAAATCATAGGGTATGAGGGGAAATTCATACACGACCTTTCTAAACCTGTTGGAATGAAGAAAAAAATGATTGATAACACCCTTCTTACTGCATTCGGTTGGGAACCAAAAACCACCTTAGAAGAAGGCATAGAACAAACATTAATATACTTTAAAACAGAGTTAATATGATAAAATATCCTTTAGCTTCCTCCACTTGGAACGAAAAAGAAATACAAGCAATTAATAGTGTGATTGCAAAAGATATATACACAATGGGCGATGCTGTCAAGCAGTTTGAAGAAAATTTCTCCAAATTCTTTGGCACTAAGTACAGTGTAATGGTAAACTCAGGCTCATCAGCCAACCTTATTGCTGTTGCAGCTCTGTTCTACACCAAAAAACCTAAACTAAAAAAAGGTGACGAAGTAATTGTTCCTGCCGTATCTTGGTCTACTACTTTCTATCCCCTCTATCAGTATGACCTAAAACTAAAGTTTATCGATGTAGACTTACACACCTTAAACTTTGATTTGGAGCAACTAAAAGCTGCCATTACTGATAAAACTAAAATGATTCTAGCCGTGAATTTATTAGGAAACCCTAATGATTTCGATACCATAAAACAAATCATCGGAGACAGAGACATCCTTCTTATGGAAGACAACTGCGAGTCAATGGGGGCTACTTACAAAGGAAAACAAGCAGGAACTTTCGGAATAATGGGCACATTCTCTACTTTCTATTCCCATCATATGGCTACAATGGAAGGAGGAGTCGTTTGTACTGATGATGAAGAACTGTATCATATTTTGCTCTGCCTCCGCGCACACGGGTGGACTCGACATTTGCCTAAAGAAAATAAAATATCAAATAAAAGCGATAACTGGTTCGAAGAATCTTTCCGATTCCTCTTGCCTGGGTACAATGTTCGCCCTGTAGAAATGAGCGGAGCAATAGGTGTAGAACAACTCAAAAAACTACCTGCTTTCTTAGAACAACGACGAAAAAATGCGGAACTATTTGTTTCCTTGTTCAAAGACAACCCTACTTTCTATATTCAGCAAAACATAGACAATAGCAGTTGGTTCGGCTTCAGTCTTATCATAAAACCAAACTCACAAGTCGATAGAAAAGAAGTTGTAAAAAAATTAGAAGAAAATGGCATCGACTGTCGCCCCATTGTAACAGGCGATTTTACCAAAAATGAAGTACTTAAATACTTTGATTATGAAATCTTCGGACAAGTGAAAAACGCCAATTATCTTGACACCAAAGGCCTTTTTGTAGGAAATCATCAAATTGATTTAACTAAAGAAATTGAACATTTACACAATGTTTTAAAAAACTTTTAACAATGAAGAAAAAAGCTCTCATCACAGGCATCACGGGGCAAGATGGCGCATACCTTGCTGAGTTCCTTCTCAAAAAAGGATATGAAGTACACGGTATGAAACGTCGCTCTTCCCTATTTAATACCGACCGCATCGACCACCTCTACCAAGACCCTCACGCCGAGGGTTTGAAACTTATCCTACACTACGGAGACCTAACCGATAGTATGAACATCACACGCCTCATTCAAGAGGTGCAACCCGATGAAATCTATAATCTTGCTGCAATGAGCCACGTACATGTCAGCTTTCAAACTCCCGAATACGTAGGCAATGCGGATGGCTTGGGTACCCTCCGCATCTTAGAAGCAGTACGCCTCTTGGGGCTCACTCAGAAAACACGCATCTACCAAGCTTCTACCTCAGAACTATACGGACTTGTGCAAGAGGTGCCACAGAGTGAAAAAACGCCTTTCTATCCTCGTTCACCCTATGCTGTAGCAAAACTCTATGCTTATTGGATCACCGTGAATTACCGCGAAGCATACCAAATGCACGCTTCCAACGGTATCCTATTCAATCACGAGTCTCCCGTGCGTGGCGAAACTTTTGTTACCCGAAAAGTTACGAGAGCACTCAGCCGCATAGCCTTAGGAATGCAAGACAAGTTCTATATGGGCAACCTAAGCTCTCAACGTGATTGGGGGCATGCCAAAGACTATATCAAGGCAATGTACCTTATCTTGCAGCAAGACACCCCTTCTGACTATGTCATTGCTACAGGTATCACCACCGCTATTCGCGATTTCATCAAGATGGCAGCACAAGAAATAGGTATCATTATTGAATTTAAGGGAAATGGAGTTGATGAAAAAGGGTATATTACTGCTGTAGATAAGGCCGTTTTCATCCAGAAAGTAGGCGAAAAATACTTACCCCAGATCCAAGATAGAATATCAAACGATGCCGAAGTAGTTTGTGTAGACCCACATTACTTCCGTCCTACTGAAGTAGATTTGCTCATTGGAAATCCTACCAAATCACGAACAGTTTTAGGTTGGGAACCCGAATACGATCTAAAAGCCCTCATCGAAGATATGATGCGTTCGGATATCAAGCTATTCAAACGCGATGACTATCTAAAAGAAGGAGGGTTCACTATAATGAACTATTTTGAGTAATAGAAATTAAATTTTGCAAACTGACAAATATTCTCTAAATTTGTCCTTTCAATAACCTATTAATCATTCAGAAATAATGGCAAAAACAACAAAATCCGATAAAGAAATAAGTATCGAAGACCAAAAAAAGGAAGCTTTAAAGCTCACTCTTGCCAAACTGGACAAAGTCTATGGCAAAGGTACCGTTAGAGCCCTAGGAGACAACCCTGTAGAAGATGTAGAAGTCTTCTCCACTGGTTCCATTGGTCTAGATGCTGCTTTAGGAGTAGGTGGATACCCCAAAGGGCGTGTCATCGAAATTTTTGGGCCTGAATCATCAGGAAAAACCACTCTTACCCTACATGCTATTGCCGAAGTACAAAAAGCAAAAGGAACTGCCGCTTTCATCGATGCAGAACACGCCTTCGATCCTGTTTATGCACAGCGCCTTGGGGTCGATGTAAAAAACCTATTGGTTACACAGCCCGACAGTGGTGAACAAGCCCTAGAAATTGCCGATGCACTTATCCGCTCGAATGCCGTAGATCTTATTGTTATCGACTCAGTAGCAGCCCTTACCCCAAAAGGCGAAATCGATGGTGATATGGGAGACTCTAAAATGGGACTCCACGCACGACTAATGTCTCAAGCCTTGCGAAAAATCACAGCTAGCATTAACAAAGCAAAATGTATTGTGATATTCATCAACCAGCTGCGTGACAAAATAGGTTCAATGTACGGGCCTACCGAAACCACTACAGGGGGTAATGCCCTCAAATTCTACGCCTCAGTGCGGTTAGATATCCGAAAAGCAGGAGGTGCCCAGAGTAGTGCTGCAATTAAAGACGCTAATGGCGAGATTATAGGAAACAAAACTAAAGTAAAAGTTGTGAAAAACAAAGTAGCACCTCCTTTTAAATCAGCTGAGTTTGACATTATGTTTGGTCTGGGCATTTCTAAAATGAGTGAGCTATTAGATATGGGAGTAAATGCCGACATCATTGGTAAAAGTGGTTCTTGGTTTAGCTTTAAAGATACTAAACTTGCTCAAGGCCGCGATGCCACCCTTACTCTATTGCGTGACAATCCTGAGATGGCAGAAGAAATAGAAACTGAAGTAAGAGAATGGCTTAAACAAAATGACCCTTCTGCTAAAAGTAGCAAAGGCAAAAAAGCAGCTGTTAAAAGCAAAAAAACTATCAAAGACAATGAAGAGATAGAAGATGAGGATCTAGAAATCGAAGATTTTGACGATGATGATTCTTACGAAGAAGATAATGAATAAAACAAAAACTCAGGGTTTATCGCCCTGAGTTTTTTATTTCAACTTCTCGTTATTCTGATGTCGGTCGTGATCTCGTTGTGTTTTGAGAAGCATCTTCTTGTCAAAAGACTCCTGAAGATCAATTCCTGTCTGATTTGCCAAACAAAGAACTACAAAAACCACATCGGCCAATTCTTCTCCTAAATCCTTGTGCTTATCGCTTTCTTTCTCCGATTGCTCTCCATAACGTCGTGCAATAATACGAGCCACCTCCCCTACTTCTTCTGTGAGTTGTGCCATATTAGTCAACTCATTAAAATATCTTACACCGTGTGTCTTTATCCACTCATCCACAGCTAATTGTGCATTTCTGATATCCATCTTTCTAGTACTTTTAATTTGAAAATAAAAAAACTGCCCGAAAAGTTCCCATCTCGGCAAGCCGTTTTGTAAACTTTTCGGGCAGTATTAATTAGTTAACTATTGTAATTTAAAATTAGTTTGCCCACATATCTTGCTCTCTATCCCGGATTTTCTCTTTAATCTTATCTGCTTCCAGCAATTGGAAAAGAGCATTGTTAGGAACGTAATCTTTAATTTTCCTATCACCATACACGTTAGCTTCCTTAAAAATAACCGAACTGAACATTCGAGCATTCAAAAGGTGGTCAAAAGACATAGGTCGTGAATCATTCTTCCTATTAAAAGTCTTAGCTTCGTGCAAAATATCGCGTACCTGAGGGTAGAATATCCAGAACAAAGGTACTAAGGCAGACATTGTTGAATCATCAGAATCAATAAAGTTTACATCAGGAGCTACAGGAGCCAAAGCAAGCAAACGATATTTAAGTTCTCCTTGACGTTTGTCAAAATACCAAATACCACGAATATGATACTGAGCAATATCACCGGATTCTAAGTTTCTACGTGTAATATACTCAGGCGAAAGACGTTCTCCAGCATTCAGCTGATTGTAACCTTCTTCCAAAGTATCAATCTTAGAAAGAGAAGCCTCTATAGATTCAGCTGTTTTTGTTTGAGTAAAATAAGAATCTACATATAAATCCTTAATTTTACCATTCTTGATGTTTTTAATCAAAACATCATAGAGAGAACGGCGATAAGCATCTACTTCCAAAGTGTCGGTAGGGAATAATAGTGGAAAATTAGCACGTTCATTTAGGTCTATTACCTCCCACACTTCTACTGACCAAAGAATGTCGCGGTCATCTACATAACCGTAGGGTAGAGGTTTATCATTATCTGCCTGAATTTGCGCTGCTGTTTTTACACCAATATCACTAGCCACTTTGGCATTAAGTATATTTACTTGTGCCGAAGTAAACTGAACTGAAAAGAGTAAAATTAATAGTACTATTATATTCTTCATATAAACCATAAAAATGTTCTTAGTTTGTTATTTCGATAATGATAGGCGATACAGGAGGCAATTTAATGTTAGAGTTACCTACAATATTTGCTTTCACATCAAAGATTTGAATCTTATCGCCTTTCTTAGCTCTCGAAACAGCGGCTTTAGCTTGTTCGTTGAACTTGTTGCTACCTTTTACATAGATACTTGGCTGTCCAGGAACAAAAACTTTAAACTCATATACTTGCAATTTCAAATCAAAATCAAAGTCTTCCAACACAGCATTCACCGGCAATACTGCTACGTTTGCTTTAGGCAACTTAGCTTCAGAAACTTGTCCTCCCATACTAGTTGAAGCTCGAGGAATGCTCTTAATACGGAAGAATCCTGATGAGCTAAAGCGCTGTCCATCCAACTCTCCTGTTACAGTAATTGTTACATCATTCCCTTGACCAGGTCGCATAATCCACTTACCAGTACCAGAACCCTTTGATAATCCTTGACCAGAAGCCATAATCTTATTGTCTGGAACCCCTGGCATTGAAATGGTGATAGGGTTATCAACTCCACGGTACACCACATTCATCTTATCTGCAGAAATAACAGCTGAGTTAGGCTTAGGAATGGTAGAGAAAGCTTGTGCTACAGGTACAGGAATACGCTCTCCATCTTGATCAAAGAAAAGATTCCCTGTAATTTTGTGTTCACCTGCATTCCCTGCTGAGATATTCAGTTTTACACGACCATCTTCAATAGAGTACTCGTTAGCTGATAGTTTCCTACCGTCCAACATTAGTTCTACTTGGTTAGGACGTGTGCTAGCATCCTTTCTACCTAATACGATAGAACCATCAAACTTTTCGCCTTGATAGTAAGCACCTTTACCTTGTTCCAAAAGAGTAGTGTAGTTGGTCATAGAAACTTGGGACTTCAATGATCCTGCCAATGCCTCAGTAAAGAAGTCTTGTTGTACAGACAAGATGTCTGACTGCATCATTGAGAATTTGGCCAGAGAAGCAATGTAAGGGAAACCCTCAAAGTTAAAAGCCAACCATTTCACAATATTTCCATCCTTATCTTTACGGTCATCAGTGCTAAAGTTAAACTTCACCTTTTCAGCCAAACTTGCATAAGCTTTGTTAGTACCCAAAATCTTAAGTACTTCCTCACGGTAAGTATTGATTTTGTCTACAAATTCTTTGCCTTTGGTTGCTCCTTCAGCAAAAAATAAATGGTCAGTATAATCAGATTTGTCCATCGCCTGATAGTCTTTTTGGTCTACAGGAATGTCTTTCTGACCGATAGCATCTTCTAAGCCCTTTTTAAATTCTTGGATATAATTGTACAAATCATCAGAGATAGCTTTGATGTGTTTAGATTGTTCATATATCTCCTCGTATTTAGCGGGACTTTCGTTTTTCATATTCTCCAAATTTGCAAAAGAGTTCTTAATTTCAGTATTCGCTCTTTCGTTGGAGGATTCAAATTTTACATTGACTAACCCAAATGCATCCAGGACTTGTTTACCCATATTAAGGGCAATCATAGCCAAGAAAACCAAGTACATCAGGTTAATCATTTTCTGTCTAGGACTTGCCTTTCCACCTGCCATAAGCTAAAAATTGTTTAATAAGTTAATAAATCAATTACTCTTATCTTGCACCACCCATTGCAGATAACATTCCTCCATAGATAGTGTTCAAAGATTTTAGGTTATCTTTGAAGGAAAGCATCTGTTGATTTAAAGAATCAAGGTTGTCGGCAATTCCTGCTTGAGCAGATACTTGTCTTTCGGTTCTTTCTAGTTGTAGTTTGTAAAGGCTATTAAGAGATTCTAAGTTAGAAGCTGCTTCTGAAAGTTCTTCACCGTATTTGTGAGTAGCAGTCATTGTAGTTGCTACAGGTGCTATTTCTTTGCTAGCTTCAGCAAAATTTTCGATAGATTTACCCAATGAACGCATTAGGTTTGCATCAATGTGTGCTTCAGCCAAGATACCATCCAATTTCTCTGACAATGATTCTCTGAGGACTTTTTCTTCCACAGGATTAGATTCTTGAACAGCCACCACTGCTTGGCGTGCAATAGGTTCACCACCTTTTAGTTCTGGGTAAACCAAAGACCAGTCGATTTCTTCTTCGATAGGTTCAAAAGCCGACATAAAGAATATGACTGCTTCAGTACCCATCCCTACCGCTAGTAGTACGCTACCACTGATTCCAAAAATGTCGGCGTGCAAAATTTTAGCCAACGCCCCAACAATTACTACTGCGGCACCAATACCATAAGCGTAATTAAAAATCTTTTTTTGCAATTTACTTCCTGCCATAATAC
>ERZ772971.926-NODE-926-length-17676-cov-7.795925_pt1 | contig 17676 bp, 5 predicted proteins | sample MGYA00511943_ERZ772971 | MGnify/ENA primary metagenome ERZ772971 (study PRJEB29015, sample SAMEA2737929) | human oral metagenome | biome: human oral; feature: human-associated habitat; material: dental | place: China | collected 2144 ... | reverse complement strand
AGGCCAGCAGCCCCATGTCGCGCACGCCTTTCTCCATGCGGGACGTGCGCTCCATCTCCTCGTGGAAATAAAGCACATCATCCACCACCAACTGAATCTTGCTCATCGGTTCTCCAACTCCTTGTAGAGCTTCGCGTTCTTCTTCATCAGCTCTATGGAAGCCTGCCGAATCAGCTTTGCCGCTTCGAGGCTCGTCCGGCTCGTCTTTCTTTCCATCTTTTCCTCATTTCTTGCACTCGTCATTGGCTTGCCCATGGCACACCCCTCCTCGCGCCTCGGAAATGCGTTCTTTTCCTTGCCCTATAGTATACCACACTTTGCCGCCTGCGCCTACTTTTGCTTTTTCTAGTTAAAAAGTCTTGCTTTCTTTTTCAATTTCTTCTATAATGAATGTATACGAATGAACATATCGTCAGCAACGAAAGGATGTGCTGCCTCATGGCGATCACACTCGGAAACAACCTCATCCAGCACTCGACCTTGAACCGCATCAACCATACATCGAACAACCTCGCACGTCAGATTGCGAGCGGCACAAAGCACCCGTCCGCCGTATTCGGGCCTTCCGCCTATGCCATCGACATGCGCATGAACGCCAACATCGCTGCCGTCAGCCAGTCAGACGCCAATTCGCAGCGCACGAACGCCATGCTCAGGACGGCGGAAGGCGGCGTAAGCTCTTCCGTCGAAGTGCTCGGCCAGCTGCAGCAGACGCTCCTCAACGCCGCCAACGGCACGAACAGCGACTCCGACCGCCGCGACCTCGGCAAGATGGTCGACCAGGCGATCGCTTCTCTCAACGACAACGCCGGCATCCAGTACAACGGCATGAACCTCCTCGACGGCTCGAAGTCTGCGAACGTCGCCTCTCTCGACGGCTCGACGAGCATCACGAACCTCGGCGACATGCGCTCTTCCGCACTCGGCCTGACGGACGCGAACGGCAAATCCACGCTGAACCTCGGCACGGACGCAGGCATCGCCGATGCTCTCGACAAGGTCACGACGGCGCTCAACAAGACGCTCGACCAGGCGACGACCATCGGTGCGGCGCAGCAGCGCCTCAATTACCAGTCGGCGAACTTCGTCACGCAGGAAGAAAACCTCATGGCCGCCTCGACGACGAGCAACGGCACCGACATGGCAAAGGCCGCGAGCGAATTCAAAAACAGCGATACGCAGCAGAAGCTCTTCCTCTTCGCACAGAAAGCGCAGATGAGCACGATGGCGTCCCACTACTCCGCCTTGGCTCTGCTTCGCTGATATAGCACAAAAAAATCCGGCCTCGCGGCCGGATTTTTTTATTGCCTGCGATTTAAAAACAACATAGCAGAAGGAGGCTCCCGCCGCGGCGGGAGCCTCCTTCCTTATGCTCAGACGCGCGTGGCGATCATGCCGACGCCTTCGTCTTCTTCTTGATTTCCTCCTCTTCGTCATCATTGGTATGGCTGTAGCCCTTGCCGCTGTAGTAGCCGGCACTGCCCACGCCCTTGCCCAAGGCATTGGCGAGGCCTCTGTCAGCGGCTCTCGAAGAGCCGTCCGCATAGGAGCCTGCACCGCTCGAATAGTCCGCACTCCGCCGACTGCTGCTCGCGCCTGTGCGAGCGTCGCTCGAAGAGCCGACGCTCATGCCCGCCGCGGCGGCAAGGCCGCGGTCGACGACGCTGCCCGCACCGACAGTGCTGCCTGCAGAACCGACAGCACTCGCTGTGCCCTGCGGCTTGCCAGCTGCGCCAGACTTTGCGCCCTGCGGCTTAACACTTGCGCCCGGCTGTACGCTCGGGCTGTAGTAGCCGCCCAGACCCGCTGTGCCGCCGGCAAGCGCGGCATTGCCGCCCGTCGTACCCTGCGGCTTGACTGCTGCGCCCGACTTTGCGCCCTGCGGCTTAACACTTGCGCCCGGCTGTGCGCCCGCTGCGCGCGCGGCTTCATTCACCGCGCTCGTCGCGCCCTGCACCTTGCCGTTCACACCTGCTGTGCCGCCAATGCCAGCGCTGCTGCCGATGTTCGTGCCTGTGCCTTGCTGGCGGATTCCCACATCGCTGGCGTTCGTGCTCGTACCCTGCTGCGGCTTCATGCCGCCGATGTTGACGCCCTCGCCCGTATAGGCGAGCGCAGCGTCAAGATCCTTGTTCTTGCCGAACACATTGCTTTCATCGAAGGCCGCCCGCTCGTACACCTTGCTGTCGGGACGTATCGTGCGCTCAGGCACGACGCTGTCGACGCGCGGTGCAACGGAAAGCTTGCTCCGCTTCAGCTGAAGCGTATAGTTGCTGCCATAGTTGCCGCTCGCGAGGATGTCATCAGCAACGCCGTCCTTGCGGTACCAGCCCTGAATGTCGCTCTGACCAGGCGCATCGTAGCTCGTCCCCGCCTTTGGCCCGTAGAAGAACACGCCGCTGTTGAAGCGCTCTACGTCTGCCGCGACTTCGGGCGTCAAGGGGCTTCCCTCGTTCGCCTGCGCCGAGCCGTCTTCGATATGACCCGTGTAGTTCACATTGCTCTTGCGCGCATACGTCGCCTGCGGATCGGGCAGGACGTTCAGCGTGCGGCGTCGGATGACGCCTGCGCCCTTGACGGTATTCTCTCCCGCATCCGTCGTGATTTCATAGTTCGCGAGGACGGGATTGTGCTCCTCATCCTTCTTGAAGGTGTAGCGCACCGGGTGATTCTTGTAGTCCTGTGCGTCGCTGTCGGCTGCATTCGCATCAACGTCGCTGTCCTTGTCGTTGCGGTAGACGCCTTGGACGCCCAGAGCAGTCTTCACGGCATCGCCCTCGCCCTTGACGAGACCGTTCGCCTCATTCTGCTCCGCATTCGCTCCGTTGTAGTTGAAGCTCAGATTGCCGAGCGGATTGAGGACGTTCGCCTTGCCGTCGTAAATCTTGTCAGCGTCCTTCGCAGCGTCGATCTTGATCTTGCGGCGGTCGATCACGCCGTCCGCCTCGATGCGCGTCCCATAGACGCCATCTTTCATCTGCGGCCTGCCATCGCTGTCGACGGCAGTGTATTCAAGTCTCCGAATCTCGGCAAGGCCGAGCGTCGGATCGTTGGGATTCGTGGGATTGACGGTCTTCTGCCCCTTCTGCAGGACGAAGTTTCCATCCGTCCACGAAGGATTGTAGAATACGGTGCGATTGCCCGCATTCTTGCTGTCGTAGGTCGCCGCATCGCCGGCATTCCATGTCGGCAGCGCCGGCTTCGCGATTCCCTCGACGTCGCGATTGCGGTCGAGAAGCGCGATGTTGTTTGACGCCTGGAACTTGTCGGCGACGTTCGTCGTGCCGTCGTATTCCTTGCGGATATCGCCGTCCTTCAGGTAGATGTCGAGGGGGCGCGGCGTGATTCTCGCCGTATCGCGGAGGTTTCCGCTTTCGAGCGTGTAGTTGGCCGCCTTGCCCGTGTCATTGGTCAGCTCCAGGCCGTCGTTGTAGAAGACATCCTGCACGCCGCCGTTCTCCTTTTGGACGTTCGGCGAAGCGAATCTGCCGATGTTCGCCGTCTTGTTGAGTCGGACGCCGTCGCGATCCGTCGCGACGATTCCCTCATCGACGCCCTGCGGCACAAGCTCGAACGTGCGGGAGAAGAGCTTGCCGTCCTTGACGGTGTACTGCGTGCCGTCATAAATCTTGTCAGGCGTAGCCGTATCCGTCGGATTGAAGCGCACGCGCACGGTGCGCGGCGTGATGCTTCCCGCACCGAGGAAAGCGTCCGTCTGCGTGCCCGTAGGCAGCACATAGTTCCCCTGCTCGATGACGCCGCCCGTCTTGGAGAGCTTGTACTCGACAAGCTTGCCGTCCTGCGGCACATTGCCTGCCGCATCCCTTGCCACATCGGCGTCGGGACGGTACGTGCTCTTGCCGAGGAACTGCGACTTTGCCGCATCGACCGTGAAGTCCACGCCGTCGCGGCCTAGCAACGTCTTCGTCTTGTCATCCGTAACGTGCAGCTTGGAGCGCAGCTCGCGCTCTTTTTCTGCCAGCGCAGCGGCGCTGAGCGATGGCGCGGCGACGCCCGCCGTGCCGTCGTAGATCTTGCTGTATTCATCCGCCTTCAGCGTGATGGCACGCGGCGTGATGTACGCCTTCACCCCTGCGCTGTTATCAACGTCGGCGTCGCTCAGACGAACCTCCGTGCCCACAGGGCTTTCGGACAGATCCCAGTCCTTGTATTTCGGCGCATCGGGGTTCTCCCGCCACGCTTTGTCGCCGTCAACGCTCTTGAGGCGATAGACGATATCCTTTTCAAGCGTATCATTCGGATCGGCGCTGTTTCGGACATTGGCGTCGTCCTGCCCGTGGTGGGCGGTTCTGCCCGAGAAATTCTCGTAGTGCGGCTCGCCGATGTCGCCCGCTGCATCGCCGTACAGCGAGTAGTCCAGCTCGATGGGCGCTTCGCCCGTGCCGAGGTCGACGCTCAGACGGAGCTTGTCGTGGAACGCCTGCTTCGCCTCCGCCGACTCCCAAGCGTGCTTGCCGCCGATCATGGCGCGCGCATCGCCGTCGTACATCTTCTTGAAGGCTGCACCCTTCTGCCACGTCTTCTGGAGCGTGCGCGTCAAGGGCTTGATCGTGCCCGTGCCGTAGACGGTGTTGTCGCTGTCGTAGAAATAGTTGTTGGCGACGTCGCCCCTCTGCAGCAAGCTCTCGAAGGCGTCATTGACGCCCGTGAACTCGATGTCACGCGCCTCGGGTTTGCCGTTGATGTTGGCTGCAGGGCGCTTGACATGCGCATTCGCCGTGAAAGCGTCTGCACTGCGGTCGCCGTAGCGGCCATGGATGCGATCGACGAAGCCCGCGGCGCGCGCATCGTTCGGATTGCTGAAATTGAAGGCGGCACTGTCCGTTTGCGCGACGCCGTCGAAGGTCAGCGCACGCCTCTGCTCCGGCGTAAGCTCCGCCTTGCCGTTGTAGTCCCTGTCGATTCCCGCCGCATGGAGCGTCAGACGCTTCTGCCAGATGTCGCCCTTGCCATGGAAGGTATGCCCTGTCGGATTTCCCTTCGCATCGCGGACAGTCTGCGCGGTGTCCGTGGCAGCAAGCTCCTTGCCGTCCGCATCGACGACGCGGTATTGGAACGTATAGTTTCGGTTCGCCGAATCCTGCTTGAGCTTCACCCGATAGTCAACGTCCTTGGCGTCATTCGTGTACTGCGGCCCGCGATTCACCGTCTTGTCGCCGTAGCTGCCCGAAGCATCGAAATCGAACGTCTCGCCATTGGCAAAGCCGCTGTTCGCATCGCCTGCGATCTCGCCGTGCGTGCCGTTGAGCGTAAAGACCTGCTTCCAGTCAACGTCCGAATTTTTATGCTCGATGAGGTTGCCATTCGCCTCTCTCGTATAGTAGCCGTTCTTGACATCCGTCGTGCCGTCGTAGAGTTTCTGCACGAGGTGGAGCGTCACGCCCACATTCCTGCCCGTGATCTCGCCGCGACCGGTCTCCGAGATCGAGCCGTCCGGGTTCGTCACCTTATCACGGCCATAGTTCTCGCTGAAGTGGTAGACGCCATTGGCATCAGGCTGCCAGCCCGTCAAGCCTGTATAGTCGAAGTTGCCGTCGTGGAGCGCGAACTGGAACTTGACGTCCTTGCCCGTGGCGACATCCTTCGCCTTCACCTTCACCTCCGTGCCGTCCACCTTGTCAAGATAGTCGGCACGTTCGACCTTGTAGCCGTCCGCGGCGAGATCGAGATCTGTGCCGTCGTCCTTCTTATAGCGCGTGCGCATATACTGGACATACTGCGAGGGAGCCTTGACATCCGTCGTGCCGTCGTACGTCTTTTTGATCGGCGTCGTCGTGAAGCCGGCATGGAGATCGTCGCCCTTCAGCATGCGCTTCGTGATCGCGCCCTCGCCGTGCAAGGTGTAGACCTCGCCGCTCGACGGCGTGAGCTTCGCACCGTTGTACGACAGGTAGTAGTTCGATGCCTTCGTCGCGCCTTCGCCGACGATCTTGACATTGCCGTAGTCGACGCCCTTGTCGTTGACATTCTCATCGAGGTAGGTCGCCGTATAGCTGCCCGTACCCGAGCGATTCAGATCGCCGCTGTCCGAGCCTTGCCAGCCGCCCGTGATGTTCAGGAGCGAATCGTGGCTCGGGTTCTTGACGCGGCGGCCGCCGTCGTACTCTTTCGTGGCACTCTTTGCCGTCACAGAGAGCGGCGCACGGTTGATCGTGTTGTCGTAGGTTGTCAGCGTATCGCGTCCCGTTGCCGTATTGTAGACGACATTGCCGCTCTCATCGTAGACGATGTAATTGTCGGCGAAGGCGCCGTCTGCATCACTGCCGTCGATGGCGAGCTTGTAGTCGACCTGCTTGTTCGGGCTGTCGGAGGCATCGGCGGCGTTCGCACCCGCGTAGACCGCCGTCGTCTTATTCGCGCCCTTGCCGTCGACGAGTCCCGTGTCCGCATCGTTGCTGTTATTCCTGCCGAGGGTCACGAGCGCATCGCCATCCGTCGGAGCCGCGCCATTGATCAGCACATCCGTCGTCGCGTCGTACGTCTTCACGCGCGGCGCTTTGACGCGCGCATAGACCTTGCGCTTTTCGATATCGCCCGTCGCCGTCAGCACTTTCTGCGTGGAGCCTGTGAGCGAATCGAAGGCATAGTTGCCCACGGCATCGCCTGTGAGCGTCGCCGTATAGGTGATCGTGCGCGCATTCGCCGTCTCGCCGGGGCTGACGCTCGCATTCGAACGGTCGAATACGGCGCTCTTATCGAGCTGATCCTTGTCTCCTTCGAGGAAGTTGTTCACGCTCAGATTGCCCTTATCCGCATCCAGCACGCCGTCGTAGACCTTGCGGATGTTGCTCGTCTGACCGAGCGCTGCCGTCAGGATGCGCTTCTTGATGTCGCCTGTCGCATAGACGTTGTAGGTGCTGCTGCCATCGGTACCGCGCAGCATGCGGTCGGTACCGGCGCTCCCACTGTAGAAGTCGGAATCGAACTCGAAATTGTTCTGATCCGCATCCGAGAACTTGATGTTGAACAGCACCTTCTTGCCGTCGGCGGCGTTCTTGTCCGCCGTGCCGTCGCTGCCTGCGGCGACGCCCGTGCGGTACGTCGCCGAATTGACCTTGTCAATGGCGATATTGAAGAGACGGTTGTTTGAATCATCCGTGACATAGCTGTCCGTGATGTACGATCTCCATGCTGCGGGATTTTCCGTATCGCCGTCGACATACGCCGTGCCGTCATACGTCTTCGAAATCGGCGCCGTGCGGAAGGTCATCTTGAGGTTGCTCTTCTTGACCGTGAGCGGGTTGATCACACCGTCGCCCTTCATCGTATATCCCGCTGTATCATTGCCGGTGAGCGCCTTGCCATCAGCATCGGCGAGGAAGTAGTTCGCTGCATTACCGCCTGCCACGAGTTTGATGCCGCTGTAGGTGACGTTGTTCTTCTTCGCTTCCTCCGTGCGCGTCGCGTTCGGCGAATCGTATTCGCGCGTGTAGGCATTGCCAAGGTTGACAACATCCTGCGCGTTGCTTTCGTCTGACTGCAGGTCGCCGCCGACGAAAGCCAGCCCCACGCCCGTCGTTGACGGTGTGAACGAGTTTCCGACCTTGACCTTGACGATCTTATCAGCGTCGTAGTCCTTCGTGACGGTATCCGCCTTGAGCTTCAGGGCGCGGCGATTGATCGTGTTCTGCGTCGTCTGAAGCGTCGTCGTCGCATTGCCATTGCTGTCCTGCAGCTCGTAGTTGTTAAAGCGCGCCGGATCGTTGCCGGAGAAAGCAAGCGTATAGTCGATGGTTCTGTTTCTATCGCCAAAATTCTTATCCGTGTACTGCGCCCTCGTATTGTTCCCGACCTTATTGTTCCCGACGCTATCCGCGCTAACTAGACCAGCTTCCGCATCGACGACGCCGTTCTTGATGTTGTCGAAGCGCACGAGCTGCTCGCCCGTGAGCGGGCTTCCGCTCTCATCGACAACATCTTTTTTCGCGTTGTACGTCTTCGTCACGTTTTCATTGACGACGTGCGCGTAGACGGGACGCTTCGTGATCGTGCCGACACCGAGCGTGCGCGAGACGGCGTTCGTCGCGCTGTTGTAGCTGTAGCCCGCGGCCTGCCCCGCTGCCTTGTTGAGGTCGCTGAAGTCATAGTTCTTCAGCAGGTTTTCACTGAGATTGAGCGTATAGGTGACCTTTCCTGTTCCGGTGTTATTCACCACATTCGCATCGGCGTACTGCGTCTTCTCTGCGTCGAGCGTATAGCCGCCCGTTCCGAAAGTGAAGTGATCCTTGCCGACCGTGCCGCCGAGGTTGACGGAGACTTCGCTGATATACTCGTTCGCACGCGCCGTATCATTGTCCTTCTTGACGACTTTCGTACCGTCATAGCGCTTCGTGACATCTTTGAAATCGAGCAGGAAGTCTCCTTCATTGACGCGGCGCCTGTCGATGATGCCGCTGCCCATCATCGTATACGTCGCCTTGCCATCGCTGCCCGTCATCGTATCACGTTCAAGCGCGTGCAGATTGCTGTCGGCGCCTCGGTAGACCAGTCGATAGTTTACGGCATCCGTGCCCGTGAGCTGGATGCGGCGGTATGTCACATACTGGCTCTGACTCGCTGTATCATTCGCATTGGCGTCCTTCGCCCGGTAAGAACGGTAGTACTTGGACGCATCGACCGTGCCAGCTTTCGACTCGTCGATCTTGTTGAGCGCCACATTGTCAAGCACGCCTGCGGTATCCACATCGTTCTTGCCCGCAGCCGATTCATGCTTCTTGGGCGTAGCCAGCAGCAGCTTGCCCTGTCCGGACGCCACATCCGTATCGCCGTTGTACGGACGGCGCACATCCGTCGGCGCCGTGACGAGGAGATCCGCCTGCGTGATCGTGCCGCGGCCGGTGAGCGGATGCGCCGCATCCACCTTCTGCCCTTGGTACGCGCCCTCCTCATGATAGAACACGTAGTTCGTCGACGCTACGCCTGAGACCTGCGGGGTATAGACGACGTTTCGCAGATAGCCTCGATCGGGATCGCCTGCATTGCGATTCTCATAGGCGGCTATCGAATCATTCTTGCCCACATCAGCGCCGTTGACCTTGGCAAGTCCTGCCGGCTCAGCGCCCGAGCCGCCCGAGAATTTCACGATGAACTCGCCGGTTGACGCGCCTTCGCGGATCAGGCGATCGGTTCCGTCATATACCTTCGTAGGCGTATTTCTCGCGTTCGTTCCCTTGACCGCTTCGTCGAGACTCACATAGATCTTGCGCGCCTTGATGTAGCCGATACCATTCTTCTTGTAGCTGATCGTGCCTGCCAAAGAATCCACAGTGTATGTGCCAGTGCCATCTTTGTCGGGTTTATTGTTCAGTCCGCTGAGATCGTAATTGTCTTTCGCATCGCCCTGCAGCTCGATTGTATATTGAACGTCGTAAAGACTGGCAGATGAAAGCTTATTGCCATTTTCATCCGCATTGGCATCCCTTCGCTCTGCCGTCGGAGTTCCCATATAATATTTGGACGATCCTCTGTCAATGCGATAGTCGCTCCCCTGGTTAATCGTCTCCGAGCCGACCGTGACCTGCGTCAAGCCGTTGTTGGGCGCGAGAGCGGTGCCGTCGTACGTCTTTTCGACCTTGGCTCCCAGCCGCATCACGAAGCTCGACGGATTCAGTGCCGCCTTCGTGATACTGCCGCCCACATCGAAGGCGTCGGCAATCGTATAGTTGTCGCGCTGCGCCCCCGTGAGCGCTGCGGCAAAGCCCGTGTACTTCACGGTGTAGCCGCTGCCCGCCTTGGAAACGGGCGTCGTGCCCGTCGCATCCTGATAGTAGCGTCCCGTGATCGTGCTGACGGGCGGAGTCGTCGTGTCGGTGTTCGTATTGAGCGTGACGTCATCGCTGCCTACCTTGTCGAGGGTATAGTTATCCTTGAGCAGCGAAGCTGCTGCATCGGATCTGCCGTTGTAGGCGCGCGAAACCGCCGTGAACCTCGGCGTCAGCTTCTTCGGCGTGATCGTGCCCGTGCCCGTCATCGTAACAGAGCTGGCCGGTGTAGCCGTGCCGTAGCTCAGGACATAGTTCGTATCGGCATTCGTGCCGGCAAGCCCGATCGTATACACGACGTTCTTGCCGTTGGACTCCGCCTCGCCCGACGCGGCGGTGCCACGATAAACGTCCTGCGCCCGCTCCGTATGTCCGGTCTTCGTCGCGTAAGCCGCCGCCGTCGCCGTGATGCTCGAACCGTCGCCCGGGACGAGCTGATTTTCCGCCGCCGTGCCCTCTGCATAGCCGAAATTCGTGCCGAAGGTTTTGTCGGCAGCGAGGACGTCCGCGTTGCCGTCATACGTCTTGTCGATACCCGTCTTCTTCAAGAGGTCGAGCGTAATCGTGCGCGGCGTGATTGTAGCTGTATTCTTGATGTCATACGTGTCTGTAGTCGTAAGGTCTTTCGTCGTGCCGCCATCTTCGAACGCATAGTTTTCGAGCGCCGAGCCGCTCGCTTTAAGGGTATAGGAAAGAAACTGCGCGCCGTTGGGGCTCGTAGCTGAGTAAACATCCTTCGTATTGGCATTGCTGGCGTTCTTGTAGTATGCCTTGCCGTCTGGGGCGCTGATCGTGAATTGGAGATTGTCCTTGTCGACAAGACCTTTTTGTGTGTCCGTAGCAGTGCCGGCATTCGCATCGACCGCAACCTCCACCTTATGCTTCGTGCCGTCAACGAGGAGGTAGTCCTTGCCATCGTATTCCTTCGAAGCGCCCGTGATGCTGAAGTGGCTTGCATCGAGCTTGCGCCTCTCGATCGTGCCTGTGCCCCAGAGCGTCGAGCCGTCCGTCTTCACCGCGCCGATGTAGCGTGGGTTCGCGCTGTTCTCCGGCTTTGTCATGTCCGTCGGCTCGCCCGCAAGCTCTTCGCGGTAAAGAACATTGCCCTGGGCGTCGACGAGGCGATAGTTCTTCGCCTTCCCCGTCGTGCCGTCTGCCAGCTTGATGTTCTTGTAGGCGATGTCGCGGTTGACCTTGGCGTTGCCCAAAGCATTCTCGTCGGCATCGGACGATTTGTCCTTCATGTACTTCGCCGTGATGTCGCTGTTGTTGAGCTTCAGATCCTCTCCTGCCGCGACCCCCGTGAGTTCCAGCACATTAGCGCCGGTGGGTTTCTTCGGATTGATCTCGTCTTTCACGTCCGACGTGCCGTCATACGTCTTGTTGAAGTTCTTGCCTGCTTTAAAGCCGATGGTGACCGTCTTCTGGCGGATATTGCCCTTGAGGCCGGTAGCGGGCGGCGTAAGGCCGTTAGCGTCGATGTCGCTGTAGTTTTCCGCATCCGCGCCCTTGAACCTGATCTTACCTGACACGGTCAGTGATTTGCCGTAGCCAGCATTGGCGTCGGCAAACTGCGCATTCACCGTCGTCAGGGAGCTAGGATCCACCTTTGCGTCGTCGCCGGCGATCAAGCCCGATGTACGGATGCTGTCCGCCGTCAGGGACTTCTTCAGCGCTTCCGTCGCATCGGTATATGTGTCGTATTCCTTCTCGATCGTCAATTTATTCCAACTGGCAACGACCTTGCGCTTCTCGATCTCGATGTTCGCACCCGCGACATCGTAGCCGTGCTGCCTGCTGTAGAGCATGGCCTCCTTGCCTGCATTGCGGCGGCCATCCGTATTGATCTGAATCGCTTTCGGGTCAGATGTCGACGCCGGAGCGGTGTAGCCGACAACTGTGACATCGGAGATACCGCTGATTTTCGTCCCGTTCTCTTTCGTCAGCGTGCGATAGGTGGCATCGTAGGTGCGATCATCCTTGGGCACACTCTTGCCGCCGTTCTTCTTAAGCGTACCGGCAATCATATCCGTATATGTGTTGGCGGCATACGTGCTTTTGTTATCCTTATTGGGTCGCGTAAAATCAGCATACGAATACTCCGCCTGCACAGTCCCCTGCATAAAGGCGGTAAGAAGCGGATTCGAATGCCCCGCGAAGATGCGCCACGTCTTATTTGCGCCGCCCTCGTCGGAGATGTCCCAGCTGGCATAACCTTCTTTCTGGTCAGCCGCCCCGCCATTCGACGTAAGGTTCGCTGTCTTCAGGTTCGCCGCGAGATTCGCCACTTTTTTTCCACTTGAATCTGCAAACACATACGAATCGTATGCGTGGGCATTGATCAATGCATCCGGTCCCACCTCAGAACCAGTTGCCGTATAGGCGTCCTTGATGAGAGCATCCGGACCGCTGGCAATCTGTCGGTAAATGCCATAAGAAGCTCCCGGGCTGTCGATGGCGCCAGTATTGTAAACAGCATAAAGAGCGCTGTTCTTGAACGTCCCGACAATTCCTCCAGCCTTGGAGATCGGCGCCGCATTGTAAGCCTGGTCAATCACGGAACTCTCGATCATACCTACGATGCCACCGGCTTGCGCACTTGTAGTTTTGCCAATATTTTTCGAAGACTCGTTGTATACGGCACTGATGCGCGTATTGTCTTTTGCAGAGCCAACGATGCCGCCACCATAAATCACAGCAGAAAGATCGGCTTCCTTGAGTCCGAGATTCATAATTTCTGCGCCTGAGGCATTGCCGAAAAGTCCTGCATATGATTCTGTCGACGATGATGTCGAAGCCGTATTACTGCCCGCAGGAAGCTTCATGTTCGAGATGGTACGAAACATGCCATCGAACTTACCCTTGAACGGCTTGTTGATGGTACCGATCGGCGTATGCTCCGCATTTGCAAAATCAACATCGCCGCGAAGCATATATCTGCCGTCCATATCCGTCATGTCGTTCAAATCGGCAACAGCTGCAGTTCCTGCCGCCGAACCGACGAGTTTGTACATGTTTTCCGGCGCAAGGTTTTTATACTTGCCTGTACCGTCCGTCGCCGGTTCAGCACCAGCATACCCGATATGCACATAGCCCTTGTGGTCAGCCAATTTCCTTGTGGAAGCTCCCGTAATCGTTTTCGTAGCAGTATTGTAGCTGCCGCCATACGGAATGCTGAACTCGCGCTGATCCGAAAGTGCATAGACCTCGGGCGTCCCCCCGCTCGTCGGCGATTGAAGCGCTGCATCATTCATGATGCGCACGCTTCTGCCTTCGAGTACGATCTTATTCGCCTTGAGAGAGCCGGAACCGTCGATGAGACTGACGACATCGGCTGCTGCCGACGTATCTGCCGCCTTCGTCGTCGCACTCACTGGAATCAGCGGTGATGTCGCCGTGTCTTTCAAATCCGGCGCATTATTGATATAGCTGTCCGCATCGAGCTGGCGCGTCGTCACATAGAGATTGCCAACATTGACGCTAGCCGTCTCACCAAAGACAACACCGTTCGTATTCGCGATATAGACATTGTTGCCGCCTGTAATCGAGCCATCGATGCGCGACGTGACCTTGCCCGTGACGACATTGAGGTAGTTGTTCGTCTTTGCACCGTTATCAAACTGCACGGTCTCGCCGTTCTTGACGGAAAAATCCTTCCAGCCGATGACATTGTTCGTATTGTCACTTGTAATATTCGTCGTCACGCCCGACTGAACGATCTTAGCACCGCCCGTGCGCACGCCGTCCTCCTTCACTCCGCCGCCGTCAGCAATCGGCGCACCATGCGCGGTCGAGGCAATGCCGAGGAGGCCGGCAAAGAGACCGAGGCTGACCTGACACGCCAAGGCGTCCTTCTTGCTCATTCCTCTCATTTCTTATCTTCCTTTCTATCGCAAGAGAAGCCACCACAAGATGTGGTGGCTTTCTTTCCTTCTCGACTCCTGCCTCGGCAGGGCATTGAGGCGGCAAAAGCCACCTGTATACTTACTGCAGCAGGCTCAGCACGCCGCTCGACGACTGGTTCGCCTGTGCGAGCATCGCCTGCGCCGTCTGCGTGAGGATATTGCTCTTCGTGTAGTCCGTCATCGCCTTCGCCATATCGGCGTCGCGAATCGTCGACTCAGCATACTGCGTGTTCTCGCTCGCCGTGATGATATTCGACGACGTGAACTGCAGGCGAGCCTGCGCCGCGCCGAGCACCGTCTGCTGGTCGAGACACATGCCGATGGCATTCTCGATGACATTGACCGCCGCATTGGCGCGTGCACGCGTCGTGACCTGAATCGCCTTCGCGTCGGAACCCATCATGCCGAGCGCCTTCGCGTGCATATCGGTGAAGCCGACCTTGACCGCCTGATTCGAGCGCGTACCGATCTGGAAGACCATGGCATTGTCGGGCGTCGGATCTTGGGCGCGCACCGTCATCTGGAACTTGTCGAACATATTGTTCTGCGCCTTTTTGATATTACCGCGCGAATCTGTCAGGCAGAACGTCACACCGCCGATCTGTCCAGCCGTACCGCCATTCTTCGCACGGATAGAAACAGCATCTTTCAAATCAGCAGTACGTACATCATGACCGTATTGATCTTTGCCGACATAGGAGAGATCCGCTCCGGACGTATACGTTTCCAGATCCGGTCCGCCAGCCGGTGCCGGCACAAAGCTCCCTGTCGCATTCGTAAAGCAGTCCGAGAGATTGAACGATCCCACATGGAACGTTTTCTCATACGTCTTGCCGTCTTTGACATAGGAAACCGTCAAATAATCGGACGGCAGTATGCCAAGACTATTGCCGTTCCTGTCCTTATAGGCCGTAAGAGCAGTCGTACCTGCATCCGTTCCCTCTGCAAAGGACTGATTCGCCCACGAGGAATTCGTGCCGCCGCCATCCGGGAGCACCATATTGTTGTACGTGCCGCTCATCAGAATCTTGCCGTTGTACTGGATGTTCGCGTTGTCGTTGATCTGGTCGACCATCGCGTCCATTTCCTTCTGGATCGTCGCGCGGTCGTCATCGGTGTTCGTGTCGTTCGCCGCGTTGATGCACTTCTCCTTGAGCGTGCGCAAGATCTCGACGGTCGAGGCGACAGCGCCCTCGGCGACCTTCATCATGCTGTTGCCGTTCTGCGTGTTCTGGTTGTCCTGATCGAGCGCACGAATCTGCACGCGCATGCGCTCGGAAATCGACATGCCCGAAGGATCGTCGCCCGCGCTCGTGATCTTCATGCCCGAAGAAACCTGCGCAAGGCTCTTCGCGCGATCCTTTTCGTTCTTGTTCAGCGTGTTCAGCGTATTCGCTGCCTGCATATTGTTCTTTACTACTAGTGGCACAGCAAAAACCTCCCTGATCATTGACGCCACAGCCAAAGAAACGCGCTTCCCTACGCTGCGACTGTCTTCCCTGATATGCCCTGAGGTCTTTGCCGACCTCCCTATCACTTTACAGCAATTATATCGTCGCTTCCTCCATTTTCCTTAAGCAGGTCGATGATTTTTTTCAAAAGCGATGCAGCTTGCATGAGGGGCGGCGAATGTGGTATACTATGCGTGGCAAAGGAAGTCAGGACTTTATCGGTACACGAAAATCCCCCAAGGTAGTGACTTGGGGGATTTTCTGTTCCCATATTACGAGCAGGGTCTAGCGCTCAGGCTCATTGCCGTTGCCTCTCTCATCGAGCCATTTACCATGAAGCCCCAAGAGGTCAAGCCGAAGGCGCAGACCGATTGGCTAGGCTTCTGTAAGGGCGTGAGGACATATGTACAGCATGCCTCCTTGATGAAACTATCGTGGGAAACGGGAACAAAAGCAATCATACCACTTCGCATGGCGGCTGAACATATGTCCTGAAAGCTTACTGATGTAATTGGCAATTACACCAGCCATGATGGAGAGAATAAAGGAAGTCGCGGACATCGATACACCCCCTTCCCATTGCCTGGTCTGGGGCGGCAACGAACAAAGTATAGCATAGTTTTGCCCATCGCGCCACACGCTTGCCGTCGACAGCAGCACGGCAAGAATGACTTGCATGAGTAGCGGCGAATGTGGTATACTATGCGTGGCAAACGTACTTAGTGTCGTAACCGATACGCGAAAATCCCCCAAGGTAGTGACTTGGGGGATTTTCTGTACCCATATTACGAGCAGGGTCTAACGCTCAGGCTCATCGCCGTCGTCCCTCTCGTCGAGCCATTTGCTGATGTAATTGGCAATCACGCCAGCCATAACGGAGAGAATAAACGTACCTAATGTCACCGATACACCCCCTTCCCATTGCCATGTGTAGGGGCGGCAACGAACAAAGTATAGCATAGTTTTGCCCATCGCGCCACACGCTTGCCGTCGACAGCAGCACGGCACGACAGGCTTGCATGAGAGGCGGCAGATGCGGTATACTATGGATGGCAAAGGTAGTGATAGTCACACCGGTACACGAAAATCCCCCAAGATGCCGCTTGGGGGATTTTCTGTACCCATTTTTCGGAGCGAAGGGTTACGCATCGCCCTTTGTTGCAAAAACCCTACTGCCATAGTATACTAAATGACATTCAACCTTGCCATGTCAAACCGCAGGGACATATCCGACAGCAAAGGAGCGCTATGCCATGATAAAAGAAGCCATCCAAAAGATCGTCAGCAAGCACGATCTGACCTATGAAGAAGCTTACTGCGTAATGAACGAAATCATGAGCGGCAAGACGAGTCCGACCGAGAACGCCGCCTACCTCGCCGCACTCTCGACGAAGAGTGCCAAAGCAGAGACGACAGCGGAGATTGCCGGCTCTGCCGCCGCCATGCGCGAGCATGCGCTCGCCGTCGAGCATCCCGGCGTCGAAGTGCTTGAAATCGTCGGTACGGGCGGCGATCATGCGGGCAGCATCAATATATCGACGACGGCCTCCTTCATCATCGCCGCCGCCGGCATCGCCGTCGCCAAGCACGGCAACCGCGCGGCGTCATCGAAAAGCGGCGCCGCCGACTGCCTCGAAGCCCTCGGCGTCAACATCGACCTCGCGCCCGAAACATGCACAAAACTTCTCAAGAGCATCGGCCTGTGCTTCATGTTCGCGCAGAAGTATCACACTTCGATGAAATACGTCGGCGCCATCCGCAAGGAACTCGGCATCCGCACCGTATTCAACATCCTCGGCCCCTTGACGAATCCCGCGCGTCCCGAGCGCATGATCCTCGGCGTCTACGATGAATATCTGCTGGAGCCGCTGACCCGCGTGCTCATCGACCTCGGCGTTCAGCGCGGCATGGTCATCTACGGCACGGACTGTCTCGATGAGATCTCCATCAGCGCCCCGACGAAGGTCTCCGAGTTCAAGGACGGCTGGTACAAGACGTACACGATCGCTCCAGAAGACTTTGGCCTTGAACGTGCCGAGAAGACGGCGATCGTCGGCGGCATGGCGAAAGAAAACGCCGCCGTGACGCGTGCCATCCTCACGGGAGCGCAGGGCGCGAAGACCGACATCGTGCTTTTGAATGCCGGCGCCGCCATCTACATCGGCGGCAAGGTCGACTCCATCAAGGAAGGCGTCGAAAAAGCCCGCGCGCTCATCGAAAGTGGCGCGGCGGAGAAGAAACTGCAGGAGTTCATCAAACAGTCGAATGCCTGAGGACGGCCCCCCAAGCCACAGTCTTGAGGGGCTTCTTCACGCCTTTCCCACTGTTATTTATATTAGTATAAATTATTGATATGTTACATTTCCATAAAAACAGTATATAATAAAGAGTGCATGAGATTCACAATATTCCCCACAAGATTTTCTGGAAAGGCGGTATGAATCATGACGGAAAAGGCAGCGAAACCACGCATCGTCATCTTGGGCGGCGGCATTGCAGGCATACGCGCGGCGCGAAAGCTCGCGAACGAGGCGGTCG
>ERZ772971.925-NODE-925-length-17680-cov-4.483688_pt1 | contig 17680 bp, 12 predicted proteins | sample MGYA00511943_ERZ772971 | MGnify/ENA primary metagenome ERZ772971 (study PRJEB29015, sample SAMEA2737929) | human oral metagenome | biome: human oral; feature: human-associated habitat; material: dental | place: China | collected 2144 ... | reverse complement strand
GGAGGAAAGTGTAGTAAGAAGTCTTGAAACAGTGTTTTTTGGCAAGAAAACTATCATTACTTTAGTGTTTGGTACTGTGATTTATGCCCTTTATAAAGCTATAAATCAAGATGCTGATTTAGAGGTTTTTCCGCTATTAAAAAAGCGTGTAAAAGGACTTGAGAACTATAACAGAAATAGCTTTTCAGATATTTATTTGTTTTTTGACTATGATGCTCACGCTACTAATGCCTCAGATGTGAAGATGGAAAAGCTGTTGAACACTTTTGATAACGAAACAGAAAACGGGAAGTTATATGTTAGTTATCCGATGTTAGAATCCTTAAAGCACTATAGAAATTTTGAAGATTTTAAAATTTTGACAGCCAAATGTTCACCTGAATATAAAAAAGAAGTCAATAACTATTGCTCAGAAAGATATATAGACTTCAAGATGTATGATAGAGTGGTATGGATAGAACTTTTGCGTGCTCATCTCTACAAAATGAATTATATTGTTGCAGATAGTTATAATTTTCCTACTCAATATTTTTCACAATTGTCTATTTTTGAAAAACAATTAGAGAAATATTTAATAAAAACAGAAAAGAGAGTAGCGGTGCTTAGTGCTTTTCCTATTTTTGTATATGATTATTTTGGGAATGAGAAAATTAGCAAGTTTATAAATTGAAAATATGAAAGTAATAGCAATGATACCAGCGCGTTATGGTGCGACGCGTTTTCCAGCCAAACTGATGCAAGACCTCTGCGGTAAGCCAGTGATTGTGCATACTTACCAGCGCGTTAAGGATACGCAACTGTTTGATGAGGTGTATGTAGTAACTGACGATGACCGCATCGAAAAAGCTATCAGCGAAGTAGGAGGTAGGGTTATCAGAAGTAAAAAAGAACACAACAGCGGTAGCGACCGTTTAGCAGAGGCTTCACAAGACCTGCCAGTCGATATTATCGTCAATGTGCAGGGCGATGAGCCTTTCACCAATAAAGAAAATCTGGAAAAGGTAATCGATATTTTCGCTAAAGATGTTGATAAGACTGTAGATGTAGCGAGCCTAATGGAGGTAATCACCGAGCCTGAAGAGATAGCCAATCCTAATAATGTAAAGGTAGTGGTAAACCGCCAGAATGAAGCGCTTTACTTTTCTAGGTCAGTAATTCCTTATCAGCGTGCCGATGTAGGAGCTCCTTATTACAAGCACATCGGTATCTATGCCTACCGGAAAGCAGCCCTACAACGCTTCACCGAGTTGCCCCCTTCTGTTTTAGAAGAAACAGAGAAGTTGGAGCAATTGCGTTACTTAGAAAATGGATATAAAATACGCTTAGCGTTAACAAATGTATCCACCATAGGGATTGATACTCCCGATGATTTGGAAAAAGCACGAATACGACTCTCGAAAAAAGGGAGCTAAAAAGAGGGATACATATAAAAATAAAAAATATTTTTTTTGCTTTTGTGTGACAATCAATAGTTTATAAAATTGTTGATAACTTCTTGATAAAAAAATACTGAAAGATTTTATTTTTTTATTATCTTTGCTACGTCTAATACAACACTAAAATACACACTATACATAAAACTACCTAATTCTTTAAGAATATTGTTATAAAATAAATAAAAAAGAGAGACTACATCTGTAAGAAGTAGAGAAACGTGTAAAAAAATGAAATATAAGGAATACTTCGTAGGGTTAGATATCGGTACTACCAAGATTGTAACTATGGTAGGGACGAAAAACGAATACGGGAAGATAAAAATTTTAGGATACGGTCAGGCTAAGAGTGAAGGCATCAATAAGGGAGTAGTGAATAACATAGCGCAGGCTACCCAGTCGATTATGAATGCTATTCAAGATGCTAAAGAGAAAACCGGTCTCGACATAGAAAATGTAGTAGCAGGTATTGCGGGGCAAAACATAAAAAGCCGTTCGCACAGCGACTATATTACTAGAACCGACCCTGAAAAACTGATAGATTTTGAAGACTTAGAACGCTTGAAAGAGCAAGTGTTCTCTATTTCTTTGGCTCCTGGTGAAAAAATCATTCACGCCCTTCCACAAGATTATAAAGTAGATAATGTAGGCGAAATAAAAGAGCCTATAGGTATGATGGGCAAGCGTTTAGACGCTACTTTTCATTTGGTAATCGGTCAGGTAAATGCTATTAAGGGTATCACCCGCTGCATACAGACCGCTAATCTAAAACCTGTAGGGCTAACGCTCGAACCTATCGCTTCGGCTGAAGCAGTGTTAAGCGAAGAAGAGAAAGATGCAGGGGTAGTATTAGTCGATATAGGGGGCGGTACTACCGATGTGGCTATCTTCAAAGATGGCATCATCAGACATACAGCTGTAGTGCCTTTAGGAGGGAATATCATCACAGACGATATTAAAAATGGCTGTGGTATTTTGGCACGTCAGGCCGAGATGCTAAAAGTGCAATATGGGTCAGCTTGGCCTGGTGAAAACCGCGATAATGAAATCGTTTCTATACCTGGGATAAAAGGAAAAGAACCTAAAGAAATAACCCTTAAAAACCTTTCAAAGATTATCCATTCTCGTGTGAGCGAGATTATCAATTTGGTGCTTAAGGTGATAGAAAACTACGGCTACCAAGAAGCTAAGAAGAAACTTTTTGCAGGTATCGTACTTACAGGAGGAGGCAGCCAACTAAAGCACATAGTGCAGTTGGTAGAATACATTACCGGTATGGACACCCGTATAGGTTACCCCGATGAGCATTTAGCTGACAATTCAGATCCTAAGCTTACTTCACCTATATATGCTACCGCTATAGGATTGGTGATGAATGCTATAGAAAATCAGGCTGAAGAGCAGTTCAAAAAACGTTTAGAAGAGCTTAAAGCACAAGAAGTAACAGAGGCTGATGACAGAGCAGAAATCCCTGCAGAACAGCCTGTTAATAAAACAGAAAAAGTAATAACTACTATTATAGACGACTCAGCTGCTGGGGTCAGCCGAAAAATAGAAGAAGATGATGAGGAAGAGGAAGAACCTAAGAGTAGCAAAGGGTTTTGGGAAAAAGTCAGCAAGAAAATAAAAAATTTCATAGGCGAGACTGAAGAAGAAGTATAGAACAAATAATTATGATTTAGATAATGGAACAAACACAAGATGTCCAATTTAATTTTCCAAAGAATAACAGTAATTATATAAAAGTTATTGGAGTAGGCGGAGGAGGGGGTAACGCCGTCAATTTTATGTACGATAATGGCATCAATGGGGTAGATTACCTAATTTGCAACACTGATGCACAAGCACTTGAGAGCAGCAACATTCCTAACAAAATACAGTTAGGAGTAACACTTACCGAGGGGTTAGGAGCAGGGAATAATCCTGAAATAGGAGAGAAAGCAGCTATAGAGAGTGAAAACAACATCCAGAAAGCCCTTGAAGGGAATACCCAAATGATATTTATCACAGCGGGTATGGGGGGCGGTACCGGTACAGGGGCAGTGCCTATCATAGCTAAAAAGGCTAAAGAGATGGGCATATTAACGGTAGCTATCGTTACCACTCCGTTCAACTTCGAAGGCTTAAAACGCAGTCGTCAGGCACAAGCGGGTATTAAGAAACTCCGCGATTCTGTAGATTCGCTTATCGTTATCAATAACAATAAGATAAACGAAATGTATGGCGAACTGACTATCAGCGAAAGTTTTGGTAAAGCCAATGAGATATTGCTAAAAGCTGCCAAAGGAATGGCTGAGGTAATCAGTAAGCACTATATGGTAAACATCGACTTGCGCGATGCCCGTACAGTACTCGAAAACGGAGGTACTGCTATTATGGGTTCAGCAATAGGTGAGGGCGAAAACAGAGCAAGCGATGCCGTAACAGGGGCATTAAACTCTCCACTGCTAAACGATAACAAAATAGTAGGAGCTAAAAATGTCTTGGTATTGATTACTTATGGTTCTAAAGAAGCTACTCAGCGCGAAGTGACTGAAATTAACAACTACATTCAGGAGCAAGCAGGCGACAATATGGCTGACCTTATCTATGGTATTGGTGAAGACGAGTCGTTAGGCGAGGCTATTTCGGTAGTAGTAGTAGCTACAGGTTTTGATGTAGAGCAGCAAAAAGAAATCGTAAATGCTGAGCCACGCCGTGTAATACACGTCCTTGATGACAATCAAACTGTTACTCGCGATTTAACAGAGCCTAAAGGGGTGGTAGTCAATACTGCTATTAATGCTACAGAGGTTTACCCTGTGCCATCAGTACCTGAGGTAAAAAAAGAACCTGCACTTACTGACCTACTCAATATCTGGACAGACTGCGAATTGGTAACTACAGAAGATAGTTTTATAATAGTAGATAAAACAGCTCCTAAGTGGGAAAAACCTAAGAAAGAAGAGGTAGTGCAAGAAGTGCCTCGCCAGCAAAAAGTCTATGCTGCTGCTGAAGTAGCTGCACCTATTGTACACCAATTGCGTGAGGAAGATTATGAACCACAACCATCGCAGCCTAAAAACCGTTATACTTCAGCTCCTATAGTGAATGAAGCAGGTGAAATACGTTATACTTTAGAGGAATATACTGAGTTAGAGCGCACCTTTCGCGATGCCAAACCGACCTCGTTTGTAGAAGATAAAACGGTGAATAAGAATGAGTTTGTACTATATAATACAGAAGAGAAGATGGTAGCACCTGCAAAGCCTAATAATACTCCTGTACAAATGAGAATGTTTGAAGATGAAGAAACTGAAATAAAGCTAACTCCTATGGATGCCCGAATTTCAGATGTAATGAACAAACGTTCTAATCGTTTGCAAGATTATAACTACAAATTTGGCTCGGTTAATACCCAATCGCGTACTACGGTAGGAAAGGACTCTTCAGGAGAGTTTCAGATACGAAAAAACAATTCGTACCTACACGATAATGTAGATTAACAATTGTATCTTTTTGATAAGAGAAAACAAAAAAGGCTGTCTTTTTAAAAGACAGCCTCTTTTGTTTTCTCTTTATTTTAAAGGGTACGGTTCATATCCCATTTTTCGAGATATTGAGCTACGCGTTGTACGAACATACCGCCTAAAGCACCATTTACCACACGGTGGTCATAGCTGTGCGAGAGCATCATTTTATAGCGGATACCTATTACATCACCTTCAGGTGTTTCTATAACAGCAGGTACTTTCTGTATAGCCCCTATTGCCAAGATACCAACTTGCGGCTGATTGATAATAGGTGTACCAAATACGTTGCCAAAAGAACCTATATTAGTAACTGTGTAAGTACCATCTTTTACCTCATCGGGTTTTAGCTGGTTAGCGCGAGCACGCTTAGCAAGGTCATTTACTACCTTAGCCATACCTCTTAGGTTAAGCTCATCAGCATTTTTGATAACAGGTACTATTAAGTTGCCGTCAGGTAGAGCAGTAGCCATTCCTATATTGATGTTTTTCTTCTTAATAATAGTGGTACCCTCTACTGATATATTCATCATAGGGAAGTCAATGAGGGCTTTAGCTACAGCTTCCATAAAGATAGGAGTAAAGGTAAATTTCTCGCCTTCATTAGCCTCAAATGCTTTCTTCACCTTATTGCGCCATTGCCATATACGGGTTACATCTACTTCAGTAAAGCTTTGTACGTGTGCAGAAGTTTGCTTGCTAAGAGTCATATGCTCAGCTATAATCTTGCCCATACGGCTCATCTCTATGCGTTCCTCGCCGTGCTTAGTATAGCTTCTCTGATCAATAGGGGTTGCTGTTGCAGGGGCTGCAGGAATAGGAGCTACGGTAGTAGCCTTAGGCTGGGTTCTGTGGGCTATATAAGCTAGGATATCATCTTTAGTTACCCTGTTGTTTAGTCCGGTGCCTTCTATATGTGCCAATTCATCAAGGCTAATGCCTTCTTGCTTAGCGATATTCTTCACCAAAGGAGAGTAGAAACGCTCAGCACCACTAAAGTCTATTTGAGGGCTAAGGGTAGTCTCTTTTATATCGCTTATGTTTTGCATCAGTATTTCAGCAGTTTGTTGAGGAGGAGCCGAGGCATTCACCACATCTTGGGTTTCGATGATAGCCATCACCTGACCTATTTTTACTACCTCATCTACTTTGAAGAGGATTTCAGAAACTATGCCACTTACTTCGCTGGGCACTTCTGAGTCTACTTTGTCAGTAGCGACTTCTACAATAGCTTCTTCGGCTTCAATAGGGTCGCCTACCTTTTTGAGCCAGTTGGTAACCACAGCTTCAGCCACACTTTCACCCATAGAGGGTAATTTCAATTCGTATCTTGCCATTTCTGTACTACTTTATATCTTTTATTTCTTGTGGAAGGTTCATATTCTTAGTTAAAACACCTAATTTGCTAAGGTCAATATCGCCGGTAAGCGATAGGATAACCATTTGCGCAGTGCTTGCAGAGGGTTCTACCACCATTAGCAGTTCAGATACTTTGTTAGCATCTTTACCGCCTTTGGTATAGAACTTCACGTTTTGGTTTTTGTCTTTTACGCGCATCAGTTCAGAGAGAGCTGCACTTTTAACATATTGTTGCACTTCAGTTTTCATCACCGAAGCAGCTTTAGCATTCTCGGTAGAGAATACCTTCATACTCTTGAGTTTATTAGCTATATCCATAAACTCTTTGGCATCAGCATCCTTACTATCGATTTTAGAAAGCATCTGAAACATCTTTTGCGAGACCACTAATGTAGTGATGTCATTATTAGCTTCTAATCTATCAAAAGCGGGTTGCCCACAGACGCTCATTGCTACGAGTAGTGCGGGCAATATAAATAACTTATTTATCTTCATAATGAGCGTTTATTTGGTTTGACAATTTTTTTATTTTATTTCCGCAGGAATATAGAAAGGTCGAAATCAAGGAAATAGAGTGATAATAACACTAAGATAACTAGTACAATCCAGAAAGTTTTATTGAATTGTGCGTTTTTCTTATTCCTACTTTCGCTGCGGATACTGCGCCATTGCTCAGTAAAATGGTTAGAAACGGTTTCGCGGTCTTTGCGAATGCGAGACCCCATCTCGAAAGCGTTGCCTTCTTCTTTCCCCTCATAATAGCGAGGGGTATAATTAAAACGTTTGTTTTTAGGTAATCGAAATAACTTTAGCTTCATAATCTGCAAAGATAATAAATAAATAATAATTAGCAAGTAACAAGTTGCAAAATTTATTCCAAAAGAGTATTCATATTCGAAATAACTTCTTTGATAAAATTCTGTTCGCCTATGATATCGTCAGCAAGGTCAGTTTTAGCTTTTTGCAGCCGAATGATTTTTTCTTCTACCGTATCTTTGCTGACGAAGCGCACTACGTTTACTTTGTTTTTCTGTCCTAAGCGGTGTGCCCTTGCAATGGCCTGCTTTTCAGAAAACGGATTCCACCAAGGGTCTAACAGCAGCACGTATGACGCCTGAGTAAGATTGAGCCCTACCTCGCCTGCTTTAAGCGATATAAAAAAGAAGGTAACCTCTGGGTTTTGCTGAAAAGCCTCAACTTCATTTTTGCGCTCGGCAGTAGGGGTACTACCGGTAAGTTTGGCGTATTTCACTCCGTTTTCTTTACACCATTGCTCATAAATGCTTAAGTGAGATACAAAACTGCTAAAAATAAGAGCTTTATGCGATGCTTGTACCAACTCTTGCATACAATTCACTACCTCTTCGTATTTTCCTGAAGGAATAAGACTGTCTTTCTCTGCTAACATAGGGTGATTGCTGATTTGTCGGAGCTTAGTAAGCATATTCAGTGCGTTAAACTCTGTGATGGGAGCGGCAATCTGTAACAATTGGTTGCGCACTTTTGATTTTTCGCTCTCATACCACTTAGCCTGTTCTTCGGTAAGAGGGCAATAGATTATTTGGGCTTCCATTTCGGGCAAGTCATCAAGTACCTGCTCTTTGGTGCGCCTGAGCAAGAAAGGACTGATGATAGTTTTGAGCTCTTCTAACGCCTGAAGGTTTTTCTTCTTGCTGATTTCTATCTCGTAGTTTTTGTGAAAAGAAGGGTAACTCTTCAGTATATTGGGGTTGATAAACTGCATCTGCGACCATAAATCGCTGAGAGAATTTTCTATAGGGGTACCACTCAGTGCTATGCGATGGGGGGCTTTCAGACTGTTAATAGCCTTAAAAGTTTTAGAGTTTTTGTTCTTTATACGCTGACTTTCATCGAGGATAATATACCGAAAATCGAGTTGCTGTAGCTCTTTGATGTCGCGCTCTACGATGGGGTAACTGGTAAAAACAAGGTCGTAATTGGTGAGCCGCCTTACTTTTCGCTTGCGCTCTATGCCCGTGCCAACATATTGGGTGCATTTTAGGTGAGGGGCAAAGCGCTTGGCTTCGTCATACCAGTTGAAAATAAGCGATGAAGGCAAAATAACGAGTACTTTTAGCGCTTCTTTTTGCACCTCTACCCCCGAAAATAGGTCGCTGCTGTCAATAGATTTTTCAGGTAGGCTATCGTGTATATTTACTAACAGGGCTATCGTCTGCAGGGTTTTCCCGAGCCCCATATCATCAGCCAAGCAAGCGCCTACCCCGTTGTGATAGTGCTGTAGTAGCCACTCTACTCCCTCTATTTGGTAGGGGCGTAGCGTTGCTTTTAGCTTATCAGAAGGAGTGTAACTCACTTTTTCTACTAACGACTGTGGTTTTATTTCGGGTATAGCCTCTAATAAAGCGTAATTACTCTTAGCAAGCTGCAGTTTTTCTTTTTGTACCTTAGCATATTTGGCGATAGATTGAAATTTGCTGAACCATTCTTGGGGTATAATGAATATTTTACCGTTAGGGAGTGGGTATATAGGGTTATTTTCTTTGATATTTTTGATTAAATCTTTAAAATCGAATAAAGAATCGCCTTGTTTTACTTTTATAGATAGGTCAAACCAGTCATTTTCGGTATGTGTATGGTTGAAAATCAGTTCTGGCGGGACTATAGTTACCTCTTTGCCGCCGTCTATTACGAAAGGGTGAAAGCTAAAACCTGCCGCAGTTAGGGCTTCGCGGTGGTGCAACAGATGAAAATACGAAGCAAAAGGGTCTGTACTCTCTAAAAAGAAAGTACCGCTTTCATTAGTAAATCCCATTTGCTCTAAAATAGCGTATTTTTTAGCTTCTTCAGTAGTATTTCTTCGGTAATTATAGATAAAAATACGGTTATTATCATCTATTTGCAAGTCAGACTGTATAGTTTTGTGCTGATGACTGCTGAAAGCATAGTCATTATAGTGGAATAGCAGGTGTATTTTATAATGATTAGCAAAAAAGTCGAAAAAGATTTCTATAGCGGTATCAGTCAGTTCATTCCTCTCGATGATGTCAAAGCCTATAGGCAATACTTTTGCATTGCGGAGAATTTTCTTAAGGAATTTCTCAAAATACTCAGGGAAACTTCTCTCAGGTATAATAGTTGTTTCTTTGTTTAAGAAAGGGGTTAGGTGCGATGTTTTGATATGGGCTATTCTCACTACTTTCTTGTTTAAGACAACCCACGCGTGATGGTTGTTCAGAAACTCTATATGGCTCTGGCAGGGCAATAAGGTTTGTTTGCCATCGTCTAACAGCAATCGGTAGTGTATGCCCTCTTCCGTTTTTTTTAGTTCTAATATAGGTTCGAGTACCTGAGTGGTAGTGAGGACTTGTTTTTTTACTAATTCGTCTTTATGCGTGTAATTGGTAGTGATAAAAAGTTCATTCTTACAGATAAGCGTTAGTAGTTTATCTGTTTTATCCTCTATTTGCTCCTGAATATGCTTCTTAGTTTGTGCGTTTTGGTATATTTTAGAGAAAGTATCACCTTTTTTTAGGTATTTTTGGTATAATTCATTAGGTTGTAGGCTGTTGATAATTGAAAGCGCTTCCTTTTCAGCCGAGGAGAGCTTCCAATCGGGCAAACTGCGCAATACTTCATCAGAAGCTTTCTTGTAAAATACGCAGTAGCCATTGCGCTGTTCGGCAATATAAGCGTTGGGCAGCACAAGCTCTATAATAGGGTGAAAAGTAAAATCGATGAAAAGAAACATATAATAGGCAAAGTATTATTGAGTAAAAATCCCTGCATATTCAGATATACAGGGATTTTAAACTATAAAATAGGAATATAAACTTTATGAGAATAGACGCTCAAAGAAGTTTTTGCGTTTCTCGTTCATTGAGTGATCTACTTGGTAGATATTGTCAGAAACGCTTACATTGCTATTATCAATAGAATTAACAGTTTCTGCTGTGAAAGCATTTTGGTTCTCAGACATAATGCTAATCACAAAGTCGATATAGTCTTTACCTTGTTTTGTCAAATAGTTTTTGAAGAAGCGGCTACTAAGTTCAACGCCCCCTATTTTCTCCATTTTCAAAAGAGATTCGTAAAAAGGAGCCAAATAGTTATTGATAGCAGCTTCAGGTACAGATTTACGTCTACCGATGTAGTGAGTAATGTTGCCCATAGCATCGCGGCGCATTTCAAAATCGGTTACTACCCAGTAGTATTCGCCTGTTTTAGCTAAGTTTTTAATCACACCTACGAAGTTATTGCCTACTTTTAAGTTATCCCAAAGGAGTTTGAAGATAAGTTTAGGCATATCGGGGTGGCGTATAAGGTTATGAGGCTGCCCGATAAGTTCGCTTGCAGAGTAGTGAGCTACAGCGCAGAATACATCGTTTACATTGGTAATAGTACCTTTTACGTCTGTTTCGCTAATAAGGGTTTTAGTCTTGTCCCATTGTACTTCGCGGTCAATAGGGGTAGGTCTTTCAATAGTAGGGATAGGATTTGTAAAATCTGACATACTGTTTATTTTTTTTAATGATTATTATTTATAGTTCCATCGCCTGATTATGAAAACAATCTGCCAAAGAAACTCTTGCGTTTTTCGTTCATAGCATCGCTTACCGTTACGATGTCATCTGATATTACTTTGTTAGAATCCATTGGAGCCATAGGTATATCTTGGAAGGCCACATCTTCGCGGTTTTCGTTCATCACATCAATGATAAAGTCGATGTAGTCTTTACCTTGTTTATCCAAATAGTTTTTGAAGAAACGAGCACTTAAGTCCATACCTCCTACTTTTTCAAGTTTTACGAGGGTTTGGTAAAGAGGAGCTACGTAATTATCGATTACCCCTTTAGGCACTGACTTACGGCGAGCGATGTAGTGAGTAATGTTGCCTGCACTGTCGCGACGCATTTCAAAGTCGGTGATTACCCAATAATACTCTCCTGATTTAGCCAAGTTTTTCACTACCCCAGCAAAGTTATTCCCTAATTTAAGGTTATCCCAAAGGAGTTTAAAAGTGATTTTAGGCATATCAGGGTGACGGATAATGCTGTGAGGCTGCCCAATCATTTCAGCAGCTGTATAACCACAAACGGTGCAAAATACGTCATTTACGTTAGTAATGCGCCCGTAAATATCGGTTTCACTGATAATTACTTTTGATTTATCCCATACCACTTCTTTATCAATAGGGGTAGGGCGTTCTACGGTGAGCTCAATGTCTCTATAATCTCTAATCATTGCAAAATTTTATTTTGGTTATTATCGCACAAAGATAAATCTTTTTATTAATAAAGCCATACTTTTTTATCATAAACTTTTCATAAAAGTTTTAATACTGACTTTTTTCTTCTTTTATAAAGTTGATTATCAGTTGTTTGATTTCTCTTCTACAGAAGGCTCTTCTTCTGGTTTTTCCTCTGTTTTTTCTTCTTTATCCTCATCAATTTCTTTGGTGTACTTGTTGTACAAGAAAGAAGCTATTAGCATCAATACCCCTAACGATACGAATACTATCGTTTTGCGTAGTGTATCTAAGTGGGTAATGTCGTAGAAAAATAATTTCAACACACTAAAACTGATAAGAACGATACCCGAAACACGTAGGTATTTCTTCTTTTTGAAAAGCCCTAATACTAACAATAGTACCGCATAGGCTCCCCATAGTATGGTAAGTCCTAATTTGTAGTTAGAGCTCGATTCATACAATTCCGTCCAATGCAATAGCTCGCTGCTGCTTACCCATAAGGCTACTAAGTGTAGCAATAACTCTAATTTTAGCTTAGATTTTGCTGATAAGTTGAGGAACTTTTGCAATTGCCAGATAGTATAACACAAAGCAGCAAATGCTATTATACCCAAATATCTGATGTTTAAGAACCACAACGAAAGCTGATAACCCTTAGCCGCCTCGCTTATATAGCGTTCGCGCAACTCGCTAAAGTAGTACAAGCCTATGGTCATAAATAAGGCCCCCAGAATAAAATTGATGCCCATTTGTACTTCAGCCAGCGTTTTTTGTTTGTTGTATTTGAGGTTCAGCATACTGTAGCCCGATGCAAATAGCAAGCAGTAGATAAGTAGCCAGATATTTTTGAACAGCGATAAATCTTCCATTAGCATAGCATTGTCTAACGCATTAGGGTATTGCAAAATGCGCATATCGCATAACACGATGATTTCGCGGAAGAAGGTACAAAACAGCGAACCTACTGAGAATATATTCAAAAAGAAAGTAATCGAATTGGCATACTCCCCTCCGCCTTTCACTTTCTGATGTATATAAGCCATAAAAGAGGTGGCAGCAGCATACAATAGGGCGTTTACAAATAATGAATTGGCAAACGGAGTAACGTAATCGGCAGTAGAGAGTAGGTAGATGTTGTAAGAGCCTTTATACCAGTCTATTAATAGGCTTCCGGTAGCCAACACCAATACCCCGTAGCTGATGCGCTCATACACTGCCAAGGCTTTGGTGCGCCCTAACCAGAATAATAGAGCCGCTTCAGCACTCCAGAATAGCGTAATCCACGAACCTTTAAATTGTATAGGGATTACTAAGGTGGCGAACGAAAGCGCTGATACTAACACCAAATATTTCAGTTGCGTAGAAGGTACTTTTTTCAGATGGAAATAAGCCGCTACGCCAAAGTGCAACAACGCATTGCACAAGGTGAAAAGAGCTACCCACGTATTGTCGTGGTAATGGTTGTTGATGAGCCAAGCCCCTAAGCCATAGAAGGCTAAGCTGTTGGTAAGGAATAGCGCTAAATCTACTGTGCTAAGTTCGGGCTCTTGGTGTAGCTTCTGTGCTATAAACGAGAGGTAGAAAGTAGTAAAAGTAACAAAATTAAAGGTTAGGAAGGCACTGAAATACACTTCGTTATCAGCTAGTTCCCAAGTCGAAAGCAGTAATACCCACGTGAATAAGAACGCAGAGATAAGCAAGGAGTTCCACCGCTTGTAGAACGATAGCACCAGCACCCCTATATTGATGATAGCCGTGTAGGCAAAGAGGATATCTACCCGCCCAGAGTTATTGCTCAGCAAGAAAGGCACAGCATAGCTGCCCACCAAGCCAATAAGGGCTATCACCACCTGATTATAGCTAAGCGATGCCAATACCGTAAAGGCGGTAAAGAGGAACATCAGTATAAAGGTGAGCGACTGCGGGAAAAAGTTGAAGACTGAATAGGCTATAAAGGTAACGAAATAGAAAATAGCCATAGCACCGCTGACTAACACAGCGCTAAAACTCTCGTATTTCTTCTTGAGCACGGCTCCCGCTACAAACAGCGATACCCCTGTGAGGTAACCCAAAACTAAACGCATAGCAGGGCTGATAAGGTTGTGGTCAATAGAATATTTCACCCCTATAAATACCCCAATCAGGATAATACCAATCCCTATTTTGCTAAATAAATTCTCTCCGATAAAGCGTTCCCAATCCGTGTTTTTCTTCTTTTCCAAAAAGTCGCTAAATGATTTTTCAAATGCTGGCTCTTTTTCCTTTTTGTTATAAAAAGAAGCGGTAGGAGCAGCTTCAGCTACAGGAGCAGTAGGCGCCTGAGCCTCTTCAACTATAGGTTCGGCTACAGATGCTACTTCCTCAGTAATAGGCTCAGCAACTTCTTCAACAATAGCTTCAGCAGTAGCATCAGCTATAGGTTCAGTTGTGGTCTCCTCAACTATAGGTTCAGTAGTAACTTCTTCAACAATAGGTTCAACAGCAGTAACTTCTTCAACTACAGGTTCAACAGTAGCCTTTTCAACAATAGGTTCAACTACGGTTTCTGAAGCGGTAGGCATTGCAGCCATTTCAGCTTTCATTTTCCATATAGTTTCTTTGATGCCTTTTACTTCTTTGATAAAGTCGTATTGTCTATCTACTACGTTGTCTACTTTGTCGATTAAGGTATCTAAATCTTTATCTATGCGCATAGGTTTCTTGATTGAAGCGGAATGTTCGCTTTCGATTTCAGAGTACAAAAGTAATAAATAATTTTTAGAAAACAAATAAAAGAAGAAGAAAAATCTTTTATACCTATCTTCCTTTTACTTTGGATATACGTACCCTTTAGGACGAGCGAAGGAAAGTCGGCGAGCTGGCACAGCCGAGTATGTGACGAAGGATAAGCGAAGGATAAGCGAACTCCAGCCCCTGCTATTAAACTAAATAATTTGCTAATTGATAAATAATTTATACCTTTGCCCCCCTAATTAATTCACTAACAAATGGATTTAACAGCCTACCATTATGTTTCTCTCTTTCGTGAGAACATTCACAAGTACCCTAAGAAAGAGGCTCTTATGAGGAAAATTGACGCTCATTGGCAACCGATTTCTTGGGAAAAATTGGGCACCATCACTACTCAGCTTTCCAAAGCATTGCTACAGCAAGGGGTTGCCCCTCAGCAAACGGTGGGTATCCTCTCTCAGAATACCCCCCAATGGACGCTTACCGACCTTGCGTGTTTGCAAATACGTGCCATAACCGTACCTATCTACACTTCTAATACTGCTGAACAAGCCCTCTACGTGATGAATCACGCTGAGATAAAATTCCTCTTCGTTGGAGATGAAAAACAATATCACAAGGCTTTAGAAGTAGCCGACCAATGCCCTTCTCTACAGAAAATAATCCTTTTTGATGACCATATACAGCTAAAAGAACAAAAATACTCTATCCACTGGACGGACTTTTTGGCGTTTGGCAATAATAATGCGTTAGATGAGGAGTTACAACAGCGCATAGATAGTAGAGATTTATCAGACCTCTTTACGGTTATCTACACTTCGGGTACTACGGGCGAGCCTAAAGGGGTAATGCTCACTTACGAAAATCTGGCTTATCAGATGCTCGGTCACTCGCAAAGGCTTGAGGTAGATGACACCGATTCTTCGCTGTCGTTCTTACCCCTAACGCACGTATATGAGCGCGCTTGGACGTTCTTCTGTCTTTACAAAGCGATTGTGGTTTATTATTTAGAAGATACTAATTTGGTGCGCGAAGCCCTTGCTGAGGTGCGTCCTACGCTGATGTGTGCCGTGCCGCGTTTCTATGAGAAAATATTCGCTACCGTGCACGATAAGGCCGATGCAGCTTCATTTGGAAAGCGAATGCTCTTCAAATTGGCGGTTAAAACAGGTCGCAGGGTATTAACCCTCAAAGAGCAAAACCGCAAGCCTTCATTTTTATTGAAAAAAGCGTATAATTTCTTTGATAAATTGGTGTATTCCAAGCTCAAAGCAGTTTTGGGTGGGCGTATTAAGTTTATGCCTTGTGGGGGTGCCAATCTTGAGCCGAGTATAGGGCGTTTTTTCCAATCGATAGGCATCAATGTCAAATTGGGCTACGGAATGACCGAAACTACGGCTACAGTATCTTGCTGGGGTGATAATCGTTTCAATTTACAGTCAGTAGGTACACTAATGCCCAATGTGCAAGTGCGCATAGGCGAGGATAATGAGATATTAGTAAAAGGAGGTATGGTGATGAAGGGGTATTATAAGAACCCTGAAGAAACGGCTAAGGCTTTTACTCCTGATGGCTTTTTGCGTACGGGTGATGCCGGTAAAATAGACGAGAATAATAATCTTTTCATCACCGAGCGCATTAAAGAATTGATGAAGACTTCTAACGGAAAATACATAGCTCCTCAGCTGATAGAAGGCAAAGTGGGCAAGTATAATCTTATTGAGCAAATAGCGGTGATAGCCGATGGTAAGAAGTTTGTATCAGCTTTGATAGTGCCTAATTATGAGATGCTTTCACAGGCATTCAAAGACCTCAATATCAAGTATAAAAACACAGCAGACCTCATTAAGCACAGTCAAGTAATAGAGTATATAGGCAAACAGTTGCAGAAGTTCCAAAGCGATTTACCTGATTATGAGCAGATAAAAAAATTCACCCTGCTGCCTACTGCTTTTTCTATAGAGCGCAATGAGATTACTCCTACGCTTAAGCTTCGCCGCAAGGTGATTTATGCTAATTACAGTCGTGAGATAGAAGCGATGTATCGCTAATCAGCTACTTACTTAATTGCCAATTAGGCGCTGCTTCAATAGTGATGACTTCTTTCTTCACGGGGTGCTTAAAAGTGAGCTTATAGGCGTGCAAACAGATGCCCCCATCGGGGTTAGAGCGTTTAGCACCGTATTTTAGGTCGCCTTTTATGTGTAGTCCTATAGCGGCTAATTGCGCTCTTATCTGGTGATGCCTACCTGTGATAAGGTCTATTTCTAATAGGTGATAATGGTCAAAAGACTTCAATAATTTATAGTGCAGTACAGCTTTTTTGCTGTGCTGCACTTCTTTATTATACGCCACTGATTTGTTTTGTTTTTCATTGCGCACTAACCAGTGGGTAAGAGTGCCTTCAGTAGCAGGGGGCATTGCATCTACTAGTGCCCAATAGGTTTTCTGTACCTGTGCTTTGTCGGCAAACATAGCATTTAGCCTACTGAGGGCTTTGGAGGTTTTAGCAAAAAGAACTACCCCAGTAGTAGGACGGTCCAACCGATGTACTACACCGAGGTATGCTTCACCAGGTTTGTTGTATTTCTTTTTCAGGTAAGCCTTCAGGTGTTCGCTAAGAGGAATATCGCCGGTTTTATCGCCCTGCACGATGTCACCCACGCGCTTGTTTATGCCTATTACGTGATTGTCTTCGTATAGCACGTCTACGTTTTCGGCGTTTGTGATAAGTTTCATAATGTCGTTTATTTCTAAAGTAAAAGAAGCGCATTCCGTCATAGAAGAGCCCTAATAATAAGATAGCAACAGAGAGTAGTAAAGTATAGAGTTGCCATTGTTGGGCTATATAGAAATAGCCTGCGCAGAAGCCTCCTAAGAAGAAAAAGGTAATGATAAATAGCCGCAGCCGTATGCGGTTGCGTAGTTCTATCAAATATGTTTCATAGTGATTTTTGTGAAGGTAAAGCAGTTGCGATAGTTCGATACCAAGGTCGGTGAAGAGCCCTGTTAGGTGGGTAGTACGCACTACCGAATTAGATATTTTGGTAACGAAGGCATTTTGTAGCCCCATAGCGAAGAGTAGCATACAAGCAGTTATATTCTGGGGTATACCACCTATTGAGAAAGTGTTTAACCCCCATACTAATAGCAACAAAAAGCATTCTAATAGGGTAGGGGCGAGGTATTTATTGTGTTTGCGGTGATAATTAGCGTATTCTATCAGTAGTCCAGAGCAGAAAGAACCCGCTAAGAAAGCAAAGATATAAAGGAAGTAGATAAGCCCTTTCCAAAACTCGGCTACAGATACATCGTAGATGAAGTAAGCAAAATGCCCAGTAACATTGGTGGTGAGTTTACCCATAAACAAAAAGCCGGTAACGTTCACCATTCCTGCAACGAATGAGAGCACTACGGCT
>ERZ772971.922-NODE-922-length-17714-cov-2.540914_pt1 | contig 17714 bp, 20 predicted proteins | sample MGYA00511943_ERZ772971 | MGnify/ENA primary metagenome ERZ772971 (study PRJEB29015, sample SAMEA2737929) | human oral metagenome | biome: human oral; feature: human-associated habitat; material: dental | place: China | collected 2144 ... | reverse complement strand
CAGGGAAAAAAGAAATGCCGTGCGGAAACGGAGCAGCCCTTTTGCGCCGCGGTCCAGCATCTGTTTCACTTTTATTTTTATTCTTTCATTCATCTTATTCCTCCTGCCATCTTATTCCTCCTGCCGAAGAGAACGCAGCAAAGCAATTTCCTTTTTATATCCCGGAAGTTCGTTAGGTGTTTCCAGAAAAAACGGCAATTCCCTCATGGCCGGATGATTGATGATCCGCGCGAAAGCCTCTGTGCCGATCGTCCCTTCTCCTATTTTCTCATGTCTGTCCTTATGGCTGCCCAAAGGATTCTTATCATCATTCAGATGGACTGCTTTCAACTTTTCCAGTCCGACAATTTGATCAAACCGTTTCAGAACGCCGTCCAGATCATTCACGATGTCATAGCCACCGTCATACACATGGCAGGTATCCAGACAGACACCGACATGGTCTTTTCTTTCTACACGGGAAATTATTTCCGCCAGCTCCTCAAACGTACGGCCCACTTCCGTCCCCTTTCCCGCCATCGTTTCAAAAAGCACGGTAGTATTCAGGCCTTCCTGATCTATAGCATAATTCACCATATCCGCAATGAGAGGAATGGCGACAGCCGTCCCCTGTTTCAGATGGGCGCCGGGATGGAAATTATAAAGACACCGCGGCAGAAGGGACACCTTTGCCAGATCTTCCCTGATAGCGGTCCGCGCGAACTCTCTGACTTCTTCTTTCGTTGACGCGCCGTTCATCGTATAGGCGCCATGGCAAAGTATCTCTCCGAAACCGTGGGTATCCATCCATTCTTCCAGCTGCCTTATATCTTCCTTTGCTAACGGTTTTGCCGCCCCGCCCCGGGGATTGCGGGGAAAAAACTGGAACGTATTCGCTCCGAGTTCCGTCGCCGTCCTCGCCATATGATAAAATCCTTTTGTAACCGACAAGTGGCACCCTATGGTAAACATGGCCACCTCCATTTATTTTCTTTTTATTATATCAGAACTTTCCTTTCCCTTGACAAAAATGACAATCTTTTCCTGATGTTGTAAAATAAGAATGTTATATTATACTCAAAAATGGACATCCAAAAATTTATCAAAAGTGAGGTTATTATGAAACATACAAAAATGACTGCCCTTCTCTGCACGCTGGCTCTTTCCGGCTGTATTTCCGCCACTGCTGCCTCACAGGCAGGCAGCACACCGCTGGATCCATACCGTGCTGCCGTTCAAAAAATGAAAGACTTGGAAAAAGCGGAAAAGAAGGGAGAGCAAAGCGCTCCTGCTTCTGCTCCCGCCGCAGCAGCCCCTGCGGGTGATGTGAATTATACAGACGCCCTGCTGAAAGGCCTCGATCTGACTGTATCTGACGTACAGGCTTCCGTAGAATCGGGTACCTTTAAGAATCTTTCCCCCGAGGCACCGAAGCCGGTTGTCGAACAGCTGGCCGCAGAACCGGAACCGGCAGAAGAACCCGAACCGGAAACGGAACCCGAACCGATTTCCCCGCCGGTAAAAAAATATACCATCAGCCAGGGCGAAACCGCCAATGAGCTTTCCAGCGACGGGAACTATGAAAATGGAGTTTACACTTCTGATAAAGCAGATGAAAATGCTCTCCGTGTCCCCATGGCATACATTACCGCCCCCAACGCACAGATTACAAAAACAGGTGATTCTACCGATGTGGACAGTTCCAGGCTTTACGGACAGAATGCCGCTTTCCTTGCCACCCACGGCGGACGCGCGACGATGACGGGCGCCCGTATTTCCTCTTCCGGCATTGGATCGACAGGCGCTTACGGTTACAGCAAGAGCACCTATATCAGCCTGAAGGATTCTTCCGTTGTTACTACGGGAAATAATTCCGCCGGCACCGCTGTTTCCGCCCGTGCCATGATGAAAGTGGAAAACTCCACCGTTTCTACCACAGGTGACAGTTCTCCTGCCATCATGATTGCTGACGGGGGCGGTATCCTCATCGCGGATGGCGGCTCCTTTACCACTTCCGGCGCTATGTCGCAGGGCATTTATTCCAAAGGCGACGTTACCGTCACCAATGCTTCCGTAAACGCACTGAACGCAAAAGCAGCCGTTCTTAAAGGAAATAATACAATCACCCTTTCGGGCACGATCCTTGAAGGAAAAGAAACGACAGACGCTGTTCCTTACAATATCGTTCTCTTCTCTGATGAAAAAGATATCGGCACCATGGGCACCCAGCATTTCGATGTCCGCGGCGGTTCTCTTATTTCCCACAAAGGCGGCATGTTCTATGTAACCGCCACCCACGGTAAAATTTCCTTAAACGGTACCGCGATCACCATGGACAACCCTGCGGCAAACCTTATTACCGTCGCAGGCAATGACGGCGCAAACGGCTGGGGTACGCCGGGACGCAATGGCGGCCATGTGGAACTTGTCGCAGACAATCAGGTTCTCACCGGAAATATTTCTGTCGACTCCATTTCCAACATCAACATGACGCTGAAAAACAATTCCACCTTTAACGGAATGATTTCCATCGTCCCCAATGTGGAAGGCGGCGAAAAGTACAAAACAAACGCCGATGTCTTCATAGCGGCAGGCTCCACATGGAACCTTACGGGCAACTCCACGCTGACAAGCCTCTACAACTTAGGTACGATCAACTACAACGGTTATACCATCACCCTGGCTGACGGCACAGTCATGAAAGAATAAATACAAATGCACAAGAACGTCTCTCTTCACGGGAGGCGTTTTTGATTGCTTTCTTATAAAAAATCCTGCTCCACAAGAATGGATGCAGGATCGTACACTTTATTCCTTATCTGGTTTTCAGGAGCTTTTCCTCAATTTCATTTTTTGCTTTCCGCACAAAAGCAAGTATTTCTTCATTAAGCGGATATCGGATCACACAGCCGGGAGATAAAATAATTTTCCGTCCCCCTGTCTGCCTGAGCGTTTTATAAATGCGGTATTCGATCTCATTCTTTCTGCCGCCGGTGATATCCATCCGCTCCAGCCCTGCCATGATACATTTCCCCGTAAGCGCCTGCGCCTCACCGATTTCAGGCAAGGATTCCCAGGCATGCCAGTTGAAAATCTGCACCGGATATTTCCTGAGCAGGGGAAACATGATGTCTTTCCCGTGAGCGTGGAGCACATTGCACCACCCTGATGATGCAGAAAGCACCGCCAGATCATAAGGCATACCGTACTCGCGGTAAAAACTCTCTTCTCCGGCCGCATATGATGAAAGCTGGGTCGCAAAGAAAATGCCATCCGCCCCCATTTCAATGACCCGCTGCACCAAAGCGCAGGTGCTTTCCGTAATCACCCGAAGTCCCGCCTTCACTTCTTCTCCAAACCCCTCCGCCACATGCCTCATCAAATCGGGGCAGAGTTTGTATGCCGTCGTCAAAGGACTGAACACTGTAAAAATTACCGGCACTTCGCCTCTTGTCTTATCCAGAAGAAGCCGCAGGTATTCCTGTTCTCTTGCCAGAGCACCCGCATTCACCGATACCGGTTCCAAATCAAGCCAATCCTTTGGTCTGTGGACAGGTGTAGAAACGATTTTTGCCACGCCGCCCCCGGCGATTTCCGAGTAGTCCGCCACGGCACCAAAATCTTCAACGCTGTACATGCCGTTGTTCATCGTTTTTAAAATATCTACATCGTACGTTTTATAAAAACCGTAAGTCTGCTCCGCATTTTTTACCGGATCCAAATCAATAAGCGGCAAGTGGGACCACAAAGAATACGGAACCGTATCGACAGCGTCCCCGCGGATAGCGGCGGCAATTCTTTCCATTTTAGTCATCACGGTGATTTTCTTTTTCATATTTCCTCCAAAAGGGAACCGGACAATTCATTTGATTTCTTTTATTATAACGATTCCTCCTGAAATATAGAATCTTCCCAAATGAAAACGCCCTTCCCTAGGAAAGGCGCTTTGTCTTACTTATGTGCTTTTTCCCAGTCCGCTTTAAAACGGGCAATGCCGATGTCGGTAAGCGGATGCTTAAGAGTGTCCATAAGCACCTGGTACGGAACAGTGGCAATATCTGCCCCCGCCAGGGCACATTGTGCCACATGCTGCGGCTTGCGGACAGAGGCCGCAATGATCTCCGTTTTGATCTTGTGGAGACGGAATATATCGGCAATCGTCCGGATCAGTTCTACACCGTCCCAGCCGATATCATCGATACGTCCCACAAAGGGGCTAACATAAGACGCCCCCGCACGGGCTGCCAGCAGTGCCTGCCCCGCCGAAAAAATCAAAGTCACGTTAGAACGGATCCCCATGTCAGACAGGGCACTCACCGCTTTCATGCCTTCTCCTGTCATGGGAATTTTCACGACCACATGGGGATCAAGTCCGGCGAGAACCTGTCCTTCAGCAATCATCTCTTCCGCTGTTTCAGAAAGAACTTCCGCCGATACCGGACCGTCCACAATAGATGCGATCTCTTTAATCACCGTATGGAAATCCTTTCCTTCCGCCGCGATTAGTGACGGATTTGTCGTCACTCCGGAAACGAATCCCATCGCTTTCGCTCAGCGGATGGCCTCCACGTCAGCCGTATCAATAAATATTTTCATTTTCTCGCTCCTTCATTTCCCGCCGGAGCCTCCGGCTTATCATAATATCATTATGATACTGCTTATTCCTTTTCTTTGCCACTCCGGGTTCTTCAATTAATTGTATTGCCTTCTCAATTAATAGATTGTCTCATGACTTATGAAATATTCATAACCTTTGATAAAAGGATTCCATGAGCTATTGGACATTTATAGAGTAAAGCGTATAATTTATATATAAGTAACAAATTATATATTATGCCGAGGAGGCTTTTATGAAACTCACGCTTCTTGCATTGACCTATTTCCAAAAGACCGCAGAGCTCCAGCATCTGACCCACGCGGCGGAAGCGCTTCACATTTCCCAGCCGTCTCTGTCCCACACCATTAAAATGCTGGAGCAGGAGTTGGGCGTCCCCCTGTTTCGCCGATCCGGAAGAAACATCGTCCTCACCAAGTACGGGGAAATCCTTCTCAGCCATACAAACAGGATTATGAGCGAGCTTAAGCATGCGCAGAAAGAGCTGGAAGACGCCAAAGAAGCACAGGACATGACAGTGACGATTTCCATTTTCGCCGCATCCATGATTATTCCGGCATTCCTTACGGAATTTAAAAAAGAACATCCCCATATCCGTTTCGAAATCATCCAGCAGCGGGACCGTCAGGAAATAAACCATCACTCCCGTGTGGATCTGTACCTGTCAAGCAGTATCAACCCCATTGACACGGATCATTCCATCACACTCCTGAAAGAAGACATCCTTCTTGCCATGCCCGATACGAATCCGCTTGCCTCCCATGCCTCGGTTAATCTGGCAGACTTTGAAAAAGCGGATTTCATCACGCTCCAGCAAGGCGTCGCTTTAAGAAATATTACAGACTTTTACTGCAGGGCAGCGGGTTTTACTCCTCATGTCATTCTGGAGAGCGACAACCCCGGTACCGTACGGGAATTTATCAAAGCGGGGCTCGGCGTCTCCTTTGCTCCGCGTATCACCTGGCACAGCGTCGGCGGCGACCATGTAGCACTTGTTCCTATCGCTACACCAGGCTGCCAGCGGTACATCAGCCTGTCATGGGACGAAAACACACCCCTCACTCCGCCGGCAGAAGAACTGAAAAATTATTTCATTAAAAACTTTAAACGTTTCGCCGAACAATATGCCGGTGTAAACAGTTCTATGTAACCATCTGCCATAAAGGAGCTTTCCATGAAGAAATTTTTTGCCGCTGTCTTAACTGTCTTTCTTTCCCTCGGACTCCTTACCGCCTGTGGAGGAGGACAGCAGCATGGCGCCTCTTCCGCGCCGGTTGTTCAAAGCGTTGAAAGATCAGATACAGGAAGTGCAGATAAATCAAAAAGCCGCATCAGGCAGAATAAAATCTACACAGATTCCGAGTCCATTTCCCAAAACGGTGAACAATCCGACGCAAAAAGTCCGGGCAGCGCGGAAATCCGTGTAGAACCAGATCAGGCCTATACCGATAAAGATCATGTAGCGGCATATATCCATATCTACAGGAAACTGCCGCCCAACTATATCACCAAGGCGGAAGCCAGAAGCTTAGGATGGAAAGATAAGGGGACACTTGATCAAGTCGCTCCGGGAAAAAGCATCGGCGGCGACCGCTTCAGCAATTATGAAAAAATCCTCCCTGACGCTCCGGGGCGCAGCTGGAAAGAATGCGACATTGACTACGTCAGGGGGAACAGGAACGCAAAACGTATCTGTTTCTCCAATGATGGCCTTATCTACTACACCTCATCCCACTATCAGGATTTTGAAAAAATATATTAAGAGATTGTCCTATGCAGATCAGACTTGCTCCTGAAAACTTCAAAACAAGAGAAACAGCCCACACCTACCTGAAGGAAATACTTCATCTCCCGGACTATTACGGCAGGAACTTAGATGCCCTCTACGACTGTCTCTGTGAAATCATTACGAAAACCACGATTACCGTTCCCCGCGTAATCGCTTCGGACGGCTACCTTGGGGAATATGGAAAAACAATGATTGCCGTTTTTCATGACGCTGCTAAAGAAAACAAAAAATTACAAGTAAACTTCGAGTAATCCTTTTCTACATCCGGCACTGCCCCTGCCGGATATTTTTTTGTGAAATACTTTTAAGCAGCAGGAGATATTCCGTCCCATATGGATGATGGAAACCGGTTTTATATTGGGAAATATGTTTTACTAAAAACAGTTCCCCCTTCCGCCTATCCATGATATGATTGACTTATATTCTGATAGATGGGAGTTTGCTATGTCACAGAATCCTGATTTTGAAGAGACTTCTCTCTTTGATCTTTTCCCGGCAGAAGAAAAGAAAACTGACAAAAAAGAACAAAAGAATGAAAAAACGGAAGATGCCGCACCGAAGGACGGAAGAGAGAAAGAATCGGCGGTAACGGCTGTAAAAGCAATCAAACCTGAAACGGCGCCCGGAAAAGAAGAAATACCGGTTCCGCAGCTGAAAGACTGTCCCGTTTCAGCAACACCCGCATGGACGGAAAAATTCTGGGAGTATGATATTACAAAACCGTCACAATGGATCCGTGACGATATGAAAGAGCACATGGTGGCAGAAGGATTCACCAAAAGAGAAGCCAATCACATCTTCAGGGGTCTTGTATTTAAAGAAAAAATCTTCAATACCAAAAACCAGGCTCTTGCTTATTTGAAAACGGTTCCTACCACGTATGCGGTCAAGTATAAAATCGGAATCGAACCGTCTCCCCGGATGGTGTCTTTAAAAAAACGGCTGGACGACAAAAAGGCACGCCTTGAAGAATATAAAATCGATCAGGCCATGCGGAAGTTTCGTACGGAATTTGTTTCCTGCCCCGTATGCCGTTCAAAAATCAACAGCAGATATTTTACACCGCCCGCCTGTCCGGTCTGCCGCTGTGACATGCGTGCCGAATCAGTCATCCATACTTTGGAATCGCTGGAAAAGGCTGTCGCCGATTTGAATAAAAGATACGAATACGCTGCCGAAAAGCATAATTCCAGATTTACCGGCGGCGAAAAATGGATTATCCGCACGGTAAATGCCCCTTCTCAAGAGAAAAAAGGATAGCTTCCTATTATCCCAAAAGTAAAAACCTGTTACCCGAAATAAAAAGGGTAACAGGTTTTTACTTTTATGAGAAATTACCAGTTGCGGAATTTTGCCGGCGGATTATAGAGTCCCCCGGACCAATCCACAAGGTCTTTCATATTCTTCGCGGCAAGAAGTTCCCTTGTCGCCGTTGAACGGTCAATGCCCAAATCTTCCGGCAGCTTCACAATGCCCTCTTTCCTGAGACGCAGTGTCTCAGCAGAATCTTCCAGCATGCCCACTTCCGTCTTGCCGGCTATGGCCCGGATAGCATTCATCCGTTCTTCCATGTTGCGGCACTTATGGAGATACGCGATACCGATTTCGGAAACAATATGGGTCAGGTCGTCAGAGTAAATCATAACCGGTTCCAGATCCAATCCAGCATTCTTCTTCAACTGGATCGCATCCAATTCCTGCACGAAGCCGGGGAATCCTTTTTCAGATACGGTCGTAATCACCTGTACGACAAGTTTTTTACCGCGGAGACATTCACCCGTCAGTTCGGCGCGATTTGCCACCTCATTGCCGCACTTGAACCATGCTTCTGTCACATGGCGCCGGCCCTTGGCATCACACCCCATGTTCGGAGCGCCGCCGAAGCCTGCCACATTGTTCTTTGTTGCTGTGGAAGAATTGCCGTAACGGTCAATCTGCATGGTGGAGCCGATAAACATATCTGCCGCATAGTGGCCTGCCGCCTGGCAGAAAGCCCTGTTAGAACGCATCGTGCCGTCCGGTCCGACGGCAAAAACATCGGGCCTTGCTTTAATATATTCTTCCATGCCTACTTCAGAGCCGAAAGAGTAAAGATTTTCCGCCCATCCTGTTTCGATTGCGGGAATCATGGTGGGATGCGGGTTCAATACCCAGTGCCTGCAGATTTTTCCTCGAAGTCCGAGGCTTTCCCCATAGGTCGGAAGAATAAGTTCAATGGCACTTGTATCAAAACCGACTCCGTGGTTCAGTACCTGGACGCCATATTCGCCATAAATTCCCTTTATAGCCATCATGGCTTTTAATATTCTTTCATCGCTGATTTTCGCCGGATCACGGGTAAAAAGCGGATTCAGCATGTACGGCGTTGGACTTTCAATCACAAAATCGACCCAGTCTGCCGGAATATCCACGCGGGATACTTTATCCACCAGTTTATTCACCTGCACAATGACGATCCCCTGATTGAATTTTGTCGCTTCCGCAATCGCCGGTGTATCTTCCGTGGAACAGCCGGAATAAATATTTCCCTCCCTGTCCGCTTCATCAGCTACAAGAAGAGACACTCTCGGAATCAGGTCGATAAAGTAGCGGCTGTACATTTCCAGATAGGTATGAATCGCGCCCAATTCGATGCTTCCGTCCTGTACCATTTGCGCCAGGCGTTTGCCCTGGCTCCCTGCATACGCGAAATCCAATTTCTTTGCAATCCCTTTTTCAAACACATCCAAATGTTCAGGGATAGACAACGTGGATTGGATCATGTGGAGATCATGGACACGGGACGGATCGACCTTGCAAAGTTCACCCGCCAGGAAATCCGCCTGCTTTTGATTATCCCCCTCTATATTGACATTATCACCGGGATGCAGGACCGCTTCTAAAAGAGCAACCGTATCTTTCGCGTCAACAATCTTTCCTTTTGCTAAACAGGCAGCGGCATCCAGTCTTGCTTTGGTATCATCACCTCTGGTATGCCAGTTCTTATTGTTCGGTCTGATTTCCAACATCATTATGCTCCTCTTTTTAATGAAACATCTTATTTAGCAATATTTCCCGGTTAGTAAAAATAAGTCAGAAAAATGAAGAAGCCGCCTATGATACAATTTGAGTGTCTGAATCAAAAAGAAAGGAATATCACCGACGGCTTTCCACACACATCTTACCACAGATAAACAAGTTTCCACACTTTCATAGACCGTTTTCCCCAATAGGTCTCAATTCGTCTATAATTGACGGCTCCTGCGATATTATTTCCTGCCTTGCCCAGCAACACTTTTAATACGCCATAAACACCGCCATTCATTTTTTCTACTTTGTCATCCAATGGCATACAAATACAGTCTATTTTTTCCTACTTCCATCATACCCGCAGAGATTCTGCTTAAAAAAAGATGCCTGCCGTGAATATTCCACACTGACAGGCATCTTTTTCCCTTTTCACTCTTATTATTCACCTAGAACCGTAACGACCGCTTTCCGGCAAAGTTCCACCGCTTTGTCCAAATCCGTTTTTTCTATATTCAGCGGTGGATTAAAATAAATAATGTCTCCCATCGGTCGAAGAACCAGTCCCATATCCATAGCTCTCCGGAAGATATGCCAGCCGATACGCTTTTTCGGATCAAAAGCTTTTTTCGTTTCTTTGTTTTCCACCAGTTCGATGGCGTTAATTAATCCGATATGGCGGATTTCTCCCACATGCCTGTGATTTCCCAGGGCTTTCATGAGCTTGTCATGGAGATAGATTCCATTTTCATTGACTTTCTCCAGAATATGATCCCGCTTCATGATTTTCAGTACGGTCAACGCAATGGCGCAGCCCATAGGATTGCCTGCGTAGGTATGGCTGTGGACGAAAGCCTTATGGGTTCCGTAATCATCATAGAAAGCATCGTATACTTTGTCCGTGGTGATGGTAAGAGACATGGGCATGTATCCCGCCGTCAGCCCTTTTGATGTGCAAAGGATATCCGGAGAAATACCGGCATGTTCTATGGCAAAAAGTTTCCCCGTCCTGCCAAAACCGGCGGCAATTTCATCATCAATCATAAGCACGCCGTATGCATCGCAGAGCTTACGGAGCTTCCTTAAATATTCGGCAGGATAGATACGCATGCCTGCCGCCCCCTGAAGGATCGGCTCCACAATGACTGCCGCCGTTTCTTTTCCGTACTGTTTAAATGCTTTTTCCGCGCTTTCAAAGCATTCCACGCCGCAATGATTCCGCGTTTTCCCATAAGGGCAGCGGTAGCAGTCCAGACCGTCAAAATGAATATTGTCCATAAGCATGGGGTGAAAGATCTTCGCATAAAAATCCATTGATCCGACGGACAGCGCGCCGATCGTTTCCCCATGGTACGATTCAGGAAGGCACATGAACCGTGTCCGTTCGGGATGACCGGTCTGGTAATGGTACTGGAAAGCCATCTTGAGCGCCGCCTCTACGCAGGATGAACCGTTGTCATGAAAGGTAAAGCGGGAGAGTCCTTCCGGCAGTACCTTTTCCAGTTCCTGCGCCAGTTTAACAGCAGGCTTATGGGAAAAGTTTGTAAAAATCACATGCTCCAGTTCATCGACCTGCTTTTTCAGGGCTTCATTGATTTCTTCATTGCAATGCCCAAGGAGATTGCACCACCACGATGAAATAATATCCAGATATTCTTTCCCGTCCGTCCCGTACAGGTAAGATCCTTTCGCATGGTCTATAACGACCGGCGGAAATACTTCATTGTCCTTCATCTGCATGGCAGGATGCCATATATATTTTTTATCTTCCGCTTCCCAATAATTCTGTTCCATTTAAGTTCCCAACTTCCCTAATTTTAAATACTCCCTTATTCATACAGCGATATAATCGTTTCCGGATCGATATCCAATGCCGTATCCCCCTTTTTTACCCTTGCCAGGACTTTCACACCGGTGATTTCTTCAATCATTTCCACATTGTCTTCTTCCATCACACCGCCTTTCCAATGATTCAGGATAATTCCTTTGACAGAAATATTCCTGCGGCGGATATATTCGCAGGTAGTCACCACTCGGTTGATTGTCCCCAGTCCCGCGTCGGCGATGACAAGGACGGGCAGGCGGAGCCATCGGATAATATCTTCCAGATAATACACCGCTTTTTCATCATGGCGGATAGGGCACATGATTCCTCCGCTGCCTTCCATAGTCACATAGGGATACGCCGCTGTCACACGTTCCCAGGCACTCATGATGACATCCTTCTCCACGGGATTCCCCTCAATTCTTGCTGCCAGATGGGGCGATACGGCATTCTGATACAAGTACGAAAGGAGCATATCCTCAGGCTCACAGATCTGCGCGAAACGATTTACAAATCCCGCATCGCTTTCCTCCACCGTCCTCGCCCCGCTGATGGCCGCCTTGTAGTAGCCCACATCATACCCTGCACTTCTCAAAGTTTTTACCAGGAGTGCCGTCACATAGGTCTTGCCGACATCCGTATCTGTTCCTGTGATAAAAAGTCCCCTGCCCATCCTATTCCTTCTTTCCTTACCAAATAAAAATGGAAATGGCTCTCTGCACCGCCGATTTCCCCATTTCCTTACCACGCATGTCCCGCACGGTATAACTTTTTCGCCAGCACTGCCGCCAGAACGCAGAGGCAGATATCGCCCGGCACGGCCAGAAGGAAACAATAAAGCACCACAGGCCAGATACCGATAGGCGTATTCAGGTAATAATTATTTATGATGTATACATAAACCATTCCAAAAAGGTAGACCACAAGAAGTCCTGCCAGGTTCGCAAATAAAATGCGGACAAATGACAGTTTTTCCATATGCTCCGACAATTTCCCCGTAAGCCAGGCTCCCGCGATGAACCCCAAAAGATAACCGAAAGTAGGCTGGAAAATATATCCCGGCCCTCCGCCCTGCGTAAAAACGGGAACCCCCGACAGACCGAGAGCTACATAAACCGCCACGGAGGCCGCTCCTTTCCTGCTCCCTAAAATGAGCCCCGAAAGGGTCGTGAATAAAAGCTGCAGCGTGAACGGGCAAAGCGGTACAGGCACACGGATAAACGCACCAATCGCCGTAAGCGCCGTAAATAAAGAAAACAATACCAGTTCTTTTACCTTTCCCTGATTTCCTGCGGATATCTCTTCTCTTTCCACATCATCGCCTCCATTGTTTACCTTTTTATACATTCAAATTTACATTACATAAATAATATAACAACTCAGCGCTTAATTCAAGGTTCACAATGTACCGTTTTATTTATGGTTTCCCTGTACCGGATACATCTTCCCTTATGCGAAGCAGCCGGATAAGTTTCATATTTTCTATTTCCACCCTTTCATTTTCCCGACATGCTTTTCATAGATTTCTATCGATATTTCCATTCTTTTCCCATGCATGCTATAATGCACAAATGATATTATTTGGTAAACTCGGAGGTTCTTTATGACACAGATAAAATGGAAAGCCGCTTTCTTCGCATTCCTGCTTGCATCATCTCTGCACAGTATATATACGGTACAGGCGGAAAAAGGCGTCACCACCGCCACACATATACGGCGCCACGAGTCCAGCACGACAATTTCTACAGAAACAGTGAAAACGGAAAGCAAGTCTTCTACAACCACAAAGGGCGTTTCCATCGCACCCCCTTCCATCGGAATCCTCGTTTTTCCGGATAAAGAAGATGAACCGCTTATCGGTCTTTCCCGACCCAAAGCACTTGCCTCCTATACAGAAGCCAAAGCGAAGCGGGATGAAAGTTTCTACCGCCACGGTATCCTTGCCATGATAAGGGACGGAAAAAAATGGGGGCTTATCGGCACAGACGGGACGGTTCTTTTACCACCCACCTATAAATTCCTGATTCCGGAAAAGGACGGGCTTTTCAAAGCCGGCGATAAGAAAAAAGATTTACGGCTGATTGATAAAAAAGGAAATCCCGCCACAGCGGTAAAAACGATTCCCTCAAACCCTTTCAGTTACTCTGAAAAAGGTTTGTACGGATTTAAGAAGCCTGACGGCAGTGTGCTTATCGCTCCCCGTTACAAAGCGGTACTTGCCGGATTCAGCGAAGGAATCGCTTTTGTAAAAACCATGCAGGGGGAAAAAATCGCCATTGATGAGAATGGAAGGGCTCTTTTTAAAATCCCCTATGACGGTATCTGCCCCTATAAGTACGGTGTCGCGGAATACAGACGGCGTGTGAATACTTTCAGCGGCAAGTCGTTCCTCGGCATCCTGGCGGCCGATGCCATCAACCCGCAAAAGGTGGAAGACTTTGATAATTATCATACGGCTTACAATGGCATCAAAAGAGGATATATTGATCAAGAAGGGCATATCGTCATAGACAGCCGGAATGATGAAGTCTATCCCATGACCCCTTATGGAACAATTGTCAAGAAAGACGGGCTCACAGCCTTTCTTTCTCCCGAAGGACGCACACTGATTCCCCCTTCCCGTTACACCGTGGGTTCTATTGATATTGAAGACGCCTGCCTCGTGCTCAAGAGCGGCTATTCCGGAAAATGCGGCCTTTTTGACCTGTCAGACGGAAAGCAGGTTATCGATTTCCGTTACGACGATATAACACTTCTCGGATTTAACAGGGCATTGGGGAAAGACGGCAGCCGCCGTTACCTGCTCGATACCTCCACGGGGGATGTCATAGCTTCTCTCCCGCCCAATATCGGAGCCGCCCATTTTAATGAGACACCTGTCACCTGGATTTTCAGAGCTAAAAGCTACTACGGCATTATTGATGAAGAAGGAAATATCCTGTACGAAGATGCAAAAGATCCGCTTACGGGTGTTACAAAATTCCGGCACGGTTTCAGCGGCGGACAGAAGGACAACAAAAAGTGGGGCATCCTTAAGAGCGACGGCACCTGGCTTGTACATCCCACCTACGATTACATAAAACTGCTGTAAACAGTAAAATGACGATTCCCTCAATTCGGATCGTCATTTTTTATGTTCCTCTATTCATACCGGATTCATGTAATAAATGTTGTCTGCGGGTGAACTGCCCTATCTTGCGGCAATACGCTTCCATCTTCCATAAGCGTTGCCATAAAAGCGTGTGAAAGTTTTACGTTCCCTTTGCCCCGTCCCTCTCACCACACGATGCAGCATATGCCGATAAAAGAAACGACGATTCCCAGTGCCTGCCGGCGGGACAGCTTTTCCCCATACAGAACCGCCCCCGTTAAAATGAGGCAAAGCGTAATGAGGGCATTCGTCACAATAAAGGAAGCATTCATCGTCCAGCCCGCCTTATAAATGAAAATCGTCCCTATTTCAATAAACGCAATGGAAAGGCCTAGGGCAAGGGCAGCAGGACGGAAGCTCATAATCTCTTTCCATTTCTCTCCCTTTTTTCCGGTAAGCGCATAGATAAGAAAAGATGTAAGCGATGCCACAAGGTATGTTACTACAAGTGCCGCCAGCGGATCCGCGCCGCCTGCCACTTCTTTTGCCGACACCTGGTATCCGACACCTGACAGAACCACGAGCCCGACAGGCCACCAAAAAGAAAAATTCATGCGCCCCTCACAATCATGTACATCCCTGACGATGTAAGAATAATCCCTGCCATAGCGGTAAATGAAACGGCTTCATTGTAAAATACCGCCCCCACAGCAAGGAGAGCCGCCACAATCATTGCCGTATAAAGGATGAACCCCACATTCATCGCCCAGCCCGCTTTATACATGTACACACAGCCCACTTCAAGCCCTGTCACTGCAAAGCCGATCCCCGCTGCTGCCAGCCCGGCATGGGACATATCGGCAAGCAGATCCATTCCGCCCATCCCATAGTAGAGACCGGTGCAAACCGCGGCGCTTACAAGATAAGTCACCCCCAGCGCAGCCAGAGGATCTGTCCCGGAAGATATTTTCTTCGCACACACTTGATAAATCACATCCGCCAGCACCACACAGGCTACGGGCCACCACATCTGAAATAAATTGTCCATGCGCTTCCTTTCAAAAAACGTTTTGCACTATTCTTTCGGCCGGCGCCGCACCTGCGGGATATTTCCACTTGTACACCTTCCCGTCCGGCGGTAGAAAAAGAGTCCTGTATTTGTAGGATTAAGATCATCAGGAAACGGGTTCTTCCTGCCAACCTTTGCACACATCCACCCATCCTTTCGCGCCCGCGTATTTCTCCAGCTCTTCAGGTGTAAGCTTCACTGCGCTGTGGTCTGTCCCCGCCGCGGGATAAATCACATCAAACCGTTTTAATGATATATCAAGATAGACATCTGCCGTGGACGGAAGACAAAACGGACAAACCCCGCCGGGCCGATGGCCGATATACTTTTCGCATTCCTCTCCGGGAATCATTTTCGGTTTCTTATGGAAAAGCATCTTATACTTATGATTATCAATCCGCGCATCTCCTGCCGTCACGACAATCACAGGCGCTTCTCCAACAAGAAAAGAAAGCGTCTTTGCAATGCGCGCCTCCTCTGTACCGAGAGCAAGCGCCGCGAGCGCCACTGTCGCACTGGACTCCTTCAAATCCATACAGCGGTCTGCCATACCGAACCGTTCAAAATAAGCCTGTACCGTTTCAAAAGACATCATAGCCTCCTTTTTTCCACTATACCATGAATCATCGGTAAATAACAGGATATATTTGTTTCACCGATGCCTTTTGCGGTATAGTATAAATATATCATTCATGTGTAAATCAAAGGAGGCTCTTATGAAAACCATACACACCAAACACGCGCCCGACGCTATCGGCCCCTATTCACAGGCAAAGCAGGCGGGCGGATTTATATTTCTTTCCGGACAAATCGGTATCGACCCAGCCGCAGGAAAAATCATCGTCTCCGACATTGCCGGACAAACGGAACAGGTCTGTAAAAATATAAAAGCCATTTTAAAAAAAGCAGAAACTTCTATGGACAATGTGGTAAAAACGACCTGCTTCCTCACAGACATGAAAGACTTTGCCGCCTTTAACGAAGTCTATGCAAAACACTTCCCGGGCAAACCGGCAAGAAGCTGCTTCGCCGTCAAGGATCTTCCCGCAGGCGCACTCTGCGAAATCGAAGTCATTGCCGTTAAATAAGGCCTGTGCCATGGACTTCCATACACTTTGCATCGGCTGCCGCACATATCGCCGTTTCAAACAGAAACAAATTCCTGAAGAAATACTTGATGAACTTCTGGAAAATGCCCGTATCGCAAACAGCGCCATGAATGGGCAGCCGCTCCGCTATGTCCTTGTAAAAAATCCGGAAGTAGTTCGGAAAATCCAGCCATGCTTCCACTTTGCCGCCGCCCTCCCCAAAGAGCTGGGACAGCCGAAAGAAGGCGAACAGCCCACCGCTTTTATCATTCTCTGCACGGAAGGGCCGGAAACCCCGTGGACAGGCATAGATATCGGCATCGCTGTAAGGACAATGAATCTCAATGCTTATATCCACGGCGTAGGTTCCTGTATCATAGGAAACGTGGAATTTGAAAAAGTAAAAGAAATACTTTCTATCCCTGAAACATGGAATCCCAGGCTGGCTCTCGCTCTCGGCTATCCCTCCCATAAGAGTACCATCGTGGAACTTCCCGAAGACGGCTCCGTAAAATACTACCTTGATGAAGAGCGCCAATATTACGTACCGAAAAGAAAACGGAAAGACATTTCCATAATCAGGTAAAACAAAAAGAGAGAGTACCCGCTTCCCGGATATTCTCTCTTTTCATAAAACGATTACTATATTTCAGCAGAGCTCCTCTTTCCTGTCCAGAATCTCTCTTCCCGGTGCACAGGCAGGACAGTCGCACCACTTGCCGCCTTTCGCCTTCACTTCCTGGGCATGTGCCGCATAAGCCGCCGCCTGTTCCGCGCCAAATGTTTTTTCCCCTGCATCCGATTCAAAAAACGCAAGGACATCATCGATAGAAAGCACATCCGCTTCCAATTCCGCTACCAGTTTCCGTCCGGCTTCCTTTTCCCGATCACTGCCAAGAGCGGCGATATACTCTTCCGCGATTTTCTTTAATCCCGCATAGCAGCTGGGAGCCGCAATCAACGCTTTTACTTTTTTAACAATGGCTTCATTCATTATAAGATCCTCCTTTTCTCTCAAACTATTAATTAAATAATTACATGATACCCTGAAAAACGATTCTGATCCTCTACTGACAGAATGGTCTAAACGATAAACGGAAAAACCCTCCGGCCTTTCTCCGCCCGGCAGCCGGTAATCATTTCCTTACGCCGGATGCTTGCTTTCCCCATTTATCACTTCCAGTATACCAGAAAATGAAAATCAGAAAAGAGACATAGAGAAATCAAAGTTATTCTTACATGCAGAAATACC
>ERZ772971.920-NODE-920-length-17725-cov-3.097114_pt1 | contig 17725 bp, 18 predicted proteins | sample MGYA00511943_ERZ772971 | MGnify/ENA primary metagenome ERZ772971 (study PRJEB29015, sample SAMEA2737929) | human oral metagenome | biome: human oral; feature: human-associated habitat; material: dental | place: China | collected 2144 ... | reverse complement strand
TTTTACAGTTTCTGACCTGATGTTACTACTTGATAAGGGAAAGATGAAGGTTACTAAGATCAAGAAAGAACTGCAAGAACATGGCCTCTTACGAGAAGTTAGACAGGGGCTTAATAAACCAAATAGACTTTATCTTCAGCTAGTAGATGCTAATTTAGAAATAGTGGAGCACTATTCATCTGATGGTGAGTTACTGAAGAGGGTTAATGCTTTTGGTAAAGTTCTATATGAAAAAGCACCCCAAAGCATTGGTAATAGCGAAAGTATCAAAAACGGACGTCCGCAAAATGGACTTCAAAACGTCCATAAAACGGACGGAATAAATACAGAGAGGAGTCAGACAGAGTCCTCATACGATACTAATCGATACGAGGGCGAGTCATCTTTATCTGGTTTATCAATTTCTGAAGCATTTAAAATGGGACAACATGGTTTTCTTTCTCCTCAACTAGTTCAGAAACTCAGCTTGTTTGGGAAAGATGCAAAAATTCTTGAAAATAAAATCTATCAAGCAAAACGCCAAGTTGAGAAGAATTACAACAACCTCTTAGCTGATCAGGAAATTTATGGAGAGGTTTGGTTACAGGATCTTGAACGTGAGCTTGATAAATTGATTTTCAAAATTAAAACAGGAGAGGCTGAAGGAAAATCAATACAGAATGTTCCAGCGTACTTCTACAAAATGATGATTCGTTTTTGGAAGATGGCTTTACTCATTGAGAAAGAATATGGTTTTCTGGAGGTATCAGGACAAAGTGAATATGCTAGAAAATTCCCTGATGAGTGTCCAAGTCTGGTTGCACGTTATTATCCAGATAAACTAACGGAGACGAAACTCAATAGCTATTTATCAGAATTGTCTAAGGGAGTTGAAACATGTTAAAAGATGAATTTAGATCAATTGATGGCAAAGTGCTAACGATAGGTCGTAGCCCGAAGGAGAAAATCTACATGATTCCTAAAGCTGTTTTTGATTTACCGAAAAAAGAAAGAGCTGAGAAACTCAGCCAAATTTTCTCATCATGACAACAGAAAGAGAGTTGATTTTATGGGATTGTTTAATCATCAAGAGAGAATTAACGGAATGCAAGCTATGAAAGCTACACCTTCCCAACCAGTTCAAGAGATTGAAATGATTGTAGAGTATTTTGATAAAACGGTAGACAGTATTTCCGTCACTTCCAACTTAGAGGAACTAGAAAAATTGGTATCAAGTTCATTTGGAACAGGAGCGAGTATGAATTTTACATCAGCGACTCCACCGTTTTCTATCAATCCTCGATGGGTGAAGAAGATAACTTATCGGACAAAATAAGGAACTATATCAGGAGGATAGTAATGTTTAAACTAGTTACAATGGCTTTATTAGTGATCTTAGCTTATGGAATAGGGCTTGTCATGCTGGAGCTGAAGAATGCTCCTCTGATGGAGGATGATGAAATATTATCAAGTCCAAATAATGAAGGAGACAAGTAGATGTGAGGAAACAAACACAAAATCGTATCAGAGAATTACGAAAAAAAGCTAGGTTGTCACAACAAGCCTTGGCTGATCAGATAGGGGTGTTTCGCAACACTATCTCGAACTGGGAGACAGGATATAGTCAGATAAGTCTGGAAAATGCCAAAAATGTAGCAGAATATTTCGGGGTAACCATTGACTACCTACTAGGATCAGAATCGGACAAAACTTAGTCCAGTTAGATCTATACTGACCGAGAAGTCACTAAACTATTAGAACATTGAAAACTAAATACAAGGCTTGCCCTGATACAGCGTGGCTATGGATAAAAAAGAAACGGGGGCGAGCAGCAAACTAGAAAATGATATCTAGTCCAGCCACTGAACGAAAAAGCATGACAAAGGCCATAAGCTGAAGGAGTAAGGGTTCCTAGACTATAAACCTAGCGCATGAAATACCGATGTAAAAATACGTTTTTACACAGCACGGCGTTATTTCGCCTTTCAACTTCAAGGAGAAATCTATGATAGATGAAACAACTGTCCGCTTAAGGGACTTAAAAAACTTAGGAAAACAAGGAGGTGCGACAGCTCGCTTAGAGGACGGAACAGACCTTATTCTGAAGCCAGACTATGCAGTCAAACAGGCTAGAGGATACGTAGACGGTGTTCTAAAGGATGTTGAATTTCATTTGCCTTATAAAAAGGTTTATGATCAAATTCGCACTATCAAAAAAGGAAGCCACTTAGTGGCTAGGAAAGTCAGAAGTCCATCGGGAGTGGAACTTCGTTTGACAGGAAAAGGCTACCAGCCTAAGAATACTAAAAATTAGAAAGGGAAATCAAAATGAACAAGAACCAAGTATTAGCTATACTAGTGCTTTCAACTCTCGCGCTAGGACAAGCTGGATTTGTATCAGCTGATGAAGTAACACCAATTGATTCTTCTGCTCCAACAACGGAAGTGGGTACACCAACAGCGCCAAGCGCTTCAACAGAAACAAAGGCTCCATCAAATCAGTCAACAGAGCCTTCAGTTACTCCAGTTGATCCAACAGCTCCCTCAGACAAGGATAACGCAGGAAGCCTTGACGGAGTGCCAGCTGATAAACCAGCGCCTTCAGATAAGGCGCAAGATAAGGATAACGCAGGTAGCCTAGATGGTGTTCCAGATGAACAACCAAAAACTACTGATCAAGCGAACCAGCAAGGGAAGTCACAAATTGGAACCACTTCAAGCTCAACAGGACAAGTCGTTCATGATGTGACAAAAGCACCCGTTGAAACGAATACAGGAGCTTCAATTATTAGCACCAACGGCGGAAACCTAGTCCTCTCAGATGGTTCTGTAGTGGCTCCTGAAGAACTTGGAGCTGTTACAAATGAAGACAAGACCATCAGTGTTTCAACTGCAGATGGTAAAATGGTAACTTTGCCAAACACAGGAACAAAACAAAGTTTTCTATCTGCAATTGGTGGGTTATTGCTTACAGGAGTAAGTTACTTCTACAAAAAACAATTATTTTAATTAAAGGAGAAAAGAAAAAATGTTTAAAACACAAGAAACAAAGGTATTTGGATCAATTCGTAAGGTGAAGCGCTACGGTGCTTGTGGAGTAATTTTGGGTATGGCTGCTCTTGCTGTGGCTTTTTCATCAGGTAGTGCATCTGCTGATGAAGTGAAACCATCATCACCTACAACTACACAAGTTGCAAAATCAGCTACTGAAGTTGCTAAACCTGCTGAATCATCTAAAGCAGAAGCTAAGACAGACGAAACAGTAAAACCTGTTGCCTCTCCTAACTTGGATTCTGCTGTAGCAAAAGCTAAAGAAGTTGGTATCAAAGTAACTGAAACTGAAAAAGTTGGTTACGATTCAGAAGCAGAAGCAAAAGCTGATGAAGATAAGCAAACTAAAGTGATTGATGAAAAAATTGCTGAAAAAGAGCAAAATATCAAGGAAATCAAAGAAGCGCAAGACAAAAACAGTGGAATTACAGCTGGAAATAAATCTGCTATGGAAAAAGCTGGTTTGAAACATACTGGTAACTATGCGCAGGATAAGAAGACTGTTGAAGGCTATAACGCAGGTGTCAAAAAAGAAAACGAAGCGAGTGAAGCTAAGTTTAAGAAAGATAAATTGACAGCTGAAGCAATTAAGGCTAAAAATAAAGCCATCATGGAAGCTAAAGGATTGACGTTTACAGGCAATTTTGCCCAGGACAAGAAAGCTGTTGATGAATGGAATAAAGCCAATGCAGGTAAAGTTATTTCAACTATCCAGACGGGCTTAACTGCAACGTCAAACACAACATTTGAGGCTATCTCAGGTGCTTCTAAAGCTGTTGCTCCTGACTATACAGCAAACGTTATTCAAGGGTATGCACGGAATACTAATCTAGATGCAAACTTTAATAACGTGTTCCTTCTTGATGACAAGAGTGGTACAGCTAAAATTAAGGTTAAGAACACTTCTCATGGTGATGTTACTTTAACCTTTAGTGGTATTACTCCATCAGCGGAGTCAGGATTTATTCGTTCTTACGTTGCCTTGTGGGCAGCAGAGGACGGAGGAATTGGATACGGAGTATTCATTTCCGCTGGTGCTGGTGCCGCCAACGGCGGCGGTGGCGTTGACGGTCAAGGTGGCGGTGGCGCTTCTGGCGCTTATCGTAGTGATCGACAGGGCTGGGTTAAAATGGTTACTGTTGGAGTGGAAACAGATGCGTCTGATGTGAGCGAAGTGACTATCAATGACGTAGATTCCAACCAAGTTATTGATGTTTCTAACTTGGATGGTGCTAAAGTGTCAACTGGCGCTAACATTTCACAGAGCGGGAACTCATTTACAGCGAATGATTCTGCTCAATCACAAAGTACATCAGGAGTTCTTGATTCTAATGGGATTGGTTGGAGCTTTGAAAAAGGTCGAAAGATCAATTTTACTTTCATTCACTCTAACACATCAGACACATCCTACTCTATTGTGGGTGGGGTATTCGGACGTGCTTCTCAAAAAGAAGTGAAGGAACAACCAATCTCTATTCAAGAGCACAATGATCCAAAATACACTCCTAAACCTTATGTAACAATCAAGCCTTATGTGCCTGTCCCAGAAGAAAAACAGTTGGAAGTTGAATATCATAAGGCTTACGTTAAGGAAAAACCTGTAACTCCAGAAACTCCTAAAACACCAGAGCCTAAAGAACCAGGCAAGCCACAACCGCAACCATCTCTTCCAAACACTGGTGAAGCAGCCAGCATGCTTCCAACTTGGGGAATGATTTTGGGATTGATGAGTCTTGCAGGAGCTGGACTTCGTAAACATAAAAAATAGAACATCTAGAAATTCCCCCTCATCTATGGTATAATGAAGCCATAAAAAAGAGGGGGAAGAGAGATGAGAAAGGACACGAAAATGGATGCACATGTGACTAGAAGTGGATATAGATACTATACCCCAATTAAAACAAAATCAGAAGTCACCAAACCTGAAGCAGAGAAGAAGTGGAAAAAAGGCCTACGTTGGCTAGGGAAAGCCATCTGGTCAGGAATAAAGAACCTACCGAGTGTGATTGTGAGAGCTGCTGTTTTGATGGTTGCGACTCCACTCATGTTTCTCCTCTTTATCTTTAATCTGATTAAGAGCTTGATTGCGACAGCAATTGGTTGGTTTGTGTTTAAGGTTATAGTTGCGTTTCTTGTTCTGTGTTATTGGGCATTTTTAACAAAAGAAGGAACCGCCCCAGCAAGTGTTGAACTTTGGTTTAAAAATTGGATAATGCCAGAAGGTGTTCCAATCTATCATTGGTGGGAAACGACCATCATCGTTGTCTTAGCTGTGATTACAGCCCTCTCTCTAACCTTTCGTCCAGAGGATGAAAAATAGTATTAAATAAACAAAGTAGGTACTAGGAATCTTTCTTAGTACCTTTTTTATAAAAAGAAAGCGAGAAAAAAATGGATGCAGTTGTAGATTTAATTAACAAAATTGGAAATTTCGGTGGGATTATGGGCCTGGGTTGGGCCGCTTGGGGTGTCTGGGATTTATTCATCGGATTTAGACGGGAATTGGATGATAAAAAGGATAAAGGCCTTCAGAGTATCATGTTGGGCGCCATTGTTGGTGGTGTTTTAAAAGCTCTCTTTACTGCTTTGGCAACAGGTCTTCAATCTTTTAGTTAGGCTGATGAAGAAAAGGGAGGTGGTTTCATGAACCAATCCACACTTGATCAACTAACCATGAGTCTGAAAGACTATAATGAGACAGCCTATCAGCTGATGGAGACTGTTTCGGGATCGATGGAGAAGGTAGCACTTTTGCTTCTTCTCCTTTTTATGGGGATCAACCTCATGAACTGGCACCAGCATCTTAAAAGCAACGGTGGAGAGCTTTCTTTTCAGCTTTGGATTGAAGAAATCCTCAAGTATGCCATCGCACTCTTTTTTATCCTCTATGTGGATGCGATTTTTGATGCTTTGTCTTGGTTGTTCAATGTCGTTATAAAATCAGTATCTAGCGCTAGTCTTGATCCTTATAAGGCTGAAACGCCAAAATTTGAAGGATTAAATATGATATCAAAAGGAATGCTTCAATTTATTTATTGGGTTGTTGACTTTATCGGTCAAATCTCGACTAAGTTGTTGATCTTGTTGCGCTCCTTTACGCTTTACACGTATAAGGGAATCGCTAAAATTATTGTTGCTTGTTACATGGTGGATAGCCTACGTCCAATTTGCTTCGGCTTCTTTAAGCTCTATATTGCGGCTGTCCTTCAGGGATTGATTCTAGTGGTTATTATCATGCTTTACCCAGCCATTGTCACGAATGATCTCTTGACAGTTGATAAGACTGGAGCCTGGACAAGTGCTTTAGTTGCTATAGCTAAAGGAATCATTTACATCATTATGCTCTTTGGCAGCCAACGTATGGCCAAGAATATCATGCAGGTGAACTAGGAGGAGAAATGGTTAAAAAGCACCCACAGAAAAATCAGCAAGCGCTAGGGAATATTTTGAGAGTTATTTTAAAAACAGTAGTCTGGGGGCTACTGTTTTTACTTAGGACTCTCTTTTTCTATTACTTGTGCCGTAGGGCTTTACAGCCACATTGGCTGGCTCTCGTAAGTGGTATTATTTTAGCGTGTGGAAGTGAATTTATTTGCTTTAGAAAAGATAACTGGAAGAAAGGAACAGAATGACACGTTTAGGTAGTGAATTTTTAAAGGCTTTAGATAGCTACGAAAGGCCAGTTATAGGGTATATGACACTGAGACAGTTAGTGCTACTATTTGGGATAGCATTGACAGTAGTTGTCACAACCATCCTCTATTGGCTGAAGGCACCTGATATAATCCTTTATGGCGTTGATATTTTATTATTAGCGCCTTTTGTTATTTTCGGGTGTTATATTGATGAAAAAATTAAAGATGAGGTTCGTTTCCTTTTGACTAAGCAGGAACGATCTTATCAGACAGATTATGACAGAAAGGAATACACAAGAAATGAATTTATTCGGCCGAAAGAAAACCCCGAAACTCTCTAAGGAGGAACAGGAACGGGCCAAACGTCTGAGACGTACCATGACGGCCTCTACGCAGAACAGCCTTAACTATCAATGGCTGACACCTGATGGACTTATGAAAATTACAAATGATCAATTTTCAAAGACCTATCGGCTAGGTGATACAAGCTATATTACTGCAACAGATGATGAGCAAATTGATATCATTGAAACAAACGCTGATATTTTTAATTCGCTGGATATTGACAATGATATGCAGCTATTGATCCTGAATCGTAGGGTAGAAAGCAATAGCTTATCTTCTATTCGCTATGATTTGGTTGGAGATGGATATGACGATTATCGTAAAGAATACAATGCGATGATCAATGATCGTTTCTCACAGGAACAAAATACCTTTAAGGTGGAAAAATATCTGACGATTACTACCCAAACAGACCAGGATCATCAAGCTAGAAGAATCCTCGATGATACAGCCAGCGTTATTGAAAGTCAATACAGTGGCTTAGGAATCTCCTTTAAGGAGTTAGAGGGATTAGATCGTCTTCTTATCTTCCGAAAACTCTTGAGACGAGAAGGGTTTATTGATTTTAACTATGAAGACATCGCTATTTCTGGCTTATCAACCAGGGACTTTGTAGCTCCAAACTATCTGAAGTTTGAAAAAGATCATATGAAAATTGATGATTGTTTCGCAAGGGTGATGTATGTTAGACAATATCCTACCTTCTTGAATGACAAACTGATTAAGAATATCCTGGATACAGGAATTGAACTGGCTATCAGCCTACATGCGAAGCCCTATGATACTGCAGATGCCCTGAAGAAAATCAAGACAGTCAAGTCAAGTGTACGCAGGGAAATGATCAAAAGTCAGAAGACTGCCGCAAAAGAAGGCTATGGAAGTGACTTGGCCGTTGGTGGGAAGGCTGTAGAGACATCTCGTGAAACTGAGAAATGGACTGAGGAACTCCAGGACAATGACCAAAAAATGTTTTCCGGTGTGATGACGATTTTCTTCATGGCTGATAGTCTGGAAGAGTTGAATATCTACACAGAGCAGGTTCAACGATCTGTCCGTAAAAACACAGTAGAACTGGATAAGTGTTACTTGTATCAGGAAGAATCCTTGAATACGATTCTACCGATTGGGATTCCATTTATCAATGTAAAACGCCGTTTTATGAGAGATATGACTACGAGTAACCTGGCCACGCAAGTTCCATTTACCAACGTAGATCTTCGATCTAGCAGCCCACGTGCAATTTATTATGGCCAGAATCAGCTATCTAAGAACGCTATCACAGTTGACCGTAAGAAAGACTTGAATACAGGTTCAGGTTGTATATTTGGGAATTCAGGATCAGGGAAGTCTGTTCTTGCTAAAGGAGGAGAGATTATTCCTACCAAACTACGTTACCCTGAAGATAATACCATTATCGTCGATCCTGAAGATGAATACACTGTTATTGGCCGAGAATTAGGTGCTGAAATCATCACAATTGCTCCTGGCTCACAACATCACTTCAACTTGTTGGATCTGCCTGATAAGGATAAACTGCAGGCAGAAGATAGTGACCCGATTGGCCAAAAATCAAACCTCTTATCAACCTTGTTTGAGAACATATTCTCTGAAGTATCAGACGATGAATTTGCGATGATTGACCGTGTAACGAGACAGACCTATGAGGAATTTGAAAAACCAACCTTTAAGGATTGGCAAGCGGTTTTGGAACGTCAACCTGAAGCTGTTGCTAAGGATCTGGCGCTGAAAGCAGAACCTTATACTGTTGGATCAAATGATATCTTTGCACACCCTACAAACGTCAATATGAATAGTCGCTTTATTATCTTCAATCTCAAGCAGTTGAGTGGTAAATTGAAGCCATTTGCCCTCCTGGTGATTCAGGACTTTATCTGGAACCAGGTGGTCAATAACCAAGGTAAAACCATTACATGGTTGTACTTTGATGAGTTGCAGCTCTACTTCAAGAATAAACTCCAGGCAACCTTCTTTACAGAACTATACTCACGTATTCGGAAGTATGGGGCCATTCCAACAGGGATTACACAGAATCCAGAGACTGTTTTATCTACAGAAGAAGGTAGAAAGCTAGTCGCAAACTGTGAGTTTCTAGCCCTCCTTAAGTTGAAGCGGACAGACCTAGAAGCCCTGGAGCAGGTCATTCCTCTTACGCCTTCACTGGAGCGATTTGTCTTGCGGCCAAAAGCGAAAGGTACTGGTTTGATCGTGGCTGGGGATACGATTGTCCCATTTGAAAATCCTATCCCTAAAGATACCAAACTGTATCAATTGGTTGCGACAGATGGTTAAAAAAATAGAAAGAGAGGTAATTTCTTTTGTCTAAAAGTAATCGCAAACAATTAAAACAGGAACGCAAGCGAAGAATAAAAGAAGGAATAGCCCTCAATGCAGAAAAAAATCCTAAAGAAGCACGTTTAGACTCAAAAGTTGCATTTAAAGAAGCTAAGAAGAATTATCGCTTAGCGAACAAAGATTATAAATTACACAAAGGACCTCAAGCAACAGCTAGAGGTCTTTTCTTTAAGCAACAACGTGATCGAGCAAAGTTGGAAAAACAAATTGCAACAGCGATTTATAAGCGAGCTAAAAAGGCTGATGACAGTTATATCCCTAACCGCCTAAAGAAACGTGGAAAACAAAGTGCTCGAATGAAAGCGAGACACGACGTTGAGAGGACAGTCAGAGATAATGAGATTCTTGGAGACTGGGTTCAGACGAGGCAAAACATTCGTCAATTTAAGTACCAGGTAAACGCCTCTAAAAGAGCGTTAAATGCTGTAGGAAAATTATCCAAGTATTCAATCAATCACAGCTATGGACAGCTCAATAGAAGCTATAATTTCATCAGAGGGCGAGGGTATACTCGAACACCTAGAGAGTTCTCCTGGGAAGGAAAACTCAGCAAAAAGATGAAACAGGCTAGAAAGCGACTTGCACGTTCAAGGTTTGGGAAGGTATCAAGAGGGACAGGAAAGGTTTTGAAGGTTGCAACAAAGCCCCTGCGTTCCATCCTATCCAATCCTTTAGCTGTCAAGTCCTATTTCTTAATGTTCCTCATCTTTGCTGTTCTAGGGATATTTATGGCCATATTTGGAGGCGGTGGTCCTGTCCAACAAAATGAATTTGACCTGAATAAGTCCTGGCTTCAGATCAGTAAACGAGATCGAGAGAAGTCCAATGATAAGGTAGACTATTGGACAAACATCGATGACATGATCTTTTTCATGAACTTTCGCTACGGCAGTGAGTGGAAACCAGAAAGTAACTGGAATGAGGGAACTGGTGGAGAATGGGCTGGGACGTTAGGTTTTAATCACTATTCGGATGCCTTGAATGATCTTTGGAATCATTTAAATGATGATCCTCATAATTTGAAAAAGATGGCTGATTTATATGGCTCCTCGTCAGACCTCAAGTGGGCTAAGTTGAGTGATAGCGAGTTAGAGGAGTATAAAGAGCTAGAGGAGTTGACTAAAGAGGTTGGTCGATACCCCTCTTATCAAGAACTAGCTAACCCCTTTTACCAGGAGGACGACCCTTCTTATCAAGCTCCTCTAGTTATCCTGAAGCGGTTTGGCTATACCTCTAAGAGTGAAATCTATGAGAAAACACAACTAAAAGCTTCAACAGGGCAAGCTATAAGGGCACCTCTTGAGGGTAAAGTCAGTGTGACAGATGATACGACTGTATCCATCAAAACAGATAAAGCCATCTTTACTTATGAAGATGTAGGAAATATCCGTGTCTCTGACGGTGATCAGGTCAAGGCTGGGGATGAGGTTGGGAAGGTAACGTCAAATGGTTACCAGGTCATTCAGTATCAAAAATTGGAGGAAAAAGAGACAAAGGATAAGAAAGAAAAGTGGACATCAGTCAATCCAGGCTTTTACTTTCAATCTGTCATCTACAATCAGACAACCTCAGTCATTACCACACTTGACGGTGATTTGGGGCAAAAATCACGAGCGATAAAAGACTTCCTGAAGCAAAAGGTACCAGGGCTAACAGATAATGGTTTGGCAGCCATGCTTGGGAACTTTGCTACAGAAAGTAATATCAATCCTAAACGGGCTGAAGGAGATTACCTTAGCCCGCCAGTAGGGGCTGATTCTTCTTCCTGGGATGATGAGTCCTGGTTAGCTATAGGAGGGCCTTCTATCTATGACGGTGGGTATCCAAACATTCTTCATCGAGGTTTAGGGTTAGGTCAGTGGACAGATACAGCGGATGGTTCCACTAGGCATACTCTATTATTGAATTATGCAAAATCAAAAGATAAAAAGTGGTACGATTTAGAGCTGCAGTTGGATTTTATGCTGGAGGGAGATACTCCTTACTACATCACTGAACTGACCTCAATTCTAACCAGCACAGAAGATGTAGAGACACTTACAGAGCGTTTCCTCGTTAATTGGGAAGGGAACTCTGGAGACAAGGTCTTAGAGCGCCAGAATAATGCTAAGCAGATCCACGCTTTTCTCACTCAACAAGTTCGAGGAGGTGGAGCGTTAGCTTCTTCCTGGAATTTCCCTGCAGAGTATCAGTCAAAAGTGGAACACCCTCCTACACAAGCTTCCATGACGACACAACAGGGAAGCGGCTACCCAGTTGGTCAATGTACTTGGTATGCCTATAACCGTTTAGTCGAACTAGGAACGATTACGGACTTATCAGGAGCTTATGGTTATCTTGGTAATGGTCAGGATTGGGTGGCAAGCCTGGTCGCAAAAGGATGGCGTTATAGTACGTCGCCAACGAAAGGAGCCGTTGTATCAGTTCTAGGTGGATTTGGTGGGACACCAGGTGAATACGGTCATGTTGCGATTGTGGAAGCTGTGAACCCAGACGGTTCATTCCTAGTTTCGGAATGTAATGTCCAAGGTGTACAGGATAAGGTCCATTTTTCTGTCCTCTATCCAGCTTACTACTATACATTTGCGACACCGAATTAAAAAAGAAAGAAGGTAAATCATGAAAATGATAGATATTGAGAAATTGAAACTCCTTAAAATAGGAGGAATCCTTATAGGAGTTGTGTTAGTTCTAGGATTCGTATTCTGGATTGGAGCAGCAACCTCAGCCCAAAATAAAGCTAAAAAGGAAGCTGAAACCACGCAACAAGAAACCAAAGCAGAGGGAAGCGAACTAACGCAAGAATATGTGAAGGAATTTTTGACAGCTTACTTCAATAAGCAGGATCTTGGAGAAAATAGAAATCGCTATTTGCCCTATATGACAGAAGCTGCTTACAATCAGGAAGTGAACTCTGAAGAAGAACCATCAGTACAAACCTATAAGGGCTATGTAGTGGATACGCAGCTGAAGTCTTCTACCATCTACATCGATCAAGAAAATAATGTTGCCTTAGCTCAAGTGAGATACACTCAGACACAGTTACAGAAGAAGTATGATTATACAAACGCCCAAACAAACGTAGGATCTTCAAGAACCATACGGATTCGCTTCAGCAAGCAAGATGGAAAATACCTGGTAAATCATATTGACCCCATTTTGATTGTGGACAGCTTGAACGCCAGCGAAAAGGCGAGTATTCCATCATTAAATAAACCAAGCACTAACCAAACACAAAGTACAGAAGGGAAAAAGGAACAATGACAAAATTAGAAAATTTGGAAAAACAAAAACAGAAAGCGGAAGATCGCTTAGCTGATTATATGGCCAAGGCCAAGAGGGAAGAAGAGAAATTGAAGGAGCTAGAAACTCAAATCATTTTGGCCAAACATGAGGAACGGTCAAACTACTTGGCCAAACATAATTTAACCTGGGCTGATATTGAAACAGCTCTTGCTGAAGGAAAATTGAAAGGAGCTGAAAAACATGTACCGTCTGACCAATCTGACACAAAACACGACCACAACGTATAAGAATCGAGACCTTGTGTATCAAGCCCTGGAGCGAGAAAATGCCAAGGTTAAGCATGAGGAGGCAGAGGCCGTTTTATTGGTAGAGGAGCTGGATAAAAAGAATGTAGTGATCTATCAAGAAGATATCTATTTACCATTTGAGGGAATCGCAGACAGCCTCTTCCTGAAGCCTGGTACGTTGAATAAACAGGAGGCTGCAGCAAAAGAAGCAAAACCCTCTTTCTTTAAGCGCCAGACTAAAACAAAACATCTAGAGAAGACTCCTGAAGAGAAAGCTGAAGCCTCTTCCTTGAAACATGAAACTCCCAAACCTCCAATCTCTTCTAAACGCTCTTTTTTGGGGTATTTAGGAAGAGTTTTGGTGTTATTGAGTCTAGTAGGAAGTCTGACACTTGCTGGCTTATCACTTACGCTAGTTTACCATCAAGAAAAGCAACTCTCGGCCGTATCCAAGGAACTTTCAAATCTAAAAACCATTCAGTCAAAAACAGGGGAACTAGATGCCTTTTCACGTTACTTTTTGCCAGCCCTTTACTCTGATAAAGGGAAAATGGCTGATTTCGTAGCTCCTCAATTAACGATAGATAGACAAGCAGGTCAACTGCAGTCTGTGATTTTGGAATCTAGCTTGATTGTTGATGAAGCAACTTATCAGCTAACCTATGTAGTAGCCGTGAAAGACGGTGAGAACAGAAGTCAGAAACGCTTGGTAGTTACTGTAAAGGAAGAACCTTCAGCACCTTACGGATTCCAGGTTATTGCCAAGCCAGAACTATCCAATTATCCAAAATAAGGGAGAATTTACATGGATCAAGAAAAAGTCAGTCATTCCCTGACGTTAAAAGGGAAAGTAACTCTAGAGATGACGATACAAGCCCTATATGCCCTCGCAAAAGCCCACTATGATAAGAAACAACATGAGGCAGCGAATCGAACTTTTGAAGGGGAGACAAAATTCAATGATTTTATGGCCACCAAATCTAAAAAAGATGTTGAGAAGTTATTAAACAGTGAGGTTCACCTTGCCAAATTGAAACATTATCTGGAAGAGTATAAGATAGGCTTTACCTATCACCAAAAAGATGGTACAACCTATCTCTTCTTTGAGGCGAAAAATCGTACCTTAGTAGAAAAGGCTCTTAAAGAGATGTTAGCAGACATCACGAAAAGCCCAGAAAAATTGGAAGAGTTTGCGAAAAAGGTGCTGAAGAAACCGCATGAAATGACTCCTGAAGACAAAATAGCCTACTATAAGAGTCATAAGGTATATAAGGGAACCATGCCTGTAGTGACGAAGGATATTGGAAAGGGGAAAGAACGATGATTAGAAAGCCTATATGGCCCTACCTGGTGGTGGGGCTATTTTCATTTGTTATTTTCCAGTCCTTTTACCATTACTACCAACTTTCGACTGCAGCAGTACCTTTCATGGGAATGTTGCGACTTCGTTGGTTGCTAGAACACTGGGAACGCTTCTCTTTTGGTGTTTTCTTTGATTCAGGAGCCTTATATGCAGGGTTGATCGGATTCGGCCTCCCAATCCTTGTCTATTCTTCTATGGATAAGAATTTATATCGCCAAGGAGAAGAACAAGGTAGTGCTCGTTTTGCGACTTTGAAGGAAATGAGACGTTTTGAAGACGTTGATTTTGAGAAGAATATGATTTTTTCAAAACAGGTCAAAATGGGCCTATTTAATTTTCGCTTAGCCTACAATGTGCAACTCAACAAAAATGTGATTGTTATTGGTCTTCCAGGAGACGGTAAAACCTTTACGTTTGTATTGCCAAATTTAATGCAGATGAACTCAAACTTTGTTGTGACGGATCCCAAAGGAAACCTGGTATACGAAGTTGGGAAGATGCTTGAAAGGGCAGGCTATGCTGTTAAAATATTTGATTTGATTCGTCTCAAAAATTCAGATCGGTTTAACCCTTTTCATTACATGAAGTCTGAGCTAGATATTGATCGTATCTCTGAAGCGATTACTGAGGGAACGAAGAAGAGTGAATATACTGGAGAAGATTTCTGGGTTCAAGCAGAGTTGATGCTGCAACGTGCATTGATTGGTTATCTCTATTTTGACTCGAAGGATCCTGAAACTGGAGTCCAGTTATACATGCCAAACTTGGGTCACGTTGCGGATCTATTAAGAAATATTTATCGAGAGGATCCAGATGTCCCAAGTCCTGTTGAGCAGATGTTTGAAGAATTGAACGAACACCAGCCTAACAACTATGCTTATAAGCAGTGGAAACTATTTCAAAACTTTAAAGGTGAGACAAGAAACAGTGTAGTTGCGATTTTGTCTTCTCGCTATTCTATCTTTGATCACGAGGATGTCCGAAATCTGATTAGTGACGATACCATGGAAGTGGATACCTGGAATACGAAAAAAACAGCTGTGTTTATTGCTATTCCTGAAACCAATAACGCCTTTAATTTTCTTTCCTCAATTTTATTTGCGATTGGCTTTGAGGTTCTCACACATAAGGCTGATGATATCCTGCAAGGGAAAGTACCTGGCTACAGTAGAAAAAATCTTCGCCACATTCAGTTTATCTTCGATGAGTTTGCACAAATTGGCCGTATTCCAAACTTCGCCCAGGTTCTCTCTTCTATTCGTAGTCGTGAGATGTCTATTAAGATTATCATCCAAGCTGTCAATCAGCTAGAATCACTTTATAAAAGTGATTGGAAGACCATCTTTAATAACTGTGCTACTCACCTATTTTTAGGGACAAATGACAAGGATACGATGGAATACTATTCTACAAGGTCAGGTAAGCAGACGATACGTACTCGATCCACCTCAAAATCGCATAGTTATCGGAATGGATCATCAAGTGAAAATAAACAAATTCAAGGCCGTCCCCTTCTAACTCCAGATGAAGTCGCAAGAATTGGGGTAGAAGAAGCATTGGTCTTTATTTCTAAACAAAATGTCTTCAGAGATAAAAAAGCAAGTGTCTATGATCATCCTAGAAAAGATGAGATTGCAAGTTCTCCTGAAGACAAAGAAAACTGGTACGAATACACTCGAAAAGGAACAGACATCGATGGCTTGCTTTTATATGCCAACGATTTGACTCCGCAGCTAAAAGAATTATTCGTGGCCTAACGTACAGAAAGGACAGTAGAATGGAAACACCTAAAACACAATTAGGATACTTGGAGAGTATCTCGCAGGTTCTAGCATTAAAGCTAGAAAATTTAGCCACAGAACGTTATGCTATTTGGCAGCTATTCAAACAGGCAGATGAGGAGACTTTTTATCAATTAGCTCCTCATCTTTTTGTAACAACGAATCGGGAAGATCCAATAGTTGTTAGTGAATTAGATGCAACTCCTGAAGGATATCTTTTATTTAAGGAATTAGTAGAGGAGGAAAGAGTATGCCTTTAACAAAAGCACAGGCAAAATCGCTGGATATTTTAGAAGTAGCTCGTAGCCTTGGAATGGAGATGAAGCGAAAGTCACATCGAGAGTATTATTGGGCCGAGCATGACTCTTTTAAGATTGATACTGTGAAGAATACCTGGCGTTGGTATTCACAAGCAGATAAGTATGGGGACACCATCCAGCTTGTCCAAGAAATGCGAAATGTCAGCTATAAAGATGCTATAGTATTCTTGGAGACAGGCTCCTTTCCTGAAGCAAAACCAGTAGAGGAAGAACGTAAACCTTTCAACTATACACTAGCGCCTTATGAACAACCATTTGTGGAGGCGAGAGCCTATCTCAAAGAGATTAGAGGTCTCTCTGATGATACAATTGACTTTTTCCTGGCAAAGGGAGTATTAGCCCAAGCTAAACGTAAGGACAAAGAGGGCGTTATAGAAGATGTATTAGTTTTTAAATACTTGGACAGAAATCAGCAACTGGTAGGTGCGAGCCTTCAGGGACTTGTCCCTGATCAAGAACGTCATCCTGGTAAGGGATACTTGAAACAAATCATGTATCAATCAGAATCTATCAGTGGCTTAAACGTTTCTATAGGCTCTCCTAAGCGTTTAATTGTGACAGAGGCACCAATTGACCTTATGAGCTATTATGAGCTTCATAAGGGCGAATTAAACGATGTTCGTCTGATTGCGATGGAAGGATTAAAAGAGGGAGTTTTGTCTCACTATGTTCTTGAAATTTTACAGGAGCGAGGGGATATTCCTATGGATGAAAGGGATTATACCAAGTCTAGTGAGCTAGCACGTACCTCAAGATTCTTATCTGTTGCAGCTGAAACTTCTACACTTTTCCAGGATCACAAATACGATGATCTCATCACGCTGGCAGTTGATCGTGATAAAGCAGGTACAGACTTTATTACCAAACTACGGGAGAAGAAAATCCCAGTTATCGATGCTAGACCACCAAAACGTGAAGGCCAGGAGAAGACAGACTGGAATGAGATCCTGAAGCAGGAAAACCAACTGGAGAAGACTGAGGAAATTCAATCATCAAGTCACTTTCCTGATACCAGCCACCTTTCTCCTGAAGATGCAACATGGTTGAAGGAAAACTGGAGCAATATAGGTTTTTCAGTAGAGCCTAAAAAACGAATGGTCATTGATTCGGACAAAACAGTGACCTATGAAAAGCCTTCCAATCCTCTTGGAGATGATAGGAAGCCCAAAAAACAAATTCAGAATACAGAAAAAGCTCCTGAGAGTTCTCAGGAGCAAATGAATGATAGGACCAGTGGTGGCACGGGTTCTTTACAGCCTAAAGCTGAAGGCAGTACCTCACCTGTACTTGAAACAAGTACCTTTGAGCAAACTGTTACCAGTCACCCGACATCATCCTATCCTTA
>ERZ772971.919-NODE-919-length-17728-cov-17.943020_pt1 | contig 17728 bp, 14 predicted proteins | sample MGYA00511943_ERZ772971 | MGnify/ENA primary metagenome ERZ772971 (study PRJEB29015, sample SAMEA2737929) | human oral metagenome | biome: human oral; feature: human-associated habitat; material: dental | place: China | collected 2144 ... | reverse complement strand
CGAGTGCTGCTGCCGGTGGTATGAACTGGCAGCCCGCCGAAGAGCTCGACATCGAAGCCCGCCGCGCCTTCTGGACCTGGTACCTCGACGAAGCCATCCCCTGGGCCCTGACCACCTAAGACACGACGAAGAGGATGAGTGAGGGGTCGCCGCGTCAGCGCGTTCCGCCCAGGACCGCCAGTACGACGGCGGCGCTGCGAGCGGCGGCTTCGTCGACGCCGATGTGGAAGTCCTGCCCGGCCCGCGGTCCGCACAGGTCGGAGACGCCGCGGATCGAGACGAACGGGACCCCGGCCCCCGCGGCCACCTGCGCCAACGCCGTCGACTCCATGTCCGTGCTCACCGCCCGCGGGAACAGCTTGCGCACTCGGCCCGCCGTCGCCGCCGTGACGAACGAATTCCCCGCCAGCATCCGGCCAACGCGAATGCGCGCCGAACCCGACGACGGCGTCGCCCCCGCCAGCGCGGCGGGCCCGACCTCCTCCACCCGCGTCAGCAGTGCCGCATCCGCCTCGAAGACGGCCGGCTGGCCCGGCGTCTGCCCGTAGGCGTAGCCGAAGGCGGTGGCGTCGGCATCGGTGAAGGCCAGGGCCGTCGAGGCGCACACGTCCCCGACCTCGACGTCGAGCCCGAGCCCGCCCGTCGTGCCCGCCGAGACGACGACGTCGGGCGTCACCCGGGTGAGTGCGGTGGCCAGGGCGCTGGCGGCCGCCACCAGTCCGATGCCGCTGCGCACGAGGAGCAGCTCGCGCGGACCGACGCCCTGCACTGTGCTGCCGGCTGGACTGGGCGCAACGAGCGCGATCGCCTCGGCGTCACCGTGCAGTGCCACGGGCTCGGCGGCGTCGGAGTGGGGCAGAGCCTTCAAAAACGGCCGGGCCTCCTCGGGCATGGCGACGGCGACGACGGCGGCGACCGGGCGGGGATGGGAAGATGCGGGAGTCGTGCTCATGACCCTGAGCCTATGCGGGTGCCGCCCGCAGCGGTCGGGTGCGCCCCGCCGGTCCGCGCCCGCACCCCGCCGACCCGCACCATTCCCGCGCCATCAGCTCGCCTCGGCGCCGCCCTCGGTCACGGGAGCGGACAGCGCCATGATGATCGCCCCGATGATGTGCCGCAGGTAGGCCCGTGGGTCGTCGGCGTCGTGGCCCGCGATCGTCATCCCCGTCGCCTCCTCGGCCAGAGAGTCGAGGAAGAACAAGCACACGGCGTCGCCGATGCCCTGCGCGGCTACCACCGGCCGCCTGCCCATCCGCGCCAGCAGGGACTCGACGCAGCCTGCGATGGCCGTGTCCAGGACCCGACGGCCGGCCGCGGGAACCTGCGGCGAATCGGGATGGCGCATCCGATGGAGCATGTGCTCAGTGCAGATGATGTACATGACGCGGGCCTCAGAGCGCAGCGAGTCCAGCATCTCCATGAGCGAGTCGATCGTGGGCTCCCCTTCAATGGCGTCGGCGGCGGCTTCGATCCGTTCAACCATCGCCGCCAGGCGCTCGACGATCGCCTCGTTGAGGACCTCGTCCAGCGAGGAGTAGTTGGAGTAGAAGGCGCCCCGGGTAAAACCGGCTCGCCTGACGACGTCGTCGATGCGGGCGCCCTCCATCCCCTTGGCCATGATCACCTCGGCCGCGGCCTCCCGCAGGCGAGCCCGGGTGTTCTCCCTCTTGCGCAGACCGCGCCCGCTGCGGGACTCGCGAGTGGCGCGGCGCGCGGTAGGCGGCATGGCGGACTCCAGGTGTCTCGGGTCGACGATCAGGACGGTCAGGGCGGCACGGCGAGTGCTAGAACCGATGCTACCGGGCAGCGGTGGTAAGTGGGCTCACACCATCTGAATTTTTCATACAGAAATGTATCGAGTACGTTCCTGTACTGAACTTGTTTCCGCCTCGTCGTCGCGACATGTGAAAGGATCCCGGGTGTCCGCACTCCTGTACAGGTTCGGCCGCTGGTGCGCCGAACACGCCGTCCGGGTGCTGGCCGCCTGGCTCCTCATCATCCTCATGCTCGGTGGTGCCGTCGTGCTGACCGGCGGCAAGCTCAACAACACCTTCACCACCTCCGGCACCGAGTCCATGACGGGTCTGGACATCCTCGCCCAGCGCCTCCCCCAAGCGGCCGGCACCTCCGAACAGGTCCTCATCACCGCCGACGACGGTGACATCGAGAACCACCGCGACGCCGTCGACGGCTTCGTCCAGTCCGCCTCCGACCTCGACGGCGTCGCCCTGGTCTCCCAGCCCTTCGGCTCGGACGCCTCCGGCAGCACCCCGGCCACCGCTTCCACCGTCTCGGACGACGGCGCCCACGTTCTAATCCAGATCCAGGCCGACATCTCCGTGGGCAGCATGACCTCCGGGCAGACGGACAAGGCCGCTACTCTGTCCGAGGCTCTCGACGAGCTCGTCGCCGCCACTGAGGCGGGCGACCCCGATCTGACCATCCAGCTCGGCGGTACCATCGGCGAGAGCGCCGATATCGGGCTGGGCCCCACCGAGCTCATCGGCGTCGGGATCGCGGCCGTCGTCCTGCTGGCCACCTTCGGTTCGGTCGTGGCCGCCGGCGCCCCGCTGGTGGCGGCCTTCATCGGCGTCGGAGTCGGCATGCTCGGCATCCTGCTGGCCGCCAGCGCGACCTCCATCAACTCCACCACCCCGGTGCTGGCCGTCATGATCGGCCTGGCCGTCGGCATCGACTACGCCCTGTTCATCATCTCCCGCGCCCGCGAGTACCTCGCCGACGGCGTGGCCCCCGATGAGGCCGCCGGACGGGCTGTAGCCACCTCCGGGTCCGCTGTCGTCTTCGCGGGCACCACCGTCATCCTCGCCCTGTGCGGCTTGTCCGTGGCCCGCATCCCCTTCCTGACCGTCATGGGCGTGGCCAGCGCCGCCGTGGTGGCGGTCGCCGTCGGGGTCGCCCTGAGCGTCGTGCCCGCCCTCATCGGCGTGGCCGGCACTCGGATGCGTCCGAGTCGTCGACGCGTCGGGACCGGCGGCCGCAGCGCCGACCGTCGCGACATCGGGGCCCGGCGCGGTGGCCGCCGTGCCGGGCGCGGCCGGACCGCCGCCCGCTACCCCGCCTCCCGGCGCTGGGTGGGCCTGGTGACCCGCCGTCCGTGGGCCACCATCGCCGTCGTCGTCGTGATCCTGGGGACGGCGGCCGTCCCCGCCAGGAGTCTGCACCTGGCCCTGACCGACGACGGCTTCGCCAACAAGGGCACCGAGCAGCGCGAGACCTACGACGCCATCGCCCGGGTCTACGGCCCCGGCTACAACTCGCCCATCATTGTCATCGCCGACATCGTCACCACCACCGATCCCGTCGGCGTCGTCGACGACCTTGCCGACGACCTCGGCTCTCTGCCCGGTGTCGCCTCCATCGCCCTGGCCACCCCCAATGAGGACGGCTCGCTGGGGCTCGTCCAGATCCGCCCCGACGCCGGGCAGGCCGACGAGCAGACCATGGACCTGGTGCGCGCCATCCGCTCCCGCGCCGCCGATTACGAGGATCGGTACGGCATCACCGATGTCATGGTCACCGGGCAGACCGCCGTCGCCATCGACGTGTCGACCTCCCTGAACGCGGCGCTGCTGCCGTTCGGGATCGTCGTGGTCGGGTTGTCCGTCGTCCTGCTCATGATCGTCTTCCGCTCGGTGGCGGTGCCGCTGACCGCTACGCTCGGCTACGTGCTCTCCCTGTCCGCGGGCATGGGCGCCGCCGGAGCGGTATGGGGGTGGGGCTGGATGGCCGACGCCCTCGGCGTGTCCAGGACCGGCGCGGTCATCTCCTTCATGCCCGTCATCGTCATGGGCGTGCTCTTCGGCCTGGCCATGGACTACGAGGTGTTCCTCGTCTCGCGCATGCGTGAGGAGTGGATCCGCGGCCAGGGCCGTCCTGATGACGCCCGACGCGCCGTCGAGTCGGGCTTCACCGGCTCCGCGGTCGTCGTCGGCGCCGCCGCTCTCATCATGACCGGCGTTTTCGCCGCTTTCGTCCCCAGTCACAACGTCTACGTCAAACCCATCGCTGTCGCCCTGACCGCGGGCATCGCCGCGGATGCCTTCATCGTGCGCATGACTCTCATCCCCGCGGTCATGGCCGCCCTGGGGCCCAGGGCCTGGTGGCTGCCCCGGTGGCTGGAGCGCCAGCTTCCGGTCATCGACGTCGAGGGCGAGGGGCTCGAGCGCACCCTCGAGCATGAGAGGTGGACGGCCGCCCACGGTGATGTCGTCCTGCGCGCCCGGGCGGTCACCCTCGCCGACGCCGTCGGCGCAGCCGTACGCGACCTGGACCTGACGGTAGCTCCCGGTGAGGTCGCCCTCGTGCGCGCCGCCACCCCGCTGGCCCGCCGGGCGCTGGCCGCCGCCATCGGCGGGCGCCTCCAGCCGACGAGCGGCGTCCTTGTCGTCGACGGCCACGTGCTGCCCGACGGCACCGCTTTCATCCAGACCGTCACCACCTCCGTGCACGCCTACGACGACGATGTCGCCCCGCACGTGCGCATCGTCGTCGTCGACGATCCCGGCGGCAGGCGCTGGCAGCGCGTGGCCGAGCTCGCTGCCGACGGCGTCGCCGTCGTCGTCACCGGCGGCGCCGACATGCCCTCGGTCGCACCCGTCGACGTCGATCCCGCTTCGATCGTCGACATCGCCTCCGACGGATCGGCGCACACCCGCCGCGCCCCCGAGCGCCGCGCCGTGGCCCCGGCGCAGGCCGACCGATCGCCGTCCGAGGGCGAGAGCCCCGGCGACCCGGGCATCGCCGGCCTCGACGGCCCGTACAGCCCCGACACTCCGGGCGGCCCGGATGCCCCGAACGCCTCGAACACGGTCCGGCACGCGCGCCGGACCCGGCCCACCCCGGAAGGAATCGAAGGAACCGAGGTCTCCTCATGACACGACGCTCCATTATTCTGGCCATCCTCGTCATTCTCGTCCCGGCGCTCGCCGGCTTCATGGTCGTCTCCGCCGCGACCGCGCCCAAGGCGAAGGCGGCCTCCATCCCCGCGGCCGTCGTCAATCTCGACTCGCCCGCCACCACCTCCGACGGCACCACCATGCCCGCCGGCCGACTGCTGCTCGGCCGCTTGACCGACCCCGACGCGGCTCTGACCGCCTCCTCCTCCACCGGCGCCACCACCGACACCCTGGACTACTCGGTCGTGACGGCCGACGCCGCCGCTCAGGGTCTGTCCGATGGTACGTACGACGTTGTCATCACCATCCCCGAAGGCTTCAGCCAGGCCGTCGTCGACACCCTCGGCGGCACCCCGAGCGACGCCACCGTCGACGTCCAGACCAACGGCACCGCCTCCCCCGAGGTCGGTGCCGCCAGTCAGGAGATCGTCTCCGCGGCCGCCGCCTCCCTGGACACGACCGTCTCCGTCGCCTACCTCAACGCGTCGCTGACGTCGCTGAGCGACATGAAGGATCAGCTCGGCCGGGCGGCCGGCGGTGCCGATCGACTGTCCACCGGTGCGGACTCCCTGGAGTCGGGCGCCGACGACCTGAGCACCGGCGCCGACCAGGCCTCCCAGGGCGCCACGACGCTGGCGGACGGGCTGAACCGGCTGGAGTCGGGCGCCGACGAGCTGGCCGACGGGACCTCCTCGGCCTCCTCGGGGGCCGCGGACCTGTCCGACGGTGCGTCGAGTTTGTCGTCGGGGGCTTCGACGTTGGCCGATGGTGCGGATTCGGTGGATTCGGGTGCGTCGAGTCTGTCGTCGGGGGCTTCGACGTTGGCCGATGGTGCGGATTCGGTGGATTCGGGTGCGTCGAGTCTGTCGTCCGGAGCTTCGACGCTGGCCGACGGCGCGGCCACGGTGGACTCCGGTGCGAGCACCCTGGCCACCGGCACTTCGAACCTCTCCACCGGCGTGGACTCCTACGTCACCGGCGTCACCGGGGCCCGCGATGCCCTGACCGTCCCCCAGAACGGCGCCGCCGCCTCCCTGGTCGACGGCGCGGCCCAGCTGGCGGGCGGCGTGGACTCCTACACCTCCGGCGTCGACCAGCTGCACCAGAGGCTGACCGCGACGGATCCGGCCACGGGCACGAACCTGGTGACGGGCGCGTCCTCGCTCGCCGACGGGGCGAACCGGCTGGAGGGCGGCATCGACTCCTACACCTCCGGCGTCGACACCCTGGCCTCTCAGGCGAATCAGGCCGGCACGGGGCTGGAGACCGCCTACCGGCAGTGCGTCTCCGACCACGGCGAGCAGGACGCCACCTGCCAGTACCTGGCGGCGAGCACGGCCGGCATGGGCCGGAGCACCGACGTCTACGACCCCGCCACGGGTGCCAACACCGACGGGTCGCGGGCCACCATGCTCGGTGTTCTCAACACCCTGAGTTCGACAGCCCCAGGTTCCCCGCGCGCCGGGCTCACCTCGGGCGCTTCCGAGGTCGCCACTGGCGCGTCCGGGCTATCGAAGGCGATCGGCACCGACCCCTCGTCCACCGACCCGACGACCGTGGTCGGCGCCCTGGGAGCGCTGTCCGACCAGTCGGAGACCCTGTCCGACGCCGCCTCCGCCGTCAGCACCGGTCTGGGCGGCTCCACCGACGTCTACGACCCGACCGACCCCTCCAGCGCAACCCTGGCCGGAGTCCTCAACACCCTCGTCAGCCAGGGCTCCAACCTGACGGCCGGCGCCTCGAATCTGTCCAGCGGGGCCAGCACCCTGTCGGGCGGGGCCAGTACTCTGTCGTCGAGCGCCTCCACCCTGTCGTCGGGCGCGAGCAGCCTGTCGGGCGGGACCTCGCGGCTGTCCACCGGAGCGAACAGTCTGTCCAACGGCGCCAGCACGCTCGCGGACGGCACGTCGCAGTTGTCGTCGGGCGCGAGCAGTCTGTCCACCGGGGCCACCCGACTGTCCGGCGGCGCCGACACCCTCTCCCAGGGCCTGTCCCGACTCGAGACGGGCGCGTCCTCGCTCGCCGCCGGCACCACCTCGGCGGCCGATGGAGCCACCACTTTGTCCGACGGCGTGAGCAGCCTGTCCTCCGGCGCCACCCAGCTGTCCGACGGGGCGAGCACCCTGTCCACCGGAGCCGACGACCTGTCCACCGGACTGAGCACCGCTGAGGATTCCGTCCCCTCCTACACCGATCAGCAGGCCGCCGACCTGGCCGCCGCGCTGGCTCAGCCGGTCAGCGTCGATACGAGCGCGGCGGGTTCCGCCCGACCGGAGACCTCGGCGGCCCCCGCCGCCATCGCCATCGCTTCGTGGATCGGAGCGCTCGTCGTCGTCTCCGGGCTGGGGCTGATGACCCGGCGCCGGGTCGAGGCCCCGATGAGTCCGGCTCGTCTTGCCGGCGCTTCGCTGAAGCCGGCCGTCGGTCTGGCCCTGGTTCAGGCGCCCGTGCTGATCGGCGTCGTCGTTCTGGCCGGGGCCCGTACGGGGTCCGTCGGACCAGCCGTGCTGCTGACCGCCGTCGGCGCGGTCGCGATGACAGTGCTGCACGCGGCCCTCATGGCGGTCTTCGGGCCGCGCGGAGGGGCGGCGGTCTCCCTCCTGGCCCTCGTCGCTCAGAGCGTGCTGGTTCTGGGCGGAAGTGCGGCGCGGGCGAGCGGTGCGCTTCTGGTGGCACCTGTCGGCGTGCTCCATTCGGCGCTGTCGGGCCTCATGCTGGGTACGGTCGGCGAGGGCGTGAGTGCCGCCACGGCGGTCCTCCTGGCGTGGGCCGCGGCCTCGGCCCTGGCCATGACCCTGGCGGTACGACGTCGACGGAGCACATCGGTCGAAGCGCTGCGGCGCGAGCTCGCCGAGCCGCAGGGCGCCTGAGCAGGCGCGCATCGCTCCCGCCCCGGCGCCCCGTCGTCGAGATCAACATTTCGGCACGAGATCGACGTCGCCGCCGTCAATCTCGGCTCGGCATGTCGATCTCGACGACGGACCACTCATCGCGCGCCGCGAGGAAGTCCCGCACGGCCGCCTGTGCGGCCTCCAAAGAGTGGTTGGCGCCCCAGCCGCACTGCACCTCGTTGGCGGCGGGCACCTCGGTGGACGTCAGGATGTCGCGGAAGGTCGCCTCCAGCAACGGCAGGAACTCGGCCGGCTCCAGACCCAGGGTCAGGGCGTAGAAGCCGGTCTGGCAGCCCATCGGACCCCAGTCGATGAGCCGGTCGGTGTGATTCCTCATGAGCTCGGCGGTCAGATGCTCGATGGAGTGAACCGCCGTCATCTCCAGGTGCTCGCGATTGGGCTGGCAGAAGCGCACGTCGTACTTGACCAGCTCGTCGCCGCCCGGCAGGCGTTTGCGGTCGGCGATGCGCACGAAGGGCGCGACGACCCGCGTGTGGTCGAGGTTGAAGGATTCCACGTTCATCCGGTGCGTGCTCCGCTCGCTCATGTCGTCAGCATAGACCTGTGGGCCGACCCACATTCACAAGTAAACCGGACGACCGGTATAGTTGTCGTCGAACGCGCCTCGGGAGGTCCTCGTCGGCTTCGGTCGCCGCACCAGGGAAGGCCCGCCGGGCCTTTCGGGAATGAGGTCCTGCGCGAGGATCATCGCACGAATCGGGAGGGATGATGCGTCACGCCAGGGTCGTGCTCGTGGTCGTGGATGTCTGCTTGATGGCCTACTGGGCGGCGACCGCGATGCATCTCATTCCGCTCGACAAAGCTTTCAAGGACTACGAGGACGCCACCATCCAGGCCTGGAACTGGTCCTTCCTCCCCCTGGACTCCCTAGCCGCGACGCTCGGTTGCTGGGGGACGCACCTCGTCGGCAGGGGGCGGCCGTTCGGGAGGGAGATCCTGATAATCGGGCTGACCCTCACTTTCTGCGCGGGACTCATGGCCGTGTCCTTCTGGGCGCTCTACGGGGACATTAACCTCGGGTGGTGGGCGCCGAATATCATGCTGATGATCGTTCCGTGCGTTGTGTGCGGGACACTCCTCCGCGAGGATCCTCACCGGTAGTCGACCGGACATGGATCCGGTCTGATCCGGTCTGCTCCGACGCCGCTCGACCCGACCGGCCCCGCCGGACCAGTCGGTCCGTTCAGCCCTTCCGGTAGGACCTGACCATCTCCTTGAGGAGCTCGATGGTCTTGGCACGGGAGTTCTGGCTGGGGGCGGCGAGTTGCAACGTGTCGGCCAACCAGAGCCCGTCCACGGCGTAGCGCACAGTGGAGACGACGTGAGGCGGAATTCCGTCGGAGTGCAGGCGCTCGTTCCAGCCGTCGTACTTCCGGCGCAGGAGCCCCAGCGCCTCCGAGTTGACGATGACGGCGGCGAGCATCGCTATCACCCCTCGGGACGCCGGGCCGTCGGACCTGCTCGCCGACTGGATGTAGGCCTCGACGGCCGAGCCCGGAGAGCCGTCCGCCGCCTCGAGGAGACGATCGAACTCCCGGGTGTACCTCTCGATCAGCCCCTCGACGAGTTCCTGCTTCGACGCGAAGTGGTAGAAGAGGCCGCCCTTACTGATACGCGCCTCCTCGGCCACGGACGCGATCGTCAGGCGATCCCCTCCATCGCGGACCAGGACTCTCTGCGCCGCGTCGAGGATCCTGTCACGAGTGAGGGTCTGCTGAGACTCCGGCACCGAATCGCCCTCCTCCTGCTTCCCCTTGCGACGTGCTTTCCAATCTCAGCCTACAGGTACTGCGGGGCCGGGCAAGGGCCTGCGCGACGAACGCGGAGCGTTCGACGGGATGGACGACATTGTGATACCGGACGTCCGGTATAGTCATCTGCATGCACATCTGGTTCTTGCTGACCGCCATCGGCGCCGAGGTGCTGGCGACGAGCTCACTGCGCGCTGCGACGGCCGCCGCGGCGGCGTGGATCTGGTGGGTGATCGCCGTCTGCGGGTACGGGGCGTCGTTCGCCCTCTTCTTCGCCGCGTTGCGTCACGGTGCGCCGCTGGCGGAGTCATACGCCGTGTGGGCGGGTCTGGGGGTGGCCGCCACGGCGGTCGTCGGCTGGTTGGTGTTCTCGGAGAGAATGTCGTTCGCCGTGATCACCGGCATAGGTCTGGTCGTCTCGGGCGTTCTTCTCATCGAGCTGTGCGGGCGCGGAGGCCATTCCTGATCCGATGTGATCCGATGGCGTCGCGGCTCCCGCCGGTTGCGACGGCCGCGGGCACGCGCGACCACAGGACGTAGGACCGGACGGAGGGGCAGGATGAGGGCATGAGTCATCCTCTCGCCCGCATCACCGCCGGGCCCGTCGACGCCCCCACCCTGGTGCTCCTCCACGGGATCACGGCGTCGGCGCTCTCCCAGACAGACGCCATCGACCACTGGACCGCCCTGGGCTACCGGGTGGTCGCCGTCGACGCCCGCGGCCACGGTCTGTCACCGCGCTGGGCGCCGCAGGAGCTGGAGCGCGCCGGTGAGGTCCTCGTCGACGACGCCGTCGCGGTCCTGGAGGATCTCCTCGTCCAGGACCGCGGTCGGCGCGCCCTGGGGCTGCCCGCAACCGACCCGCCCGTCGTCATCGGCCACTCCATGGGTGCGGCCACCGCCATGGTGGTCGCGGCGCGCCGCCCCGAGCTGCTCACCGGCGTCGTACTGGCGGACCCGGCCCGTTACGGCTCCCGCAGCCCGGCCGAGCTGCTGGCCCGCGGGGCCGCGCGCGAACGGGCCCGCGCCGCTGAGCTCGCCGATCCGCCCGCAGCGGTGAGGCGGGCGCTGGCCGACGCCGAGATTCCCGACTCCGAGGCGGTCGTAGGGGTGTGGGCCGGCCAGCGCATGGACCCCGCACTGCTGCGCACCGGCGTCGTCGCCCCGGAGGCCGAGTGGGCGGAGACGATGGCGGCACTGGCCGTCCCCGCGCTCCTGGTCACCGGCGACCGGCCCGGCGCGGCGCGCGTGGGGCCCGAGGGACTGGAGGTCGTGAAGCGAATCGCGAACCCGCACGTGACGACGGCACTCGTGCCGGGGGCCGCCCACGACGTGCGGCGCAGTCGACCCGACGGGTTCTACGCCGTCGTCGATCCCTGGCTGGCCGACCACCTGCGGTGAACGACCAATCCCGAGCGTGAGTCGGACGGGAGCGGTCGGGTGGGCGGCGGCCCCGTAACGGGACTCGAGCCGGACGCGTAAGATCGACCCGGCTCGGCAAAGGCGCCGAGCTTCCTTGAGAGCCCGCGGGGCTGGTCGCCGGATCACCGGCGCCCATCAGATCCTCGCCCGCCTTCTCCATCGGCCGGTTCGCCTCTCTGATCGTTCCCACACCTCGCGCACAGGACGGCTCGCCCCGTCCGCCGACGGAACGCGCCGTGCAGGGGGCGGGCGCGGCGGGGCGACCGCCTCCCCGTGGGAGGATGCGCCCATGAGTGACACCTGTGCACCCGCCCGAGGATACGAGTCCGCAACCACTGGTCGACTTCAGGGCGAGTCCATCGCGATCACCATCGCCACCCTCGTCATCAGTGGCGTCGGTGTCTACTGCGCGCGCGACCTGATCGGGCCCGCCTTCTTCGCCCTCACACTGGTCATCACCGTCCGCCCCCTGGTGAGCCTGGCCAGCCGTCACCACGTGCCCCGACCGGTGTCCGCCATCGGCGCGATCCTCCTCATCTACGCCTTCGTGCTGGCGATGTTCGCGGCTCTGGGCGTGGCCGTCATCCAGCTCATCGACACCCTGCCCGATTACACGGCCAAGTTCCAGACGATCTGGCATAACTCGCAGACCCTCCTGGAGCGCTTCGGCGTGGACTGGTCCTCACTGTTCGACCAGATCTCGAAGGCGGTGGACACGAGCCGCATCGTCATGGTGGCTCAGGGGCTCCTCTCCCAGATCAGCAGCCTCGGCTCCATCCTCAGCGTCATGGCGCTGACGGTCATCTTCCTCATGTTCGACATGTCCCGCATTGAGGCGCGCGCCCGGGCGCTGACGATCCTCAAGCCCGGCATCGCCGCCGCGCTCGCGGACTTCGCCGGAGCGGTGCGCTCCTACTGGCTGGTCTCGACGATCTTCGGCCTGATCGTGGCGGTGCTCGACGCCGTCGCTCTGGGCCTGCTCGGGGTGCCCATGGCGGTGACATGGGGCGTGCTGTCGTTCATCACGAACTACATCCCCAATATCGGCTTCTTCATCGGCGTCATTCCGCCGGCTCTGCTGGCCCTGGTGGACTCGGGGCCGTGGACGGCCCTGTGGGTGATCGTCATCTACTCCGTTCTCAACTTCGTCATCCAGTCCCTCATTCAGCCTAAGTTCACCGGTGACGCCGTGGGTCTGAACACGACGACGACCTTCCTGTCCCTGCTCCTGTGGAGCCAGGTCATCGGTGCGCTCGGAGCGATCTTGGCGGTGCCGCTGACGCTGTTCGTCAAATGCATGCTCATCGACTCCGACGACCGCTCGCGCTGGGTGAGCATCTTCCTGTCGGCCGGTGACAATCCGGTGCTGCGGCCCGACGAGCTCGACCCTGATGTCGTCGAGGAGCTCGATCTGGATGGCGCCGACGTGCGGGAGTCGGTCGTCCGGCGCGTGAACGACGAGTGAATATCACGATATATGTAATGACAAAGTGACAGGAAGGCCCTATGCTGGTCCTCGTCGCGGATGTCCGGTCGCGCGACTGTCGACGAAGACGCCCGGAGGGTGCGAGGAGAGTGCGAATGAAGACGATTCCCCACTGGATCAACGGCCAGTACTACGAGGGCAGCCCCACCGGGTGCTTCGAGGTGGAGAACCCGGGCACGGGCGATATCGAGGCGGAGCTTCTCCAGGCCTCGGACGCCGATCTCGATCACGCGGTCGACGTCGCCCGTCGCGCCCAGAAGGAGTGGGCCCGGGTGCCGCTGGCCAAGCGCACGGCCATCATGTTCCGCATGCGTCAGCTCGTCCTGGACCATCAGGACGAGATGGCTCGCATGATCGTGGCCGAGCACGGCAAGAACTACTCCGACGCCGTCGGCGAGATCCAGCGCGGTCGCGAGACCCTCGACTTCGCCACCGCCATCAATGCGGCTCTCAAGGGCGAGTACTCCTTCGACGTGTCCACCGGCGTGGACATCCACACGCTCCGCCAGCCCGTGGGCGTGGTCGCCGGCATCTGCCCCTTCAACTTCCCGGCGATGGTGCCGATGTGGATGCACCCGCTGGCCATCGCCACCGGCAACGCCTTCATCCTCAAGCCGGCCTCCGCCACCCCGTCGGCCGCCCTGCTGACCGCCGAGCTCTACAAGAAGGCGGGTCTGCCCGACGGCGTCTTCAACGTCGTCTCCGGCAACCGCACCATGGTCTCCAAAGTGCTCGAGCACCCCGGTATTGACGCCATCTCCTTCGTGGGTTCCACCCCCGTGGCTCACATCGTCCAGAACACGGGCATCGCCCACGGCAAGCGCGTTCAGGCGCTGGGCGGGGCGAACAACCACGCCATCGTCATGCCCGACTCCGATCTGGACTTCGCCGCCCAGCACATCTCCGCCGCCGCTTTCGGCGCCGCCGGCGAGCGCTGCATGGCCCTGCCGGTCGTTGTCGCCGTCGGCGGCTGCGGTCCGGATCTGGCCCGCCGCGTCAAGGCCCACGCCGAGAGGATCAAGGTCGGCTACGGCATGGACGAGGGCGTCGAGATGGGGCCGGTCATCGACGCCAAGTCCAAGAAGTTCATCGTCGGTCTCATCGACGACGCCGAGGCCAAGGGCGCCGAGATCGTCCTCGATGGTCGCCCGCTGGTCATCCCCGGCCATGAGAAGGGCCACTTCCTCGGCCCGACCATCGTCGACAACGTCCCGCTGGAGTCCTCGCTCTACACCGAGGAGGTTTTCGGCCCGGTCCTGGCGATCGTCCACGCCGACACCTACGAGGAGGCCATCAGGCAGGTCAACTCCTCGCCGTTCGGCAACGGCGCTGCCGTCTTCACTAACGACGGCGGTGTGGCCCGCCGCTTCGAACTCGACGTCGAGGCCGGCATGGTGGGCATCAACGTGCCGATCCCCACCCCGGTGGCCTACTACTCCTTCGGCGGGTGGAAGGAGTCGCTCCTGGGTGACACCCACATCCATGGCCCCGAGGGCGTCCGGTTCTACACCCGGGCCAAGGCGGTCACCAGCCGCTGGCCCACGGAGAAGACCTACGCCGCCACTATGTCCTTCCAGCGCGAGGAGTGAGCGATTCGCGCCGTCATCGCCTTCGTCACGCCGCCCCGATCGGGCGGCGTGACGAAGGCGAGGCGGGTCGGGCGGCCCGCCTCGGGCCGCTCGGCTTCGGCCGGGCGACCGAGCCGGGCAGTCTGTCGGTCGGTCCGCCCCCCGGGGCTCAGTCGTCCAGCATGCCGATCCGCTGCAGGTAGGCGGTCGTGCCTCCCATGGCCCGGTCCCACGCCTGCCCCGAGAAACCGTGGCCCGCGCCGTCGATGGTGACGAGCTCGGCATCGGGGAAGGTGCGCACGGCCCGCTCGGAGTAACTGATGGGCGCGGTGGGGTCGGCGGTGCCGTGGACGATGAGGACCGGTGAGGGATAGCGGCCCATATCGGCGTACACGTCGTAGTCCCACATGTCCTCGGCGTAGATGCGGCCCAGGCTGTATCCCCCGAGGGTGACGGACTGGGGAACCTCGTCCAGGGAGGTGAAGACGTGGTGGAGGTCCTCGGTGATGGAGAAGGCCGGGTACCACAGCGCCAGTCCCGCTATCTCCTCCGGGTGGCGGGCGGCGGTGATGGTGCTGACCGTTCCGCCCTGGCTGACGCCCTGCAGAACGACTCGCCGAGGGTCAACGGCCTCCCAGCCGTCGGCGGCGGAGCGGGCGGCGGCCACGACGGCCTCGAGGTCGGCGACTTCGGTCATGACGGACATGCGCGTGGTGTCTCCGGCTTCAGGGCCGCCATTGCGGAAGGCGAAGCAGTAGGAGGCCAGTCCCAGTCCGGCGAGGGTCTGGGCCACTGAGTCGAGATCGTGGATGGAACCGACGAGCCCGTGGGAGCAGATGATCAGTGGGACAGGGTCGGCGATGGCGGGCACGTAGAGGCGGCCCGCCATGGCTTCCCCCTGGCTGATGACGGCCAGGTCGCGTCCCTCGTAGTCGTAGGACGGCAGGTCCGCCGGATCGACGACGTCGGGTGCGTTCGAGGCCGGAGGCGTCGGGCTCGCCACGCCGGTTGCGGAGTCGGCGGCGGTGGGCGCGCGGCCGGAGGATCCGTGCCCGCAGGCGGCGGCGCTCAAAATCGCGCCTGCTCCAGCTGTTCCCAGGACTGCGATGACGGCCCTGCGGCTGATCGTGGATGCGGACACACTCGTTCCTCTCCCGGCCCCGAACCGGAGCCGTGCTCCGCGCACACTACAGCCTCGGCGGATAAGTGAGCATATTCGTCGGGGGGCGACGCGGCGGCTGCTCGTCGGATCTCAGGGGGGCGGCGGATCCGGGCGGGTCAGTCCTGTCGAGCGAGATCGGCGGCGCCGATGAGGCCGGCCTCCTGCCCGGCGCTGGAGATGATTACGGGGATGGCGGGGCGGTGGATGCGGGCGGTCAGGTGCTGGGTGAAGCTCTTGCGCACGGGCGTCAGAAGGATGTCACCGGCCTCAGTCAGGCCGCCGGCGAGCACGATGACCTCGGGATCGAGAACGGCGCACAGGTCGGCCAGGCCGATGCCCAGGGCGTCGCCCAGGCGGGCGTAGCACTCCAGGGCGGCGGGATCGTCCTCGCGGGCGGCGGCGGTGACGGCCTTGCCGGAGATCCTGTTGGCATCCCCGCCGGAGAGTTCGATGATGCGGGCGGCGTAGTCGGGGCGGAATGTGGCCAGCTCCCAGCCGTTGACACCCAAGGCGGTGCCCGAGCCGTAGCGCTCCAGGCACCCTCGCAGGCCGCAACCGCAGGGGCGCCCGTCGGGGACGATGGTGATGTGGCCGACTTCGGCGGCGAAGCCGGCGGCGCCGCGCACGAGGCGGCCGTCGATGATGACGGCACCGCCCACGCCGGTGCCCAGGGTGATGACGAGGACGTTGGCCTTGCCCGCCGCGGCGCCGAACCGGGCCTCGGCCCAGCCGGCGGCGTTGGCGTCGTTCTCGACGACGACACGCTTGCCGGTGCGCTCGGCGACTTCGTCGGCGATGCGCGCCCCGGTCCAGTCGAGGTTGGTGCCGTGGACCATGGTGTTGCGATCCGAGGAGGTGAAGCCGGCGGCGCCGACGCCGATGGTGGGGGCGTCGTAGTGGACGGCGAGTTCGTTGACCACGTCGGCGATGGTGGTGAAGATGGCGTTGCGGGCGGTGGCCGGTGACCGCCTGTGCAGTGTGGCGAGAACCGCGCCGTCCTCATCGACCACCCCCGCTGCGATCTTCGTGCCGCCGACGTCTACGCCAATACTCAGTGCCATCGTTGCTCCTCGGGGTGGTGCCGGCGCCCGCCGGCGGGGTGTGAGACCGTTGAAGTATCTCAGGTTCCGGCGCATCCGCTGCCAGCCCATCCGCTCTTGACGGCGGCGACCCGCAGGCCCGCGACACCGGGACCGCATGGCTGAGACCGCGCTCACACGGCCTTCGAACTCGCACCTGCCTTGACCTGAATGGGATCGAGCGCGTCTGAACTGTTGTTGTTGAAACCGGCCGGTGGAAACAATCCCCTCACTCGACGGGAGAATTACGATAGCGGATCGCTAAGCTTCCTCGGTCCTGTTGATGACCGGCATCAAGAACAGAACTTCAGGAGGCATTGGTCGCCTGCTCGGCGATCGTAGCCCGTACGTAGTCGACCGGACGATACCCTGCGATGACAGCGTCATTGATAATGAGGAAAGGCGTCCCCTGGATGCCGAGAGAATGAGCATGATTCGTCGCCTCGGAAACCGCAGAAGCAGTGGCGGGGTCATTCATGTCCGCACGGAAGCGGTCGAGGTCGGGGACGCCCGCCTGCTGGGCGAAGTCCACAAGCGAGTCCTCGGTGTAATCAGGATGGGCCTGAGGATCGGCAGCGGCGTAGACGACGTCATGGAACTCCCAGAACTTTCCCTGATTTCCAGCGGCGATCCCCGCCTGAGCGGCCAACGGAGACGTCTCAGTGATCTGCGCCAGATCACGCCACTCAATGCGCAACATACCATCAGCCACCAGATCTTCCAGCTGGGGCTCGACCTCCTGGGCGAAGACCGTGCAGTACGGGCAGGCGAAATCGGAATACAACACCATGACCACCGGCGCATCCACCGACCCCTGGGCGCGAGGATCGTCCGGGTCACGAGTGATCTCATTGTGCGCGATCTCCAAAGACTGAGAATCCGTCAACGTCGGCGCAGACGTCCTCTCCGGCGTCGGCTCCGCCGTCGGAGAAGTGCCGGGCTCCGCTGCTGACGGCGGCGGCGCGGCCGACGATGTCGGAGGAGACGACGACGCCTCCGTCGCCGACGGGCCCGACTTGCCGCGGGTCAGCAGAAGGGCGACGATAACGGCCACGAGAAGCGCCACGACAATAAGCAGGACGACGACGGTGCGGTTCCCCGACCGCTGCGGAGGAGACCCGGACGCGGCCGGCGGAGTGGGAGTCGGAGGGGTCGACATAGAGGCCAGTCTGTCAGACGCCGAACGCGACGTCGCCCGGCCACCGGGAGTGTCGACGTGCGATCCGAGCACAATCCGGAACACCTTGGGCCGCCGTGACCGCAACATCGGTCCGTCGGCCGGCATCCTCGTGAGCGTTCCGTCTCGGGGTTGCGGCCGTGAGCGTGCTGGATCAGCGGACGGACCGCGGGTAGAAGGGGACGCTGGTCTGACCCCTGTGGTTCAGCGGTTTAGGTTGGTGTCGCGTTTTGTGGTGGGGCGGGTTCTGCGGTG
>ERZ772971.917-NODE-917-length-17736-cov-5.297721_pt1 | contig 17736 bp, 17 predicted proteins | sample MGYA00511943_ERZ772971 | MGnify/ENA primary metagenome ERZ772971 (study PRJEB29015, sample SAMEA2737929) | human oral metagenome | biome: human oral; feature: human-associated habitat; material: dental | place: China | collected 2144 ... | reverse complement strand
AGGCGAGCTTGGATTGTACTTGGTTTCAGCTGTGAACTTCTCACCTGGGCCTTCTCCATGACCTGGCAAATCTTCACGCAGAGGCAGATCCCCATAGACTTCGTCAGTCGACACATGGTGGAAACGAAGGTTATATTTACGAGCTGCTTCCAATAGAGTGTAGGTCCCGATGAAGTTAGTGTAGATAAAGGGGCTCGGGTCATTGAGCGAGTTGTCATTATGGCTTTCTGCAGCGTAATGAACGATAGCATCCGCTTCAGCCGCCAGCTTGTCTACCAAGGCTGCATCAGCAATATCTCCAACAACCAACTCAACACGATCACCTAAAATTTCTTCAATATTGGCACGATTACCCGCATAAGTCAGCTTGTCCAGCACTGTCACATGGACGTCTGGAAAGTTCTTGTAAACATAATGAACAAAGTTAGAACCGATAAAACCAGCCCCACCTGTCACGATAATATTCTTGTATTCAGTCATTTTTATTCCTTAACTTTTTTACAAATCTTCTTTTCTTAGTGGTTTTACATCCTTAAGTAATGGATGATGTTTATCAGCTTCTGAGACTTCTGCTGCTTCTAGGTTTTCCCACTCGATTCCCAAGGCTGGGTCTGCATAGTTGACAAAGGCATATTTAGGCTTGAGTTCAAGTGCCCAGTAGTCATTGACAAGATAGCTATAAGCAACTGTATCCGAGAGGACTTGGAAACCATTGGCTACGCCACGAGGGACAAAGATTCCCTTACTAGCGTCAATCTCTGTCTGGTAAACATTCCCAAAAGTTTCACCCCCACGCAAATCAACCCATGATCCTATAACCTTCCCATTATCTGCAACAGAGATGTACTTGTCCCAAGGCTCAGCATGGAGGCCTCGAAGAACATTTTTGCGAGAAAAGCTGACGTTATTTTGCAGTTTCCCTTCAGCAAAGAAGCTTTCAGGAAAACCAAGCGGTAGCATCTTTTCTTTCTGAAAATTTTCCTTAAACCAGCCACGATTGTCTCCATGAACTGGAATGTCAAACTCTAACATACCTGGAATGGCATCAATCTTGCGCACTGCAAGTGTCTTGCCGAAAAAATTATCTGTCATCTAGATCTCTCCAATCAAACGGAGCAAGTACTGCCCATATTCATTCTTTTTAAGTGGTTGCGCCAACTTCAGCACGTCTTCACGGCTGATATAACCCATTCGGTAGGCAATTTCTTCCAGATTAGCAACCTGAACATTTTGCATCCGTTGAACCGTTTCGATATATTGGGAAGCCTCTAATAGACTCTCATGCGTCCCTGTATCCAACCAGGCAAAACCACGACCCATAACCTCAACAGACAAATCACCACGATCCAAGTAAGCCTTGTTGACATCTGTGATTTCTAATTCTCCGCGAGGACTTGGTTTGATACTCTTGGCAATTTCGACAACATCGTTATCATAGAAATACAGTCCTGTCACTGCATAGTTAGAGCGCGGCTGTTCTGGTTTTTCTTCGATGGAGATAGCATTCATATTTTCATCAAATTCTACAACACCAAAGCGTTCTGGATCCTTGACATGGTAGCCAAAGACAGTCGCACCTTTCTCTTTCTTGGCTGCCTTTTGAAGCATTCTGCTCAAGCCAGGTCCATGATAGATATTATCTCCCAAGACCAAAGCAACACTATCGCCACCGATAAATTCTTCACCAATAAGAAAAGCCTGAGCAAGTCCATCTGGACTTGGCTGTTCCGCATAAGAAAGTTTAATCCCAAATTCGGAACCATCCAAGAGCAAGTCCTTAAAGCGGGGTAAATCCTGTGGTGTTGAGATGATCAAAATGTCCTTAATTCCAGCCAACATCAAGGTTGACAAAGGATAGTAAATCATGGGTTTATCATAAACTGGCATCAGCTGTTTTGACGCAGCTCGAGTAAGTGGGTACAATCGGGTACCTGAACCACCCGCAAGAATAATACCTTTCATAATAGGTTTCCTTTCTAGCTAATTGCTTCTCCTATTTTTGTTATTTTTATAAATTCTAGATTGTTAAATTAAGTTAGACTTTTCAAGCAACTCAGAAAAACTTGGTATGGTGTTTAAGAATTCAAAGACTTTCTAGGAATTCTATTTCTTTTATCAGCTATAGCTGATAAATATTTTCAAGAAATATTAGTAAAATCCATTTCGTCTTAATAAGCAATTAATGTTCATTGAGAGCTCGTTGATCAGGACATCCTAGATCTGCAAAGATAAAATCAATGTCATTTACATTTGAAATAGATTTGCAGTTAGAAAATTATTTCCCACAATCAAAAGTTATCGACTTAAAGAGATGGCTGGGCACTTGAGACAACCATTGATTGATAGAAGTCTCAATATCACTTGCTTTTCGTCCATTGGTTTTCAGTGTGATGATGGCTTTTGAGAAGCGTTCTACTAAGGTAATAACCGCACTTTTGTTTGTCTCGCCAACAATGGTATCTCCTTCTAGGTGTCCGAACTCTGTATGAAAATCAGGATAGATATCAGCTCTTTCACGTAAATCTCTGCGAAACGCTTGTTTTCCTCCGACCACAGCGTTTCTTATTGGCTTTATAGTGTTCATAATAGTCATAGGCAGAAAGTCCGTCTTTGAGAAAGTTGATAACATTATAGACGGTCTGCTTTGATCTTCCAAGAGCTTTTATAATATCTGTAACTTTTAGACTCTCTTTGTAGTAAATCTCTATCATTATGAGTTCATTTGTAGTAAGATGTGTATAGGTCATTTATGTTAGTTCCTTTCAGACAAATGTGGTAGTTTATCTGAGACCAACATAGATGGCTTTTTCTGTCTAGCTTAACTTTACAAATTTAGAATCTAATTTTTCATTTATATTATTGAAAAACTAGTCTTTTCTTCTTAACATAAAAACTTCATGCGGTGTTATTGTTCCCGTCAACAATAACAAAGCACCATATATTATTGAATATACTATAACCTTTGACAGTAAGCTGAGTAAGTCATTAGAAATAGATAATACATAAAAAAATAGCAAGTGCACAATAATACCAGTCATAATACTAACAACTAATGGTTTAATTGCTATCCTAAGTAAATCTAAAATATCTAAATATTTACGAGCAAAATAAGTCATCAAAACACAGACTACTGTTTCTACAACAACTAATGTCACTGCTGCTCCTCTATATCCAAAAAGCGGTATAGCCAACATATTAAGGACAATACTAACGACAGCTCCTGACATTACAGACGCGGTAAAGAGTTTGACATTATCTGTAGGAATTAATGTCTGCCTTCCAACAATCTCAGAAAAAGCAATGGGAATCAGGGCAAAGACCACAATATTGATTGCAACATATGATTCGGCATACTGTCTGCCTAAAAAAAGATAAACAAACTCTTGGCTCACAAGAAGCATACCAAATACTGTCGGAAAAGTAATGATACTATTGAAAAGCATGGATGACGACATGACCTTCTGAACTTCTTCATGCTTGCCTTGAGCATATAAATTTGTCATTCTAGGAAGCAATACTGCGCTTAGCGTAGCAACTAAGCTAATTAAAATTGAATTGATATTGACTGCTTGTGTATAAATTCCAACGTCAAACACACTGCTTAAAGAGCCAAGAATAATTCTATCTAACGTATTATAAATCGTAATAGAAACTTGAGGCAAAAAGAAGGATAGTGTAGGTCTAAAATTTGACAGAACTTCTTTCATACTGACCTTTACCAGTGAAACATAGTTTTTTACATTGAGCCACATGACTCCTTGAGAAATCATGGAAGAAAGACTCATAATCAGAATATAGAGATAGATATCCGATGGAGTCTTGATAAATAGGAAGATACAGGCAACACTTGAAATTTTCACGAGCGTATTGCGAATCACGATATTTTTAAAATCTTCAACACCTTGAAAGAGCCAGCTAATATCGAGCATGATAGATAGCAAAGAAAAAATCTGAACTAAAAAATATTGCTGATACCGACCTGGAAACAATAATATATAAAGCAGATAGCATAAAGTTGCTATTCCAGTAGTCATCAGTTGGAAATAATAAATTGAGGAAAATGTATGAGAAACTTCTTCTTTATCTTTATGACTCACTTTTGCAACTTGATTACTACCATATGTTACTATTCCCAGCATACCAAACATGGTGAAATAAGTTGTAATAGAAGCAGTATAGTTATAACTCCCCATAATATTTGGACTGAAAATTCTCGTTACATACGGAACAGTAATAAAAGGAAGAATAATCGTTAAAACTTTATACAAAAAATTATAGATAAAATTTTTTAGAACTTTCAAAACGCCATCCTTTCTTTTATTTTAATCAAATAATATACAAGAGCATATCGTCTATTTTTTAATAAAAACGCAATAAGTCTCATTTTTTTATCATGAGGGTAACCCAATGAATAGGACTTTATAAAACGCTTATCAGTTCCTATTGTTTTTAAATATTCGACTCCTTCTTTCAAATTATTAGCACTCCAAATACCTTCTAAAGCATATTCAATAGCATCCTTCATAACATGAAATTGAAACGTTTCTTCTAACTCCTTAATCTCCCATAAGGATAAATAATATTCAATAATTCCATGAGTCTTAATTGCTTGTAGATATCTATCTTTCCTCAGCACGCGACTCCTAGTTACAGAATTTGGATTATACGTAATAACATAAATACCTTCAGTGATGTAAAGAATACTTTGTGCGTACGTTAGAAGAGGCAAACTTTGCAAGAGATCCTCCCCAATCCAAATTGAACGAAGTTCATCAGCGAGATCATACTCTAATGCTAATTCTCTCCGAATAGCTGCAAAACCAATAACAAAATAGCCGTAACGTAAAAAACCATCTAGTAATTCTTTTTTGTTATCTGTAAACAGTACTTCTTCAGAAAAATAAGATTTAACATATTTTTTTCCACCACGTTCTTTTATTTTAGGGTAAATCACAATATCAGGATTGCTAGACTCAATTTTTTTACTTAAAATCTCAAGTGCTTTAGGAACAAGTTGATCATCTCCGTCTAAATATAATACAAAGTCACCTGATGCCTGAGATAGACCAGTCGAGCGCGCTAAAGCAACACCTTCATTCTTCCTTTTATCTATTACAATAATACGATTATCTAGTTTTGAAAGACGTGTTATGATTGCTAGAGAGCTGTCCGGTGACGCATCATTTACCAATAATAGCTCAAAATTAGTATACGTTTGTCTTAAAACAGAATTAACACAATCTTCGATATACTCCTCAACATTATAAATTGGAACTACTATTGAAAATTTAGTCATTCAACACCACCATATCCTTATATTTTTCAAAACTTAATGAACTCATCAAACTAAATAACAACGGTGTAAATAAGAAAATATTATACTCTACTGATTCCATAGAAAGATAAATATAACATACACTTATAAGTAATAGCATGTACAAATTGAAACGTTTCCCCTGTAATAGTAAGAACATCAAAACAGCAAATATACTGCAATACAATATACCATTTTTTATGAAAAAACCGACCCAATAATTATCCAGATAATAGTCAAGACTATCCCACGCTCTTAAATATTTATAGCGGGTAACAATCTGAGGCATCCAGTTTAGTCCATAAACAGACAAATAAATATGACTTAGATTTAAACGACCAGATACCACTCTATTAATTAAAGACATCCATGTTACATTAGGATCATAATTTAAAGCCAATAGTAGATTAGCAACTACAATAAGCATTTGTAGCATAGCAACCTTAACCCCACTGACCATGTGACGTAATAACACTTTTTTGAAAAGATAGATTGTAGCAATAGCAATAGACATTAGTAAAGCTGTTCGTGAATAAGTTATTTGATAATTCAAGAATCCCGCAACAAATAGTCCAATAGTTATCCCTAATGTTTTTTTTGTATTGTGTACATTCAAAATGACTAAATCTAAGAGAGCACTAAAGACCACAACTCCAGCAGCATTACCATTAATGAAGCCCAATGAATGTATCTCTCCTGCCGTTGTAACTTTAGAATATACCTGATCTTGAATAAGGCCCAGTTTACTTCCGAATACGACTGCAAAAATGAAAATAATTTTATACCAAAATACACGACGCAAAAATATCCTATCTAAACGATTCATAGTCGGGTAATATAATAGGAGATGCAATATCATACGATCAAAAGTAAATGCGTCTCCTATTATGAACTTGAACAATACCAAAGCAATAATAGCAATTGACGCAATGATATGATCTCTTCTCATTCTATGGAGCCAAATATCATAGAAATAGGAAAACATTGACAGAGCCACCCCTAAATTTGAAGCAAGATTCAATACGGAAGACTCCTTATCAATATTTACTAATAGTAAGGTTGCAGAAATTATGAAGTTAAAAATATAACTAAATGTAACAAAAAGATTGTACTGTTTTTCACTCATCCTTCAGCTTCTTTCTTTTAACGCTTTTTCCATTTGATCAATTGCTCTATCCCAAGAATGTTTTGTTATATCTTTACTCCCCTGCTTAGCAATGCGAAATCGTAACTGCTCATCATCAATTAAAGTCATAATATTTTCAGCCAGTGCATCAATATCATTAACTGGAGAAAGCAAGGCATTTTCGTTATCTTTAGCATACTCAAACACTCCCTGAAATGCAGTTGAAGCCAATGCACAACCACAGGCCATACTCTCAGCACCAGTAAGACCAAAGCCGTCATTCCTGCTAGCACATACATAGATAGAACTCTTGTTATAAATTCCCCTTAATTGGTTTATATCTGCTTTTTCTGTGTACAAAATCCAAGATTCTAAATTATCTGGTCTTTTGGGTACACCAAAAAGATGTAACGAAACATTAGAATATTTTTGTTTGACTAATTTAATAGCCTTAAAAGCAATATCGAATCCTTTTTGAGGATTTTCATGATATAACATCGATATACTATATGGATTTCTAGACTCAATAGGTATCTCTATATAGAATTGGTCTGTAGCAATTGCATTAGAAATTAATTTCACATTTTTATCATACTGTCTTACTAATCCTTCCAACCATTTTGAAATGACAATATTGCGTAAGCCCAATTTATAACTTTCAAAGACTTCATCATCGCTAACTGACCAATTTTCAAATCCTTGAATTAAATAAAATTTTCTCCCTTTCTTATATGAGAGATTTTGTACAATAAAAGAGGTTCTTAAAGAAGTAGCAAAAACCACTTCCGCTTCTGGAAAATCTCTTCCATCTAGATAAGGGGTCGCAATTTTTTTCACCTTTTTATCTAATTCAAACCATTTAGGATAGTTAAATAATTCGATGGTTCCTAATAATTTTTTTAGTATATTACTCTTAGTGGTGTTTGTATAATTTGCATCAGTCAAGAATACAATAGTAACATCATGACTTCTTTCAACTAGACGATTTGCATACTCAAATACAATCTTATAACCACCAGCAGGATTTTTCAAGATTAGTGGCAAGCAAAATGTAATCTTCATTGTCTCTGTTTTCCTTTTACTAATTTCGAAATTGTAACAGCATATCTCCTATATAAGATTTAAAACTCGGAAAAAACATTAATTTTCTAATCATCAAAAACGAACGAATCTTACTTTTATTTTTTAAGACTATCTTACGTTCCTCAAAAGTATCGATGTAGGGGGTAATATCAAATACACTATTAAGAATATCCAAATTTTGACATGCTAGCGCCATTTGATAGTTTACTAAATAAGTATCGATGCCATCTATACGATATTCAATACCAGATAAGCGTTTTTGATTAAGCCTCAAAGCAACATTGGTTCCTGTGTAACGTCTATGTGTAAGAATATTATTTGTCGTATATAACCCTTCTTGCAATGCAGCTATATAACAAATTAACCAGTCGTGTGTGGCAATTTTAATCCTTTGTTCTACTAATAAATTTAAATAATCACTGATTTTACTTTTCTTAAAAGCAAGAGACATTCCTGCGTAGTTAACTCTTCTCACAAATTTTTTTATATCTAAATATTCACAATCAGCTTTATAACCATATTGCGGACCTCGAATCTGTCGTTCCTCAGTATCAATAATATCAATCTCTCCATGTATTACTATAGCTTTTTGACTAGTTTCAAAAAACTTCAAATACTTCTCAATTTTATTCAACTCCCATAAATCATCTTGATCACACAAAAAAACATATTCATGGGAAGAACGATTGATGCCATCAATAAAATTCATAATATATCCGATATTCTTGTCACGGAGTACCAATTCAAAGTTCACGCTAGGATACTCTTTTTTATAATTGCTAAGAATCTCACAAGTCCTATCTGTTGAACCATCGTCAACAATAACTAATTCATCCGGTAAAACTGTCTGTGATAATATAGAATCTAGTTGTTGCTTCAAAAATTTTTCACCATTGTAGGTAGCCATAACAACACTCGTTTTCATTTTATTTCCTTTCAAAACTAGATTTTACAGGATATCTCTTTTCAAAAGCCTCTAATAATTTAGATTTATAATCCTCAAAATCTTCAATACCATCACCATCATTTAAGCAAATAACTGAATATCTAGGAGAATTAATTTCTTTAATAATATCCAATAGTTCACTAGAAATATCATAGTAATTTCCAAATTTCGTTGAACGAGGACTAAAATGACCCGTACATAACTGCCAATATCTTATAAGCCAATGGTTAATATCATCTTTTTGTCTAAACTTATGCGTTGACACTTCCTCTAATAGCTCTGTCTCTTTACTCCAAACTATGTCAAAAAACTTTTTGTTATATGAAACCGGTATATGATTATCATAAAATCCTAAAATATTTTTCCAAGGTAAAACACAAAAGTTTTTAATAAGATGCTTTCCATATTTAAGACTAAAAAGCTTGACCCAGTTATTCTTAATTACCTCATGCATAGAAAAATACTCATTCAAAATTTCTATATTATTCAATACAATCGAAGCAATACTTCCTTTTTTAGGGACAATAGGACTAAAAACACCAATATCCCTAGGCAATGACTCTTCAAAAAAGTCTTTTGGTAGCAACGGTTTATTGATAAACATATCATCATTAAAGTTAACAAATAATTCTGATAAACCTGGAATCTTATGAAAGTTAAGCTCTATAACGTTGGAATTAAAAGTAGGCAGAAATTTATTATCAATATAATCTTCGTGTTTTACAATCACTAACTTATCACAATTGATATTTAACCAATCAGGTACGTGCCCTTCTGTAACAAAAAATATCTTGTTAACCCATGGAGCATGCTGTTCAACCGCTCTAAACCAGTATTTCAATATTCCCCAGTCCCTATATCGTGAACTGGTATTCATGCCGTTATCATGTTGTGGTAGATATGATTGCTTTTTCTCTTTCCAAACAGGGTCATTTCCATCAACCCAAGTTACAACAAAATCAATATTTTGCTCCATACTTTCCTCATCTTCATTCATAGGTCGTAATATAACTATCTGTTGCGTCTTGTTTTGAAATAATTGTTCCAGGATTTCCTAATACAATACTGTTGTCTGGAACATCAAAATTAATGTACGCACCTGGCGCAATTAAAACATTGTTACCAATATGAATTGCTCCAACAACTATTGAGTTTGTTCCAATCCAAACTTTATTTCCAATAGTAGGACATCCTTGCTTTCTCCCTCGATTCTGTTGCCCAATTAACACACCATTAAGAATTGTGACATTCTCGCCAATTTTAGTCTTTGGATTAATCACTATATTTCCTAGATGTTCTATTTTAAAACCTCCTCCAATTTCAGTTGAGGCTGGGATATCAGTTAAATACCTAATTTTATAACATTGAAAAATAAATCTATACAATATGAATAAAGGCAGTGTAATTTTTCTTTCTCGATAAATCTCACATTTTCTCTTATAGCGTACAAAACGATATTGAGATAGAAGATATGGAAACCTCTGCGGCCATCTTTTTTTATCAAATGATAACTTAGTGCTTTTCATTAAAGATCCTCTATTATTAATTAAGATATAAGTTCTGCAAATTTCTTACATGATTATCAAGTGTTTCAATTCTTTTTGTTACTCCTAATCCAGTATTCAAATCTACTTCTTCCAGTGTTCTAAATCTATGAGCACTATCTACCAAATCTTTAGCCCCCACATTTTCAGAAACAAAAACATTAACGCCAAAGGACAAGGCTTCTAGCGTTACTAAACCAAATGTCTCTTTCCAGCGACTAGGAATAATTAAATAATCAATTTCAGAGTAAACCTTACCTAGCTGATCCTGAGAGAAACGCCCCTTTTGTTCAATATATGCTGGCGCAAATTCGTTGGGGAAATGCCCGTATGTATTTATTTGATATTTTGATAAATCAATTTTTTTAGTAAACTCAAGAAAATCAAAGTATCCTTTGTATTCCTCGTCTGGACCGATATAAGCAACAGTTCTCTTAGTACCTTCATTTCGTTTAATGTTATGCTTCTTGATTGTAGAATTAGTAATAGAGATAACTTTGCCTTTAGGTTCAAAAGGTAAGTTATTTCTATAGATAGATTGAGTTAAACTGCTATTGAAATGAAATTTATCTATAAGTTTAAACATTTCAGTATAATACTGTTTCAAATCATTATAATCAGTTGTTTCCACAATGGTTTCTATCTCTTGATATGCTTTATGTTTAGGATTTTTATTGAGCTTTTTCATCCACTTTCTAACTAATGGATACAAACTCGATTGAAAAATACGAAGTTTTTTTGTAGATAAAGCATCCACTGACATGATATTCCACGCTAAATTGGAATTATCCTCGTCAAACGAAACGCCATTATAATAAAAATTTGGTATTGGTGCCAGACCATAATAATCGTGTGTTGTATATACAATCTTGATATTCAATCTTTTTGCAGCTTCTAAAAATTCCTTATGTAAACCAATCAATGAGTGGATATGAATTACTTCGGGATTTAGTGTCTTAAGAAATTCTAAAAATATTTTTTCATCGCAACGAATCATTAAATCAACTGGATTAGCAACCCCTCCGAAAAGGGCTAGTGGTAAACTATTAACCAATCCGAAAGTTTTTATACCAAATTTCTCAGGTTTTTCCTTTATTCTTGGCTTTTTCCCAAAAAATAACTGACTTGAAGGATATAATGCAAACACTTCATGATGCTGACGCTTTTGTTCAATCATTAAATCAGTGGCATAACCAACTAACCCCCCAGTTCTCTCCGGAGCAAAGCCAATTGTGTAGTGTAATATTTTCATATAGTTATTTTGTAAACAAGATTTCATACTCATCAACAATAAATTCCCAAGAAAAACGTTCTTTAACTTGTTTTGTTGACAGTTTGTTCATTTTTTCAATTTCTTCTTGTGACAATTCTTCGCTTGTTTTAATAATATGCTGGAGATTATCTTTTTTCCAATAAATTGCCCCATCTTCACCAACCTCACGGTTAAAGCCAACATCTAGCAACAAATTCAGTTTTGTGGATGCTAGGGCTTCCAGTAGAGAAGGGTTGGTTCCTCCAACCTCATGCCCATGGAAATAGGCAAAGGCATTTTCGCGAATGTACTTGAGCAACTCTTGGTCATAGACAGTCCCGACAAATTTGACCCTAGAATCTTTGTCAAAACCAGTGTCCTGTAACAACTGATCGTAAAATTTATTTTGCTCCACATTTGTGATGAGGACAAAGTCCTTCTTGGACTTGGACTTTATAAATTCACGGATCATGGCTTCGTAGTTGTTTTCAGGAACGAATCTCCCCACTACTAAATAATAGCCATTTTCACTGACTCCTTTTTCCTGATACCAATCCCGAACTTTGGCATCTTCTGCTTTCAGAATTGAAGGAGTAGTATCCGTTCCATAGGCAATATAGGTCGTCTTCGGTTGATACTGCTTATAGTCCTTCTGGATATATTTTTCGATATTTTTACTGTCACAGACCAATAAATCTGCATGTTTGACCATTAGTTGCTCAGAGATTTTCCAGTACTTACGAACCGGTAGGCTCCACTTTGCCCGCAGCCATTCATGGCCATCTGGATTTACCAACAAACGGCCTCCGATTGCACGAATTTTTTTCTTAAGTCCAGAAATAAAAGGACCAATGCGACAAGCTAGAATGTAAAAAATGGGAGCTTCGTCCTTATTTTTCTTAGCCAATTCAATAGCCTTGCTGACCGCCGCAATATCGTAAGCGATGGCACGAGCCGGTCCAATATTGGGTACATCGATGTTGAAACAAATGGCTCCATTGTGCTCAAACTGATCATCCATGATGCCAGATTTAGCTGAATTTTCACGCATACAAGCAACATAGTATTGTATGTTGCTGTCTTTTTGATATTCGGTTAATTTTTCAACAAAGGTTTCAAATCCTCCATACTTAGCAGGAATCCCCTTTGAACCAATAATATAAACTGACTGTTTCATTTCTCTCCTAACAGGTTGAGGGCAGAAATCACTTCGCCCCTTCTCTCATAAATACCACTTTGACGGTCTTTAACAATATTTCGATATCTTTCCAGATGGTCCAATCATCAATATAAGCTACGTCCAGCTTGACAACATCATCAAAGTCCGTGATTTTACTACGACCACTCACCTGCCATAGACCAGTAATTCCTGGCTTAAAACTAAGACGACGTTTCTGTTCAGGAGTATATTTTTCATACTCATCAACTGTTGGGGGACGTGTCCCAACCAAACTCATATCTCCCATTAAAACATTCCAAAACTGAGGGAGTTCATCTAAACTGGTCTTACGGATAAATCTCCCTATCTTTGTTATACGAGGATCATCATCAACTTTAAACATACCACCTTGCATGGTATTTTGTGCAAGGAGCTCTTGTTTCTTTTTCTCAGCATCCACGCACATAGATCTAAATTTATAAAAAGTGAAATGTCGACCATTTTTTCCGATACGAGTTTGAGAAAAAATAGCGGGTCCGCCATCTTTTCGAATCACCGGAACCAAAACAATACTCACCAATCCACAAATAAGTAGTCCGATAATCGAACCTATGATATCAATGAAGCGTTTAGCAATGACGTGGCTTGTCTTATAAAATTTTGTAGAAAACGTGATGACATTCAAGCCTGCCATCCCACGAATCTTTTTATCACTACCTAGATAGTTATTGAAAGCATTCAGATTGACTGTCACGTCAATTCCCATTGTTTCAAAAAGAGAGATAAACTCCCTAATGTCATACTCTTCACTTGGTAAATTGATAAAAACTTCATCAACAACTTCATGGGTAGCAAAGTCTAAGATATTCTCTGCAGGTACAACGGTTACGGATGCATGCTGAAAATTAGGCTGATCCAAAACACTGACCGCCACCAATTCCCAAAAAATATCTCCCGACTCTATCAGTCTATCTACAACTTTCTCAACTCTGGAAGTCGCTGTTATCAAGAATATCTTTTTACTCCCTTTGAAATTCGGAAAGACACGTCTCCTATAGCGTTTAATGCACAGATTCAACAAATACAACAAAATAGAATGTATTGTCAAAAAATAAATCATGCCTCGTCTAGAGATACTAAAACGATCTTCTAAAAAGAAGTTTGAAATACTGATGGCTAAAGCAAAGAAAACGATATATTTTGTAGTGCTGATAAACTCAGCCAAATAACCCCTTTTAAAAAAATCACGCTCATAATCACTGATGTTAAAAACAACAAAATGCAGAATAAACAAGATGATAACAGAAGTATTCACAATCTCTGTTTCTCTAACAAAACTAAGTAAATAAGCTAATATAATGACAAGAAAACTCTGGATTGCCGCCAAAGTAATCTTCAATCCCTTTTCTTCCATAATACCTTCCCTAAACTATCTCTTATTTTTTCCCGTAAGAGCCATAAGCTCCATATGCCCCATATTTCTCAACTAAGGTATTCAATTTATTTAATACAATCCCTAAGAATGGTTTACCTGTTTGTTCCAATTGTTCTTTGGCTTTTTGGATTTCACGTCGATTTGTTTCACCAGCTGCAGTCACCAAAATCGAAGCATCACATTTCTGAGTGATGATAGCCGCATCAATCACAACTCCGATAGGAGCGGTGTCCACAATGATGTAATCGAAGTACTTTTGCAAAGTATCAAGCATAGTCTTAAAATTTTCACTTTGCAACAAAGCTGTTGGATTGGGAGAAACGGAACCAGCTTGAATGACAAACAAATTTTCAACATTCGTATCACATAACCCTTGTGATAAATCTGTTGTTCCAGATAAGAACTCTGTTAATCCTGTAATCTTTTCACGTGATTTAAAAACACCTGACATGACAGAATTACGAATATCAGCGTCAATTAAAAGCGTCTTATATCCAGCACGCGCAAAGGCCCAAGCAATATTGGTAGAAGTAGTTGACTTCCCTTCCCCTGGTTTCACTGATGTAATGGAAATAACTTTTAAGTTATTTCCGCTCAATTGTATATTGGTACGAAGCGCATTGTAATACTCCTCTGCTTTTCTTGCCTTATCCAATTTTTTTTGTGCGATTTCTAACGTTGGCATTTTTCTCTCCTATTTTAATTTATCCAGATTTGGAACAACTCCTAATAATGCAATTTGCATAACATCCTCAACGTCTTCTGGTCGTTTAACGCGTGTGTCTAGGAGTTCAATAAGGAGAACTGTGACAATCATCACAACCGCTCCAGCGAGAAATCCAATCATGGTATTACGACGGATGTTTGGTGAAGATGGTGAGGTTGCTGGGCGAGCCTCTTCGAGTGTCGTCACATCTGAAACCCGTGTAACACTAATAATCTTTTGAGCTGCAACCTCTCTCAATGAGTTGGCAATACGACTTGCTTCTTCAGGCACACGATCTGTAACAGAGATAGATACGATACGTGTATCGGCCGGTACGGTCACCTTGATTTTACTAGCTAAACCTTTTGAAGGAAGATCCAGTTTCAAATCCGTTGCGACCTTCTCCAAAACGTCTTGCGAAAGAATAATTTCGCGATAGTCTTTAACCAAGTAAGATCCTGCTTGCAAGTCTTGGTTGGTCAATCCCGACTTATCTCCCTGATTACGATTAACTACATAGATACGTGTCGTACTGGTATATTCAGGTTTTACGATAAAGCTACTGTAGGCAAAGGCTACTACCCCAGTTACGATTGCTACCAGTGCAATTAGAAATTTCCGTTTCCAAAGAATTTTAAGCAATTGAAATACATCAATTTCCATCATATTTTGTTCTTTCATTGTTTCTCCTAAATCAATTGATCCATTATTATTTTTCGTGGGTTATCTTTGAAAAGTTCCTTCGCCTTATCTTCGCCATACTTTTTAGCAATGATATCATAGGCTTCTTCCATATGAGGTGGTCTACAATCCAAATTATGCATATCGCTAGCAATGACATGAACTAGATCACGTTCCAAGAAATACTGAGCTCTCTTTTTCATGAATTTGTAGGTTTCTCCAAAGAGTTTTGGTTTCAAGACATGAGAACTATTGACCTGGGTATAGCACCCCATATCAATCAGTTCCCGAACTCGCTTTTCATTATTTTCTAGAGCATCGTAACGCTCAATATGGGCAATAACTGGTGTGATCCCTAACATGAGAATATCGCTCAGTCCTTTATGTATATCTCGATAGGGTGTATTCATACTAAACTCAATCAAAGCATAGTGACTATCATTGAGGGTTGGAATCAATTTTTTTTCCAATTTTTCGACAACATCTGGCGTATAGTATATTTCTGCACCATAAGCGATGACAAGATCATCCGCCACTTCCTTGGCCATTTCACGAACTTTCAAAAAGTTAGTTGCTATTTTCTCTTCTGGTGTCTCAAACATCCCTTTCCGACGATGAGACGTAGAAACAATGGTCCTGACGCCTTGCCTATAGGCTTCTCTTAAAAGGGTTTTACTCTCCTCTATCGACTTTGGACCATCATCCACATCAAAAACGATGTGTGAATGGATGTCTATCATGCTACTTACCCTCCATCATATCTTTGATAGCTGCCTTGGCTGCAGCCAAGCTACTTTCATCAATTTCCATCATATAGAGGCTACTATCTGGCATGGCGTAGGATGGAAGATCCGTTCTACCAGTTCCTTTTAAGTCTTGGGAATTGACCTTATACTGACCACCACTATCCAACTGTGTATTAACCAAGTCCATCATGGTTTCCAAAGGCATATTGGTCTGAAGAGAATCTTGCAATCCTTGAATAATGTTGTCATAATTCTTTAGAGCCTCTGTCGAGGTTAGCTTCTGAATGATGGCAACAATGACTTTTTGCTGGTTCCGACCGCGGTCGCGGTCTCCATCCGCTAGAGAGTAGCGTTCGCGGACAAAACCGAGGGCTTGTTCAGAGTCTAGATGGACATTCCCGACAGGAAAATGGTACTGCCCATGCAAAGAAGTGAAATCTTGGTCATTATAAACATCCACACCACCTAGAAGGTCAATCAATTTCAAGAAAGAGGTGAAATTCAAACGAACATAGTAGTTAATATCAACTCCATATAGGTTTTCCAAGGTATGAATCGATGAATCCACTCCATAAATCCCCGCGTGAGTCAATTTATCCTTTTGATTATTTCCTCCGTCCGCGATCGGAACATAAGAATCTCGAGGCGTTGTGGTGAGAAGGATTCTCTTAGTATCTCGATTTACAGTCATCAAGATGTTGACATCTGAACGTGAAACCGAACTGATAGGCCCGTAGGTATCAATCCCACTGATATAAATATTAAAGGATTGATTTTTAGATACCTTTGGTGCCGCAACATCCTTGGTTAGTTTTTTCGTATAGATTTTCTTAATCTTCGAAGCATAATCCGGATACTCTGCTTCAATGATATTTTCAAAGACACTGTTCAAGACAATCGCTTTCGCATCACCTGAAATCAAGCTCTTGTAGGCTGCTAGGTAAGATGCACTTTGTTCAACCGCCAAGTCTTTGCTCTGATCCGTCTTAATATCTGCTATCAATTTTTGGATATTGTCATTATCCGTTTCAGTCGGACCAGTTACACTCTCCAACTGGATAACGTTGCTGATTTCACTATCTTTTAAAACCACAACACTCATCGAATACTCTGAATAGTTTGATGTTGCATTGATGTGATTGGTCAAGCCCACAAACTGGTGCAGTGCAAAGAGCGAAACCGAACTAGTCAGTACTGCAAGTACCAAAAAGAAAATCGTGAATCTTTCGGCTTTCTTATATACTATAAAAAGTAAAGCTGCAATAGCAGATAGTAAAACTAGAACTGTAGCTAAGATATTGAGATGCCTAAAGGCTAGGATGTTATGTCTAAAAATTAAGAACAACAAAGAGCCACTCAATAATAAATAAATGGCTAATAAAGCTATATTAATACTTCGTTTCACATTTCCTGAACGATTTCTCTTTGAACGTCTACTCATGGTAATCCCCTATACACGTTAATAATTATAATTATTATATCACAATCATGAAAGAAATTCCATCCATTTCTGCTATTATCAGCGTTTTCATTCATTTTTTTAGCTATATTTTGAATTTATGACTTCCATTAACGGAATCCTTGATAAAACAAAAACAAGGCCCCTTATTATGGGGCCCCACTTCTGTTTTTATTTGATATGATTTTCAAACTCTTTTTGGCTCTTTTCGATAGCCTTTTTACTTTCTGCTTCCCACTTAGCCTTGGCTTCGTCAAATTGTTTCTTGGTAACAGGGTCTTTTTG
>ERZ772971.915-NODE-915-length-17794-cov-4.541237_pt1 | contig 17794 bp, 23 predicted proteins | sample MGYA00511943_ERZ772971 | MGnify/ENA primary metagenome ERZ772971 (study PRJEB29015, sample SAMEA2737929) | human oral metagenome | biome: human oral; feature: human-associated habitat; material: dental | place: China | collected 2144 ... | reverse complement strand
TGAACCAACCCGATTTGAGCCAATACCGCCAAGATGCGAAAGGCAACCTTATCCCTTTGGCAAATATCAAGCCGATTGACCTGCAACGCGACGAGTTAGTGCGCGAAATTGCCGCCAACATCCTGCCGCACATGCGCGAGCTGGAAAAAGCACGCCGCGCGGGCATTGAAGACGTGCGGGCTTTTGTAGAGATGTCCGCCGAACAGTACGGCGTGAAACCGAGTAAAAAAGGCAACGTGACCCTGCATAGTTTTGACGGCAGCCTGCGCATAACCGTGGCAATGGCGGACGTGCTGACCTTTGACGAACGGCTGGTGGCCGCCAAAGCCTTGATTGATGAGTGTCTGGATGAGTGGACACAAGACAGCAGGGATGAATTGAAACTGATTGTGCAACAGGCATTTGACGTAAACAAAGAAGGAAAAATCAGTACCGCCAAAGTGCTGGGACTACGTCGTTTGCAGATTGACGACGACAAATGGCAGCGCGCAATGGCTGCCGTGACCGACAGCCTGCATACCCAAACTACGCGCGAATACATCCGCCTGCACCAACGGGATGAAGAGACAGGCGAATATGTGCTGGTTAATGCTGATTTAGGGAGAGCGTGATGGACGGCAAAATCAAAACTATCAAACTGGCTAACGGGTTAGACGACAGCGTGAAAATCCACAATCTGCCGCTGCCCGCATTGGTTAACGTGTTGCAACTTGCCCTGGACAGGCTACCCGACATGTCCGTATCGCGCGGGCGGGCGACCATGCCGCCGGAAGCGGTGCAATCCGTTGCAGCGAGTATCCGCGTCATACTGTCATGCGCCGCCAAAAATATGCAGGCTGCCCCGGAAACGCCGGAAAACGATGTGCAGGGTGCCGCCCTGCTCGCCACCATAGACCGGTTCCGCCGCATGGAAGACGAGCTGGATTTACATATAACCGCCCCGACTACCCATTAACCCTTTCGGGCAGACTGAAACCCAAAACCGCAACGGCGGAGCGGTGTTTAAATCCGCCACTTTAACAAGGACTTTAAACATGAATAAAACCGAACTGGTTAAACAGATGGCCGTTATCGGCGGCCTGACCCAAACCCAAGCCGCCGACGCACTGGAAGCCTTATGCACCGCCGTGGCGGATGAATTGGGCGCGGGCGGCGAAGTGCGGATTGCAGGATTCGGCACGTTTGCCGTGCAGCACCGCGCCGAACGGCAGGGGCGCAACCCGAAAACGGGCGAGGCGGTGACCATTGCCGCGCACCGCGTGGTTAAATTTAAGGCGGGCAAGGTTTTGAGAGACGCCGTTGCCTAATGCAAAAAACTTCAGGCAGCCTGCACCGTCCGATGTGCAGGCTGCTTTTTATCAGGAGGCCGACCATGCCCCAAGCGAACAATGCACAACGCAAAGCCAAGCTGATACAGCTTATCCACATCGGCAAAAGCCAAGTCGGGATGCCGGATGCGGAGTACCGCGCCCTGCTGGCCAATGTGTCGCACGGCAAAACCAGCAGCAAATCCCTGACCTTGGCGCAACTGGAAACCGTGCTGCGCCACATCAAGGCGCAGGGCTTTATGCCGGCCGTCGCCACCACGGGCGGGCAAATCCTGCGGCACAGCCAGCCCGAGCAGCTGAAAAAAATCCGCAGCCTGTGGCTGGAGCTGTACGAAATGGGTGTCGTGCGCTCGCCACAGGAAAGCGCGCTGCACCGCTATTGCGCCAAATACGGCGGCGCGGATTGGCAGGACGACGGTTATGCCATGCGCGACATTATCGAGCGGCTCAAACAGTGGCGTGCGCGGTTTGAGTAAGCACAATAAATCCGTTTCAGGCTGCCCGGGCATCTGTTCAGGCAGCCAGAAATGTTTTATAATATTGATTATATTGTTTATTTTTGAAACAACGTTTCATTTTTTGCATAGAAAGGACAGTTATGGCGGACGAGCGTATCCCCGAACTGGTGGCGGATTTGGAGACGCACACCGCCGAATTGCTGGCGCGCGAACTCAATATCCCCAAAGAGCAGGCGGTGATGGCAGGTAAAAAACTGTCGCGCCACCTGACCGACAACTGGGGCGGGCAGTTGATTTACATCCCCAAAAACCACGGCGGGCGGCTGGACGAACGCGACCGGCAGATTTATGCGGAGTTTGACGGCCGGAACCACCAGCAGCTTGCCAAGAAATATGACCTTGCGGTGCAGCAGGTGTACAAGATTATCAAAACGGCGCGCCAAGCCGATGCCGCCGCCAGACAGGGCGGATTGTTCGGCGACGGTATGGATGACGGTCGATAATGGCGGTCGCAGCCCCTGCGACCGTTTTTTTGCGCGGTTGCAAATGTCGGACGGGTGTTTGTTCGTCCGGTCGGTGAAACGCGCTAAAAACGCAAATTTGAGCGATTTGGGGAAAGCAGCCGGTGCAGGCTGCTTTTTTTAATGCGCGTTAAAAGTATTTCAGGCAGCCTGAAACCATAATCGCCCTATCTTAAACCGATAGGGCATTTTTGATGCAATACGAGATTTTCCGCGCCGGCACACGCACCGACAACAACGGCCGCAATGTCACCATTACGCCCGACGATGTTGCCGCCATCGCCGCGCACTACGACAAAACGAAGCACGAAGCGCCGATTGTGGTCGGGCATCCGAGCACCAACGCGCCCGCATTTGGCTGGGTGGACAAGCTGACCGCCGAAAACGGCGTGCTGTATGCCGACTTTGCCGAGGTGGACGGCGACTTTGCCGATTTGGTGCGCAAAGGCCGCTACAAAAAGGTATCCGCCAGTTTTTACCCGCCCAAACACGCCAATAACCCCGACCCGGGCGTGTACTACCTGCGCCATGTGGGCTTTCTGGGCGCGCACCCGCCCTCCGTGAAGGGACTGGCCGCCATCAATTTTGCCGACGACGAGGCGGATATTGTGAGCTTCGGCGAGACCGAATGGGTGCTGGCCCGCGTGTTGCGCGGCCTGCGCGACTGGATTATCGGCAAGGACGGCGTGGAGACCGCCGACAGGATTATCCCCGACTGGCAGATTGAGGACTTAAACCGGCAGGCCGAAGCCGAAGTCCCCGATTTTGCCGAACCCGATTTACCCACTCCAACAAAGGAAACCGAAAAAATGGCAACCGAACAAGAACTCGCCGCCGCCAATGCCGCGCGCGAAAAAGCCGAAAAGGAAGCGGCAGCAGCCAAAGCCGAACTGGAAAAGCTGCAGGCCGAACAGCAAACGGCATTGCGCGAAGCCGGCCACCAACAGAATGCCGACTTTGCCGAAGGGCTGGTCAAACAGGGCAGTCTGAAACCTGCGGACAAAGACCTGATTGTGCAGGTGCTGGATTTTGCCGAGTACCCGAACGACACCGTGCTGGACTTTGGCGAGGGCAAAACGCTGGCCGATGCCGTGAAAGGCTTTTTGCAGGGCCTGCCGCGCATCCTGCCGGAAGGCGAAACCGCCACCGCCGCCCGTGCCGCACAGGCACAGCCGTTTGCCGCCGGCAGCGGTTTGGCCGAATTTGCCGAGCCGGAGGCGCAGTCGCACCACGAGCGTGCGCTGGCATTGGCGGCAAAAGAAAACATCCCTTACGAAGACGCGGCACGCCGCACAGCGCAATAGCAGAAAGGATAAGCCATGAGCGCATCACATTTACGCAAATTACGCGGTCAAATCGACCCCGTCCTGACCAACCTTGCCTTGGGCTACAAACAGGCCGAGTTTATCGGTGAAAAGATTATGCCGGTGGTGTTTACCGACCGCGAAGGCGTGCAGGTGCCCAAATTCGGCAAAGGCTCGTTTGTTGAATACGCCACCGAACGCGCCGTGGGCGCGGCGTCCAACGTGATTACGCTGGACAGCCCGAGCTTTTTGCCGATTGTGCTGGAGGAGCACGATTTGGCGGTAGGTGTGGACTACCGCGAGCAGGCGGAAAGCATGTTTGACGAGCAGGCCAAAGCCACGCGCCGCGCCACCATCGGCGTGCAGCTGCGCCAAGAGGTGGAGACCGCCGCGCTGCTGCAAAACCGCGCGGCCTATGAGAGCGGCCACCACAAGGATTTGTCCGCCGCCACCCAATGGAGCAATGCCAACGCCAACCCGATTAAAGACATTGCCGACGCCAAAGAAACCGTGCGTGCCGCCTGCGGTGTGCGCCCGAACGTGCTGGTATTGGGCGCAAAAGTGGCGCACACGCTGATGTACCACCCTGCATTGCAGGCTGCTTTGGGCAGCGGCGAGCGCAAGCTGATTACCCCCGAGCTGCTCAAAATCCTGTTTGACGTGGACGAGGTGTTGATTGGCAACGCCGTATCCGCGCCTGCACCGAACAAACAGACTCAAGACGTGTGGGGTGCGTTTGCCGCGCTGATTGTGCGTCCGACCGTCCACAGCTCCGGCAACGACGAGGGCGAGCCCAGCTTCGGCTACACGTTCCGCCGCAAATCTATGCCGGTGGTGGACCGCTACACCGAGACGGGCGGCAAGGTGGAATTCGCACGCTATACCGACATCCGCAAGGTGGCGGCCGTGGGCGGCGCATGCGGCTTCCTGTTTGAAAAAGCTGTTTAACATCATATATATCGGGCGGCCTGTAAATGTGCAGGCTGCCTGGAAAGGAAAATCATGAAACAACTGGAGAATCATCAATTATCCGCTTTGATTGAGCGTGCGGAGTACCAACGCTTCGGCGAAACTGCAACAGTGTGCGCTCTAATTTTGCATAGTGGTTTTGTTGTGATTGGTGTTTCAGGCTGCCTAAATCCCGCTGATTTTGACGAACAAATCGGACGAGATACAGCGTACAAAAACGCCTTTGATAAATTATGGGAGCTGCAAGGCTACCATGTTAAATCCCAAGCAGAAAAGGAATAAGCAATGACCCCGACTAAAAAAGTCGTTTTGATTACGACCACTACCGCCGCCGCGCCGATTGTGGCCAACCGCTTTATCGGTTTTGACGGCAAGCAGGCAAAAGCCAACACCCCGGTGTTTGGCGTTACGCCTTATGACGCGGCCGCAGGCGAAAGCGTGGCAGTGGAATGTATCGGTATCGTGCTGGTGGAAGCAGGCGGCGCGGTGGCCGCAGGCGCGAAAGTCGCTGCCGATGCGCAGGGCTGCGCGGTAACCGGTGACAACAATGCTGCAGGCACGGCGGTAACGGCCGCAGCGGCATCTGGCGAGCTTATCGCCGTATTGTTGAAAGGATAAGGCAATGAGCAAAACCTATTTGGCCAACACGCCCCTGATTTTGACCGACGCCGACGGCACGGACTACCGCGTGGAGCGCGGCGCAACCGTGGTGCTGACCGATGAGCAATTTGCGGCCGTGGCCGCGCACGTCAGCCCAACAGCGCAGCCCGAAGCCGAAGTACCGCCTGAAACACCGGCTGAGCCTGAAGTCGTAACGCAGGACGAAGACGCAGAGCAACCTGAAACACCGGACGGCGAAGAGCAGTCGGACAAGCAGGCCACCCGTCAGAAACGCGGCAAAACCAAAGACGCAGACAGTGCGGAGTAATCCATGTACATCACCGCGCAAGACTTGGCGCAAGCCATGAGCAAAGCCGAACTGGTGCAGCTGACCAATGACGAGCCGCGCGCCACCGAGCCGAACGACGATGTGGTGCAGGCCGCCGTGCGTTATGCCTGCGACTTGGCGGACGGCTACCTGCGCGGGCGTTACCCCCTGCCGTTGCAGCAAGTGCCGACCGTGCTGCCGCCCCTGTGCATCAACATTGCGCGTTATTACCTGCATTCGCGGCGCATCAACCGCGCCGACTTTCCGAAGGTGCTGGAGACGAGCTATGCGGCCACGCTCAAAACCTTGGAGCAAATCCGCGACGGCAAAATCCATTTGGGCATTGCCGTCCCTGAAAAAACCGCCCAGCCCGAACGTGGCGCATACCACGTCCGCGCAGGGGCGAAGCAGGATTGGAGCGGCTACTGATGAGCGCGACCCGTCCGATTATCGATGCGGTGTGCCAGCATTTGCAGGCCGCCATCCCGTGGGTGCAGGTGGACGTATTCCCCGAAAAACCCGGCGAGTACCAGTTCATCCACCCCACCGGCGCGGTGCTGGTGGGCTACCAGTCGAGCAGTTTCGGCAAAATTGGAGGGCTCGGCATGATTGCCCAGCAGCGCGACGTGGTGCTGCACCTGACCGTGATTGGGGCAAACCTGCACGGCGACGACGGCGCGCTGGCAATTTTGGACGAGGTGCGGCTGGCGGTGGTCGGATTCACGCCGCCCGACTGCGAGCCATGCCACCTGCTTGCCGAACGCTTTTTAAGCGAGGCTGCGGGCGCGTGGCAGTACGAGCTGACCGTGCAAACCGAAACGCAGCAGGTGGAGCGCAGGCAGCCTGCACACCTGCCGCGCCTTACCCAAGTCCTGCACCGCAACCAACCCTGATTTAAACCACCCAACGCCATAGGAGACCAACATGGCAGCAGCATTCCACCACGGCTCGGAAACCATCCGCATTGACGGCGGTTCGAGCCCCGTTTACACCGTGGACGGCGCGATTACCGCCATCATCGGTACCGCCCCGTCCGGCGCGGTCAACGAATTGACCGTGTGCCAAACCAAAAAAGACTTTGCCCGCTTCGGCACGGCCACCGATGACGGCTTTACCCTGCCGTCGGCGGCGCATATTTGGACGCGCTATCAGTCCGGTATCGCCTATGTGGTCAATGTGTGCGACCCGACGCGGCACAAATCCAGCGTGACGGGCGAAGTCCTGACCGTCGATGCCGACACGCTGACCGCCTACACCGAATACGGCGCCATCCAAGACGGCGCGGTGGTCAAAGACAACGGCACGCCGATGACGGCCAATACCGACTACATCATCCACAACGCGGAAACGGGCGAAATCCGCTTTAAAACCAAGCCGACCGCGCCCACCATCGATTACACCTACACCGACCCGTCCAAAGTAACCGAGGCGGACATTCTGGGCGGTTATGTGGCGGCCACGGGCAAACGTACGGGCTTGGAACTGGTCAAAGAGGGCTTCGCGCGCTTTGGCGCGGATGCCAAAATCATCATCTGCCCCGAATTTGACAAAACGGCCACCTGCGCGGCGGCACTGGCCACGCTGGCCGACCACCTGCACGCCATTGCCTACATCGACGCGCCGCAAGGCACGACGCTGAGCCAAGCCATTACCGGCCGCGGCAGCTTGGGCAATATCAATTTCAACTTGTCGAGCGACCGCGCGCAGTTGTTTTATCCGCGCGTTGTCGGCCTGCTGGGTTTGGAGAGCCTGGCCACCCACGCCGCCGGCCTGCGGATGAAAACCGACGTGGAACAGGGCTACTGGTTCAGCATTTCGAACCGCGAATTGCAGGGCGTGACCGGGCTGGAAATCGGCCTGACCGCGCGCGTGGACGACCCGCAGTCCGAAACCAACCGCCTGAACGAAAAAGGCATTACCACCGTGTTTAACAGCTACGGCACGGGCTACCGCATGTGGGGCAACCGCCTGGCGTGTTTCCCCGCCGTGTCGCACATCAAAAACTTTGAGGTGGCACAGCGCACGGGCGACGTGATTGACGAGAGCCTGCGCCGTTTCGACCTGCAATACATGGACTTGCCGATTGACAAAGCCCTGCTGGACAGCCTGCTGGAAGGCTACCGCACCTATTTCGGCACGCTCAAATCCATTGTCGGATTTAGCGTGGAATTGGATACGGACTACAATTTGGCGGACGCATTCAGCAAGGGACAAGTGCCGATTGTGTACGAATACACGCCCAAGCTGCCGATGGAACGCGCCACCAATACCAGCGTAATGACGCGCAAATATTTGGCCAATCTGGTCGGCAGCCGCTAGAGAAAGGAATAAACCATGAGCGCAATCAACGCCATTTACAACGCCAACGTCTATCTGGACGGGGTGAACCTGCTCGGCCAGGCCGCCGAATTTAAGATGCCCGAAATCGAAATCAGCCTGGACGAGCACAAAGGCCTCGGCATGGTCGGCACGATTAAGCTGCCCAGCGGCGTGGAAGCTCTGGAAGGCGAAATAACGTGGAACAGCGTTTACCCCGAAGTCGCCGCCAAAGCCTACAACCCGTTCAAAGCGGCGCAACTGATGGTGCGCGGCAACCTGCAAACCTTTAACGCGCAGGGTTTGGTGCAGGAAGTGCCTCTGGTGATTACCGTGGCCGCCATGTTCAGCAAAAACGCACTCGGCACGTTTAAGCCGAAGGAAAAAAACGAGCCCGCCACCACGTTCCAGACGCACGAAGTCCGTTCTGTGGTCGACGGCCGCGAACTGCTGTACTACAACGCCTTTACCAACACCTACCGCGTCAACGGCATGGACGCGCTGGAGCAGTACCGCCGAAACATCGGCGCATAACGCAGACGGCAGACAAACCGACCGCCCCGGATTCCGGCAATGGAATTTCGGGGCGGTTTTTTAACGCGCATTAAAAGCGTTGCAGGCTGCCTGCACTTAAACTTTGGCTTTACCCGGGCGCGCAAGCGTTTATGTTTTATCAATCTTTATAAGGATTTATCCATGAGCAATCAAGCCAAACAAGTCACACAAAACCTGACCGGCGAAACCGTTGTGCCACTGCGCTATCCGGTGCGCCTGGCCACGGGTCAGACATTGGACAAGGTGGCCGTGCGCCGTCCGCGCGTGGGCGATTTGCGCGCCGTGATGCACATCACGGGCGAAGCCGAGCAGGGTTTGATGCTGGTATCGCGCGTAACAGGCCTTGTCCCCGAAGATTTGGATATGCTGGATTTGAAAGACTTGGAGGCCATCCAAGCCACCTTTCGCGGTGAGGACGAAGCCGACGGCGGCGAACCGGCAGGCGTTTGAAAAAGACTTCCGCGCCGCCATTGCCGATATGGCGTGGTGGTACGGCTGGACGGTGCAGGCGATTGACGAGCTGCCGTTGGACGAGTTCGACGGCTGGCTCAATGAAATAACCCGCCAAGTAAAGGCGGGTTATCGGAAGGGAGGTTAATTCAGTCTTTGGGCGCGTTGTTTGGCTTTGATTTTGTCCCGGAAAAAGGCGATGTAGATTTCTTCCCAGATGTTCCACAGGCCGCCCGCTACCGCGATAAGGACCATCAATGCGCCAAAAATCAAACCGGCTACCGCCAACACTGCCACCATGATGCCCTCCTTGTGTTACCTGTTGAAAAAATGAAATCTTACGGAAATAGTAAACCATGTCGGCTGAATTATCAATAGCCATCAAAGTCGGTGCCACCGTCGGCGGCGCGACGGCCGTGCTGCGCACGCTGCTGGGCAATACGCGCGATTTGCGCAATGCCACGCAGCTGCTGCGGCGCGAATACCGCAGCCTTGGGCAGGCCGTCAAACAGGCGGAAGCGTCCGGCAGTGCGGATTTGCAACGCCTGCGGCGCAATCAAGCGGCGTTATGGGAGAGCACGCGGCGGTTGCGCCATTTGAGCATGAGGCAGTCTGCCATCCAAACGCGGCTGGAACTGGAACGCGGCAGCCGCGAAAAAATGCGCAGCGAGGTCATGGGGGTTATTGCGTCCGTCGGCACGGTCATTATGCCGATTAAGGTGGCGATGGACTTCGAGAGCAGCATGGCCGAAGTCCGCAAGGTGGTGGATTTTGACACGCCGCAGCAGTTTAAGCAGATGGGCGACGACCTGCTGCAGATGACGCACCGCATTCCGATGGCCGGCAGGGAATTGGCGCAGATTGCCGCTTCCGGCGGCCAGCTCGGTATCGCGCGCAAAGATATTGCAGGCTTTACCGAAACCGTTGCCAAGATGTCGGTGGCCTTTGATATGGCGGCCGACCAAGCAGGCGACAGCATGGCCAAGCTGGCGAACGTGTACAAAATCCCGATTGCCCAAATCGGCAGGTTGGGCGATGCCATCAACCATTTGTCCAACAGCAGCCCGGCCAAAGCATCCGACCTGGTGAATACGTTGGGGCGCGTGGGCGGCGTGGCAAAACAGTTCGGGCTGACCGAGCTGCAAACCGCATCGCTGGCCAATGCGTTTATTTCGCTGGGCAAAACCCCTGAAATTGCAGGCACGGCGATTAACGGCATGCTGACCAAACTATCCACGGCGGATAGACAGGGCGGCAAATTCCAGCGGACGCTCAAAAATATGGGGATTTCCGCCCAAGAGCTAAAAGCCAATATCGCCAAAAACGGCGAGCAGGCGTTGGTGGACTTTTTGAAACAACTGAACAAGCTGCCGAAGGCCGAACAGATGGGTGCGTTGGTGGATTTGTTCGGCCTGGAATATGCCGACGATGTGGCGGTGCTGGCAGGCAATATTGAAGCCTACGAAAAATCCATCCGCGCACTGAAAGAGACCGGCAGCGACGGCAAGCCGTTGTTCGCCGGCAGTATGGGCAAGGAGTTTGCGGCACGTTCCGCCACTACGGCCAATAACGTGCAACTATTAAAAAACCAGCTGATGCACCTTGCCATCAGTATCGGTTCGGTGATGCTGCCAGCGGTCAATTCGCTGGTGGCGGGATTAAAACCATGGGTAGACTACTTTATCCGTTTGAGCGAGGCACACCCGGAACTGGTCCGGAATGTGTATAAGCTCATTGCCGCACTGGTAGGGTTTAAGGCCGGCAGCTTTGTGGTGCGCTATCTCTTCAGTTTTTTGACGACCGGCGCGTTGCAACTTGGCAGTGTGTTTTTAGGGCTTCGCGGCGCGATATGGCGCGTTGTGGCGGCCTTCCGGCTGTTCCAAATTGGCCGTGCCGTGGCTGCATTGCGCATGTTCGGCCTTAGCGCCCGTCATGCCCGGGTATTGATTAGCATGCTTTCCGGCAGCCTGCGCTTCATCGGTACCGCATTCGGCTGGGTCGTCAACGCCGGACGTATGCTGGTCGGCTTTTTGCCGATGGTCGGCAAGGCGTTTATGGCGCTCGGCCGCTTCCTGCTCACTACTCCGCTTGGCATCGCGCTGACGCTGATGGCGACGGCGGCATATATGCTCTACGCGCGCTGGGACGACGTGGTAGGCGGCGCGAAATCGATGTGGCAGGATTTGTGCAGCGTGGTCGGCGCGGTGGCTTCGGCGGTGGCGGGCTTTTTCAGCAATATGTGGGCAACGGTGCAAAGCCTGTTTAGCAGCGCCATCAGTGCCATTTTGTCGCTCATCCGGTCGTTTAACCCCGTGTCCGCGTTTCAGGCGGCGTTTGCCGCCGTGTCGGGCTTTTTCAGCGGTTTGGTGGGCAGGTTTGCGGCCTTCGGCGGCATGATAATCGACGGGCTGGTCAACGGCATCCGCGCCAAAATCGGCGCGGCGGTGGCGGCGGTGCAGGGCTTGGGCGCGCGCATCAAATCGGCGTTTACCGGCGCAAAATCTATGGACATCCACTCGCCTAGCCGCGTGTTTAAGCGCTACGGCGGCTTTATCGCGGAGGGCTTGGCCATCGGCGTCAACGGCGGTGCGGCACGCCCCGTCGGGCGGATTGCCCAACTGGCGGGCAGCATGAAACAGCGGTTTGCCGAGCGCATGGGCGGTTTGCGCAGCCAAGTGTCGGCACGGCTGGCGGCACACGCAGGCAGCCTGCAGCAGGCGCGGCAGGAAGCAGCGGCACAGGGCGGCGGGGCAATCACGGTGCATTTTAACCCGACCATCAACGCACCGGGCGGCAATCCGGCGCAGATTGAAACGGCGTTGCAGACAGGGCTGCGCGAGTTTGAGCAGCTGTTTGACCGCCTGATGGCGGACAGGGCGCGCCGGGCGTATTGACACACTCGGAATGCCCAATACCGGGAAAATTTGAAAGGATTGGATTATGTTTGCGCAACTGGGCGATGTGCCGTTTGAGCTGCTCAACAGCTTTACCGATTTGGAGGAGACCCACGAGGCGCAGTTTGCCAAACACGAGGTGTTGCAGGGCCGTCCGCGGCTGCAGGCGATGGGCAACGCGCTGACCGAGCTCAAATTCGGCATCCGGCTGCATTGGCGGCTGGGCGATGTGGACGCGGCCTATAAGGGCTTGGTGGCGGCCAAAGAAGCACAGCAGGCGGTATCGCTGGTTTACGGCAGCGGCCGCTTTGCCGGCTGGTTTGTCATTGAGCGGCTGGCCGCGCGCACGCGCATGATGGACCAACACGGGCGCACCGCGGCGCGCGAAATCGATGTGGAGCTGACCGAGTTTGTCGGCGACCCGAACAACCCGCTGCCCACGCCTGCGGTAGTTTCCGGCGGGCAGAACCCGCTATTGGCCATGCTGCCCGATAGCGTGCGCGGGACGGTGTCCAAAATAGCGGACGCAGTCCAAACGGGCATCAAGATTTACCGCGCGGCGGAACAGCAAATCGGCCAGGTGCAGGGTTTAATCCAAGCGGCAAGAGATTTAAAAAACGACCCCGCGGGCGTTATCAACCTAATGGGCGATGCGCTGGGCGTGGCCGGGGCGGCATTGGGCAACCTCAATAAGCTGCCCGAGGTAACGTCATTGCTGGGCGACCTGTCGGGCGCGGCGGAATTTGCCGCGCAAACGGCGCAGGCCGCGCACCGGATGGGCAGCGCCATCGGCCATATCCGCGCGGGCGCGGAAGGCGGTACGGCCACCGGCTGGCTGGATGCGGCGGCAAACGCCGTCCAATCCGCCGCCGAAAGTATGGCCGACGGTGCGGCGGCGGCACAAGGTTTGACGGCGTTTCTGGCCGTGAGGGGAGATGTTTAAATGGACGGCGTATTGGTGTACACCACAAGGCACGGTGACCGCTGGGACACGGTGGCGCACAAGCATTACGGCAATGCGTTTGAGATTGGCCGCCTGATTGCCGCCAATCCGCACCTGCCGCTGGCGGAGCAGTTCGACGCCGGGCTGACCGTATTCGTGCCGGTACTGCGCACGCCGCCGAAACAGCGGCAGGATGTGCTGCCACCTTGGATGAGGGGCGAATGATGGGCGTGGCCGATACTTTGCTGGCCGCGCTTTCGGGCAGCCTGCACCCTGCCGTGCCGGCGGAACACCCGGTCACCGCGCCCGATTTTGCCGTCAAATACGAGCAAAAAGACATTACGGCGGACATTGCGCCCTATCTGGTGTCGTTTAGCTATACCGATTATCTGGGCGGCCAGTCGGACGAGCTGCAGCTGGATTTTGAGGATACGGACGGCCGCTGGCTGCGCACATGGTATCCCGAGCAGGGCGACACCGTCAGCCTGTCGTGCGGCGACCAGTTCACCGGGGTGGTAAATTGGGGCAGTTTTGAAATCGCGGAAATCGAATGGCAGCGCAGCGTGCGCGGCGGCGATACCGTGTCGCTCAAAGCGCTGTCCACGGGCATCACCAAATCCAACCGCACGCTCAAAGCCAAGGCATACGAAAACACCACGCTGGCCGCGATTGTGCGGCTGGTGGCCAAGCGGCTGCACCTGTCGGTGTCGGGCACGGTGGCGGACATCCCCATCCGCCGCGTTACCCAGTATCAGGAGCGCGACGTGGAGTTTCTGACCCGGCTGGCGGCCGAATACGGCCACACGTTTAAGATTGTCGGCAACACCCTCGTATTCGAGAGCCGCGAAGCGTTGGCGGGGCGCGATGCGGCGGCGGTGCTGCTGCCGGAAAACCTGACCCAAATCCGCCTGCGCGACAACATCAAAAACGTGCCGGAATCGGTGGAGGTGTCCAGCTTCGACCACCGCGCCAAAAAGACGGTGCGCTCGTCGCGCAAAACCCGTCCGCGCCGCAAACCGCGCCACACCGACAAAAGGCAGGCCACGACCACCGACACGCTCAAAATCGTGGCGCGCAGCGGCGAGAATCAGGCGCAGTTGGACCGCCGCGCCCAATCCGCGCTGGACAACGCGCAGGACGACAAATGCGCGGGCAGCATTACCCTGTACGGCAATGCGCTCTTGGTGGCGGGGCAGACGGTCGAATTGGCGCGCATGGGGCATTTTTCCGGACGTTACCTGGTCAAACAGGCGCGGCATGATTACAGCCGCCTGCGCGGCTACACGACCGAGTTGGAGGTTAAGATGATTGAGTACATCCCGGAAACGGACGGACAAGAGGAGCGGCAAGATGCACAGGCAGCCAGAAACCCATAATTTCGGCGCAACGCTGCAATTCGGCACGGTGGCGGCGGTCGATGCTGCCAAACACGCCGTGCGTGTGAATATCCCCGCGCTGGACAACCTGCAGACCGACTGGCTGCCCGTGCTGACCCAGGCGGCCGGCGGCAACCGGTTTTACTGCCTGCCCGACATCGGCGCGCTGGCGGTGTGCCTGTTGGACGCGCAGGGCGAAAGCGGCGTGGTGCTGGGCACGGTGTACAACGACAGCGACCTGCCCCCCGCCGCCAGCCCCGACCTGCATGTGTTGCAGTATGCCAACGGAACGCGCATAGAGCATGACCGCCGCACGGGCAACGTGCTGGTCAAAACGTCCGGCACGGTAACGATTGATGCCGACTGCGTGGTGCAAAAAACGCTGACCGTGCACGGCCTGCTGACCTATACCGCAGGCATGGCGGGTTCTGGCGGCGGTGCCAATGCGGCCGCCATCACGGGCAGCCTGCACGCCACGGGCGACATTACCGCAGGCGGCATCTCGCTGCAAAACCACACCCACGGCGGCGACAGCGGCGGAACGACCACCGCGCCCCGGTAATCCCCGCGCCGAAGCCCCGAAGTATCCTGACATCAGGAGAACTTCGGGGCTTTTTTGCGCCCGTTTTTTAATCCGCATTAAAAGCGTTTCAGGCAGCCTGCACCTAAAATCGCCCCATGAATTACGAACAGCCCCTATCGCAGCACTGGCAGTTGTCGCAGGGCGGCAGCGGCATCACGCAGGGCGCGGACGACATCGGTTTGTGCATCCGCAACATCCTGTCCACCCGCAAAGGCAGCGACGTGCTGCGCCCCGAGTTCGGCAGCGGCCATTTTGACTACTTGGACACGCCCGAAGACGTGTTTGTCCCCAACGCCGTGCGCGAAACCGTGCTGGCCATCCAAACGTGGGAAAAGCGCGCCGTGGTGGATAACGTGCGCTTTGACGGGCACGCGCCCCACATGTACATGACGGTGGTATGGCGCATTGCGGACGACGTGGCGGGCGAGATTTACCAAACGCAGATTTTTGCAGGACAGACACCATGACAACCGGCTTGGACGGCTTAAACCGCAGCGACATCAAAATCACGGACGACAGCCCAGAAACCGTGCTGGCGGCCATGATTGCCGACTATGAAGCGCGCACGGGCAAAAAACTGCAGCCGGCGCACATCGAACGGCTGCTCATCAACACCTACGCCTACCGCGAAACCCTGCTGCGGCAGCAAATCAACGAGGCCTACCGCCAGCAGCACGTCCGCTATGCCACGGGGCTGATGCTGGATTTGTGCGGCGACGATGTGAACACGCCGCGCCTGCAGGCATCGGCCGCCCGCTGCTCCATCCGTTTTACCGGCGACGGCTTTACCGCCGAGGTCAATATTCCCGCCGGCACGCTGGTGGCCGCCGGGGAAACCCTGTTTGCCACGGTGGAAGCCGGGCAACTCACGGCGCGGCAGCCTGAAATCACGCTGGTAGCCGAATGCCGCGAATCCGGCACCAAAGGCAACGGCTGGGCTGTCGGTCAGATTAACACGCTGCAAACGCCGCTGACGGGTGCGGACAGCATCACGGCGGCCAACGTAACCGTCCCGAGCGGCGGTGCAGATGTGGAGAGCGACACCGCCTACCGCGAGCGCATCCTGCTGGCGTTTGAGAGTTTCAGCGTGGCGGGCAGCGTGGGCGCATACCAATACTGGGCGCGTGCCGCATCGCCTGCGGTGGCGGATGTGCATGTGGCCAACGACACGGACGCGCACGGTAATCCGGTGGGCGGCACGGTGGCGGTAACGTTGCTGACCAAAGCCGGTGCGCCGTCCGCCGAACTCATCACGCAGGTGCAGGCGGCCTTGTCCGGCGAAAAACGCCGCCCGCTGTGCGACACCGTCATCGTGCGCGCGCCCGAAGTGCTGGAATACGCGCTAGACGCGGAACTCACGCTGTTTACGGGTGCAAACGCGGTGGAGGTTAAGGCCGCCGCCGAAGCCGCATGGGCGGCGTGGGAATCCGACAAACGCGCCAAACTGGGCGGCGACATCGTGCCGTTGGACGTGGCAGCCTGCCTGAAAGTGGCGGGGGGGTACAACGTCCGCCTGACCACCCCGACCCTGACGGTGGTCAAACCGCACCAGTGGGCAAAATGCACCGCCGTGCGCATTACGGTGGCGGCGGAACGGCAGGACGGATAAACCATGAAACTGACCTATGCCCACATCATCGAACGCGACCAGCGCTACCGCATTTTGGCGGATTTGGGGCTGCGGCCCCAGTTGGCCGCCCTGCCCAAACTGATGCCGCGGCTGGTGGATTTGGTCGCCCCGGAACATTTGGAGCTGTTGGCCGAAAGCCGCAGCATCCTGAACGAGGACGGCTACTGGCTGGCCGAGTCGGACGATGCGCGGCGCAAGCTGATTAAGGGCGCCTACGAGCTGCACCGCTACAAAGGTACGCCATGGGCCATCCGCGAAATCGTGCGGCGGCTGGGCTTTGGCGAAATCACGCTGATTGAGCACATGGGCAACAAAACCCACAACGGCGAGATACGGCGCAACGGCATCTACCGGCACGGCCACGGCGGGCAATGGGCGCATTACCGCGTGATATTGAGTCAGCCGGTGACCCAAGACCAAGCACGGCTGCTGCGCAAAACGCTGGCCGCCTTCGCCCCGGCGCGCTGCATCTTGGACGCGTTGGATTTTCAGGCGGCCGCCCTGCGCCACAACGGGCAGGCGGTGCGCAACGGACAATTTACAAGAGGGACTGCATAAATGGCGAATTTACAAGAAACCGGCCAATGGGAGCTGGGCATTTACCAACTGGAGACCTCCGACCCCGTGATGGGCGGCGCGGACGGTATCGACAACCGGCAGGCGAAGCAGCTGGGCAACCGCACGCTGTGGCTCAAAAACGAGCTGGAGCGAATGTCGCGCACCATTCCGGCCGCCGTGACCAAATCCGATGCGGTCAACAGCAACAGCAGCACCGATGTAGCCACCAGCAAAGCGGTCAAAACCGCGTATGACAAGGCGGTGGCGGCGGAAAGCGCGGCATCCGGCGCGGTCAAGACTACCGGCAACCAAAACGTCGGCGGAGAAAAAACCTTTACCGGCACCGCCTTCTTTAAGGCAGGCGCATTCGTGGCCGACAGCGTGGGCGACTTTGCCGCCAACCAATGCCTGCAAATCGGTGCAAATAACGTTAATACCTACCTGTACAACAAACGCAGCGGCAAATACCTATCCATGCGCAACGACGGCGAGCTGCGCTATGACGGCAAGCGCCTGCTCGACGCGAGCGACCTGTTGGGCATGGTGCCCAGCGGCACGGTGCTGTATTTTGCCGGGCAAAGCGCGCCCGCAGGCTGGCTCAAAGCCAACGGCGCGGCCGTATCGCGTACCGCCTATGCCGCGCTGTTTGCCGCCATCGGCACTACCTACGGCGCGGGCGATGGGCGCAGCACGTTTAATTTGCCCGATTTGCGCGGCGAGTTCATCCGCGGCTGGGACGACGGCCGCGGCGTGGACGCGGGGCGTGGGTTTGGCTTTGGGCAGGCGGATGACGTGCGGCAGCACTACCACGGCATCGGCTATATCAGCCCAAACAACGACGACGGCGCGTTTGTCGTACGTAATTGGACAACTACCGAGCAGCACAACCTGCAATTTATCAACGGCAACGGTAACAGCGCCATCCGAACCTTGTCGGCCAGTAGCAACCTCAGTACGACCAACGCGATTGACGAGTCCGCC
>ERZ772971.914-NODE-914-length-17806-cov-8.658160_pt1 | contig 17806 bp, 25 predicted proteins | sample MGYA00511943_ERZ772971 | MGnify/ENA primary metagenome ERZ772971 (study PRJEB29015, sample SAMEA2737929) | human oral metagenome | biome: human oral; feature: human-associated habitat; material: dental | place: China | collected 2144 ... | reverse complement strand
TCACCGGGGGAGAGGCCCTCGGGATGGCTCGAAAGGATCGAAAAAATGAGCTACATATCCGACGTCACTCAGGGCGTGTGTACGGCTCTCGGTCACTGCTTCGCCGCCTACGATGACGGTCGTCACGTCTCTACCAGTGTCCGCCACCCGATGGACATTGCCGCTGTCGTGGATTTCTCGATCACAGCTAGAGGTTTCGAGGCGTACGGCTCGCTGGCTGTCGTGGTCGACGTTATCGATTGGTCCGGGATCTGCTTCGTCACCGATCTTTCGGGACGGTCGAGGCGTTGGCTGAAGCACGGTCCAGTCGACGTCGAGACTCACGAGGTTGTGCGGGAGCTCGCCTCTGCGTGCTCTGACAGCGACTACTTCGACTTTGTCGTTCCGCCGGCGCGTTCGACGACTTTAGGCTTCCGCTTCGATCTGGGGGGCTGCTAATGTGGATCGCATATTCTTCGCGCGTCGATAGCGTTGGCGCCGCGGTTGCCGAACTGCCCGGCCTTGCCCGGAGTCTTTTCGGAGATCTGGAACAGTACGCCGTTCGAGCCGAGCCTTCATGGCGGCCTGACGTCCTCACCGTCTCCAAGCCTCGCGTCGGCATTGAAGTCGCGTATGTCGACTGCTATGGCGTAACCTGCCCCATCGCCCTCTTCCTGGTCTGCCCTCCCGAAGAGGGGCCTGACGAGCCTGAGAGGCTGTGGTGGCTGAGGTCGATCCCCTACCCGACGCCGGCCGGCGACTCGCTCTACGAGATGTTGGTCGGGTCGGCGGCCGGCTGGCTGAGGAGGAGGCGCTATGTCGTCAATTCTTGACTTCGTCCGCTTTCACCGTCGGCGCCCCGACGTCTATGTTTGCGACGCGTCGCTGGCCCAGCTGGCCGTCGCCCTACCGCAATCGGTTTATCGAGTCGCCCCGACTTCTCGGCGTCGGATCCTCATTCTGGACCGCCACCACCCGAATCTTCCTCCTGTGGCCGTCGCCAAGGCGCGGCGCCGCGGCGGGGTTGTCATCCGCCGGCTATCCGCCGACGGCCGCACCGGCTTTGCGATCGCACGTTTCGCCGCCACTCATCGATTCTAAGGAGAATGCTCATGACATCCGCTAACGTCACGATCCAGGGCTTCCTCGGCGCCGCGCCGGAGGTCCGCTACACGAATGACGGCCTGGCCGTCGCCAATCTGTCGATCGCCCACACGCCCCGTAAGCGAGACCCGCAGACGGACGAGTGGGTGGATGCCGGCCCGACTCTCTGGGTGATCGCCTCCGTGTGGGGCGCCATCGCCGAGGCGGTCGCCGAAACCTCCCGGAAAGGGGACCTCGTCGCCGTCTCCGGCCAGCTGGCACTGGACGAGTGGACGGACTCCGACGGCGTCGTGCGCACCGACCTGGTCATCCGGTCGGCGACCTATCTCGGGACGACTCCCCGCCAGGGGGCGGCGTTGGCGAGGCCGGCTCGGACGCCCGCGAAACGCCGGCGGCCGTAACGTGAATCACTCGCGCGGGGCGGCTTCGGCCGCCCCGCTTCGGCTAGGATGGGATCATGGCTAAAACGAAGGCTTCGTGGCAGAGGGATGCGGCGCTGGCTCGGCGCCGGGCGATGCGGAAGCTCAGCCGCTTGAAGAGGCAGGGTGTGGATCTGCGCGGCACCGAGTATCACCCGGACCCGTCGTCGCTGGACGACATCCGCGGCATGTCGGTGAAGGAGCTCAAGAGCTTTATTAACCGGATGCAGGTGTTCACGTCGCGTGGCGTCCAATTCTACGGCACCCAGAAGGGGGGCGTCATCTCGAAGACGGATATGGATATCCTCCGGAATCGCCAGCGCCGCCTGAACGAGCGAGCGGCCCGTCAGCGGCGCAGGTTCGTCCGCTACGTCGACCCGTCGAGCGGCATGTCGCTCCAGCAGATGTTCACCGAGAAGGAAACCCGTAAAGGTCGAGCGCCCCGCTACATCGGGGTCCCGGGCGTCGATTCCGACCCGATCGCCTCCCGCAACCGCGGCGTCAAACAGTATGCGTCGAAAAAGGCTTTCGACAAGCACATGGCGCGCTTGGATTTTCTCCTGTCGGCGGAGGGTCGCAAATACCAGCAGGACAAGGCGTGGCGATCTTTCGTGTCGATGGCATCCGAGCTTGGCGAGGAGGGTGAGCGCATCCGCAAGCAGATGGAGGCGAAGATCGCTCGGAAAGGTAAGGGCATGGCGGCCTTTATGGTGCTGTGGCGCGACTCCACCCTCGCTCAGAACCTCCGCAACGCCTACAAGCTCACAAAATTGGATTTCTCCCGGGTGCAAATGGGAGAGGGCAACCCCGGCACGGGCCGAAACGGAGGGAGGCCGAAAAATGTCTTCAAAGCAATCGAGCAAACGATTGGAGCGATCTGACGTCTGCGTCCTGTGGGTGGAGACCGCCTACGACGGCGAGCGTGCCTCGATAGCCTCTGTCCACCTCATGGGTCTCGACGGCGAAAACTACGTTTCACGTGAAACGTTCGCCGACGCCGAGGCTGACCTCGCTGCCTACCAGGTCGCCTACACGTGGGATATGGACCTGGTCGGCCCCTGCATCGTCGCCGACTACATCGAGCGCGGCATCACCTGGTCCCCCGACTACCGGCGCCCCGTCGACCGTCTCTCCGGCCTCTACACGGGCGACGGCCAATTTTTCTCGCTCAATGCCCCCGTGGCGCCGGGCCGGTCGGTGTCGATCCGCGGCGTCGAGGCTCTCCTGCCGCTGGATTTCGACGCTCTGGCGGAGACTCTCCATCCCCAGTGGGCGACGGATCTCGCCCTGGACGTCCCGTGGTCGCGCGTTTACCTCGACGTGCTCGCCGCCGCCGTGCTTTTCGACGACGCCTGGTCGTCGCGGAAAATGACGCAGGCGTCGCGGGCTTTCGCGCGGCTCCGCGAGGCGGTGGCGGATTTCGACGGGCTCTACCCGGCGCCGACGGGCGTCCCCGAGTCGGAGATGCTCCGCGCCGCCTATCTGCCCGGCCTGTGCAATCTCGGCCCGGAGGCCGAGCCTTTCACGGAGACGGGTGCTGGATCCTCGTGGGACGTCAACTCTCTCTATCCGTCGATCATGGCGGGCGAGCGTTTGCCGGTCGGGCGCCCCTACTATCACGAGGGGGCGCCGGAGGATATGGACGGTCTCTGGATCGCGAACGTCGTCTGCGAGGGGCGTCTGGGGTGGGGTGTGCCGTGCTTTTTTCAGAAGACCGAGTGTGGCACGAAGGTGTGGGATGATGATGTTTCTACGTCGTGTTGGATCACGTCTGTCGACTATGAGTGTCTGACAACATATTATGATTTCGATGTGTGGTGCTGGAATTCGTGTTTCGAATACGAGAGCTCGGTGGGGGACCTGGCGCCGTATATTGAGCCGCTCTATGAGATGAAGTCCCACTCGGATCCGGCGATGCGCCTCGTCGCCAAACAGGCCCTCAACACGGTGTACGGTAAATTCGCGACGCGAACGCTCATGGTCGAGCAGGGTCTCGGCTACGAGCTCGTCGACTCGCGTGAAGACGACGGCCCGAGCCTCGTCCACACCGACGGCATCCTAAAGCCCTTTAAAATCAGTCAACGCTACGTCAACAGCGTCTACCCCGCCCTGGCCGCTTTCGTGACGGCCTATGGGCGCAGGGAGCTCGTGCACGTCGCTAATGCGAACTACGACAGGCTCCTCTACTATGACACGGACTCGGTCATCCTTCTCGGAGGCGAGCCGCCTCGCGGCGCCGACGTCGGCGGGAGGTTGGGGCAGTGGTCCCGGCGCGACACGTTCGGTAGGGCGAAATTCGTCGGACCCAAGCAATACTACCTGGACTCCGGCGCCGGTTCGACGGCCGTCATGGCGGGTCTCTCCGGCGACCTGGCGCCGCTCGTCCGCTACGAGGACGTCCGTCCCTATGCCGTCCTAGAGAATCGCGTCTGCCGGATGGTGCCCGGCGGTGCCGCCTACGTCCGCGAGAGCTACACGCTCAAGGACTGGTCAAGGATGTCGGCGGTGTGATATACTGCGCACATGATGCCCCTCCCGTGCGCGCCGGCGATGGGCGCGCGGAGAGCCCCGGGTGAGACCGGCCGCAGCCCTGATCCCGTGGCTGGGTGCCGTCCGGCGCCGGGGGGCGGCATCCCCCACTACCGATCGGAGGACATGCATGGCGGACACGCCTGAAGACGATGTTTCACGTGAAACCGAGCCGGACGAGGCGCCGGCCCCTGAGGAAATGGATGAGTCGGACGTCGTGAAGGCGGAGTCCGACGCCATCGACGCCGACCTGACGGAGATGATCTCCGAGGTACGGCAGATCGCCGAGGAGGCGCTCGCTCAGTGCACGGAGCTGCGCGCGATCATCGAGCACTCCGCGATCGACGAGGCGCCCGAGACGTCGGACGCCGACATCGACCCTGAATCCCTAACGCTCGAAGACATCATCGCGGAGGACTAACACATGCCCGTACCCAACATCCCGTCCCTGAAGCCGGGAGTCTCCAACGGCGAGCTGCTGCAGGTCGCCATCAACGGTGCCAACATCGGCTACAAGGCGCGGATTCCGTCGCCGACGCAGGCCGGCGTGGAGACGACGGTCCGCTACCTGGACCAGCACCGCCAGCTGTGGAATCCCATCTACACGGCGCTGATGACGCAGATCGGCACGATCGTCGCCCGTCACAACTCGTGGACGAACCCTCTCGCACGCTTCAAGCGGGGGCTCATCGAATACGGCAATGGCATCGAAGAGTACCAGACGGGGCTCATCCGCGCCAAGGCGTACGACCCGAACCGCAGTTTCGGCGAAAAGATGGCTTTCGGCACGCACAGGGTGCCGATCGACGTCAGCTTCCACGAGAAAAACCGCATGGACGTCTACCCGGTCTCCGTGGAGCGCGCCGTCATCAAGAGTGCCTTTCTCGGCGAGGGCGACATGTCCGGGCTCATCTCGGACATCATGGCCGCACCGAGCGAGTCGGACAAATGGGACGAATTCCTTCTCATGTCGAGACTTTTCACCGAGTATGAGCGCCGCGGCGGCTTCTATCACGCACACATTCCGGACATTTCGGCACAGGACGTCACCGATCGCGACGTCAGGCTGGCACTGCGCAAGATGCGCGCCATGGCGGGGAATCTGAAATTCCGGAGCCCCTACTACAACGCAGCACGTTTCCCGATCGCCGCCAAGCCCGACAACCTGGTGATGTTCATCACGCCCGAGGCGAATGCGGCCCTGGACGTCGAGGGGCTGGCGGCGCTTTTCAACGTCCCCTACGCCGAGGTGCCCTACCACATCATCGAGGTGCCCGCTGAGTATTTCCCGCAGGGCGGATGTCAGGCGATCCTCGTCGACAGCGACTTCTTCGTCGTCGCCGACACCCTTCTGGAAAACCTCAATTTCCAGGACCCGACCGAACCGAGCCAGGAAAACATTTTCCTGCACCACCACGAAATCATCTCTTGCTCGCGCTTCGTGCCGGCGATCATGTTCTGGACCGGAGGCGAAACCGAGCGCGTCATCGCCAAAGACCCTGTCACGGCTATCACCGCCATCAAGGCGTATGGCGAGGGCGCGAAAGAGGTCCAGGGGCAGGATATGGTGCGCGGCGGCAACTACCAGCTGGAAGCCACCTGCACTGGCGGGGGCACCGACCCGGACATCAACTGGACGGTGCGCGGCACCGACTCCCGCACACAGGTCTCCCAGGCCGGCGTCCTCTCGATCGGCCCGCGCGAGCTCGGCCCGATCACCGTCACCGCGGAGGCGGACGGCGCCAAGTCGGAGGCCGAGTTCACCGGTATCGGCGGCCCCGCCTTCCCGGAGTGGCCGGCGACCAAGAGCGAGCTGAAGGGCATCGACGTCCTCGGGCGTCGCGTCGCGAAATTCACCGAGGCGACGAAGGAATACACGGTCTCCCGCTCCCGCAAGGCCCTCCTGGCGGAGGACGGCGCCGAGAGCCAGGTCTACCCGGTCGGCGTCAACGTCTTCGCGTCGGCGATCTCGATCGCCAAGAGCGAAGCCAGCTTCGTGGTGAAGCTCACAATCGCCGGACTTGATGGCAAAAGTTACGGAGAGTATACTGTAAACGTCGTCTAGAAGTGGCGACAATGCGGAGTGAGGCGCCGGCCTGAGCAACCGGTGTTGGAGCGAGTTCTCGCCGACGGCCCCGGGGTTTTCGATCCGCCCCGGGGCTGTTCCTATAGGAGGTGACGATCATGCCGCAGTGGGCAGGCTGGGGGCCCGGCAGCGAGGTGCTGCTCGCCCGCGTCGACTACGACGCCCAGTATCGAAACATCGTCAAGTGGCAAAATTTTAAGCAGATCGACGCCTACCTGCGCCGCAAGGGTGGGAAATCGCTCACGATCAACAAATTCACCCCCCTCACGCAACAGCAGACAGTGCGGCTCGATATTCCCTGGCCGCAGGCGATGCAATTCAACTACGTCCGCGTGCGCGACCCGAAGCTCTCCAACCTCCACGAGAAAGACGACGACGTCAGGGTCTACTATTATTTCATCAACGACATCGTCCAGGTAGCGCCCGACACGATCGAGCTCGCCCTGCAGCTCGACGTATGGACAACCTACTGCTGGAACGTGCGGCTACGCACTGCCTACGTCGAGCGCGGACACCTGCCGGTGGCCGCCACGTGGCGTGGCCGCAACCATGACGTCCTCCGTGAGACCGAGGGGCTCGACCTCGGCGCCGACTACATGGTGCAGTGGACGGAGAGGTACAACCTCGCCACGCTGCAGGACTGCGGCGTCATGGTCATCGCCGGCACCGATTTCACGGGAAACCCCGGCAATACGCAAAATCCCCACCTCGACACCGCTAAAGGCAGTGGGTTTGAGGGGCTGCCGAACGGCGCCGACATCATCATTTTCCGGTCGATTGCCGCTTTCGAGGTTTTCGCGCTGTCGTGCAGCCTCTATCCGTGGGTGGCGCAGGGCATCCAATCGATCCAGATCATGCCGTGGGGCGATGGCGGAGGGCAGCACCCGTTCCTCGACGTCGTCTACAGCCACGAGTGCGAGCTTCCCGACAGCCATTTCATCCCCGGGATGGATCTCAATAACGTCGCGATCGTCAGGGCCCGCAAACAGGGCGATCAGCATGCTGGCGCCGTCATGTGGGGGCGTCAGCAAACGTTTTTCCCCGACGGCATGCTGTCGGTGGCAGGGGCCCTTGCGTACCCCGACTGGCAGCAAAACTACTCGAAGCTCTTCACCTCGCCTTTCGTGTGGATAGAGCTCACCAACTATGCCGGGCAGTCCATGACGCTCCGCCCCGAGTACCTGCCGAAGGGCGGCGTCACGACGATCGCCTGCCTGCGGCATTTCGCGCCGCCGTCGCCCCGCGTCGTGTGCTGGGTGAAAGATTATCTCAAGGATGGCCCAGCGCAGAAGGGGGCGCTGGACGGCAGTTATCTGGACTGTAGTGTCTATTTCACGAATTTCCCAACATTCTCGATCACCAATAACGCCGGAATCGCCGCGCTGGCCAGCCAGGCGCACTCGATCGCGTTTTCTCGGCAGTCCGCCGAGTGGGGGCAGCAAAAAGCGCTCGCCGGCAACCAGCTCGCCTACGACCAAGCGAGCCAGGCGATGGCAACGTCGACGACCACCACCAATCTCGGCAACGCAGCCCGTACCGCCCAGACCGACCTATCGAACGCCGCCAGGTCCCAGTCGACGGCGATCACCAACGACGCCGCATGGGACCAGACGAAGCTCTCCATGGCTAACACAGGCCTCGGCGTCGTCGGAAACCTCCTGAGCGGCAACATCGGGGGCGCCCTGAAGGGGGGCGCCTCGATCGCGACCGCAGCAGCGTCGAACAATATCAACACCACTGCCCGGAACGCACAGGCCGAACTCGCCAACTCGACGGCGGCGGCCTCCACCGGTATATCCAATCAACTCGCGTCCCAGATTAACCAAGCCCAAAACCATCTCGCCGCCTATAACCGCGACACGAACCGAGCCTACGCCGACATGGTCGCCAAGGGCGACTACGCCAATACCATCGCCGGCATCAATGCACGCGTCCAGGACACGCAGCTCACCCAGCCGTCGACGTCGGGCCAGATCGGCGGTGACGCTTTCATGCTGGCCACGTCCGGGTGGGCGGTCTGGCTGCGGATCCGCGGCCTCAACTCCGGCGCCGCCCATCGCGTCGCCCAATTTTTCGCAAGGTACGGGTACGCCTGCAATCGCTATGTCGACATGGCCTCCTACCGGCTCGACCTCATGACGCATTTCACGTACTGGAAGCTCGCGGACGTGCATATCGAGGCACCAAGGTGTCCGCAAATGTTCGTCGATACGATCCGAGGCATTTTCGAGTCGGGCACGACCGTCTGGGGGGACCCCGAGGAAATACCGACCATGAAAATCTACGAAAACGGTCCATACGAGGTGGTGAAACTGTGAAAGGCGCCGATGACGTCTACGATATGGTGACCGCGCGCGGGCGTTTCAAAAGAAACGAAGCGATGGCCCGCACGGGCATGAATTTCAACATCTACTGGCGCACCCTCCGGATGCTCGCCATGGCGAGATTCAAATGGGAGGGGCTGCCGAACACCGTCGACGAGCGGTATGTGGAGATGACCCTCCACAAGAACGGCTTGGTGGTTTTCTCCCTCGATCCGCATTTCCGGATTTTCACGGCGCTGGCGGGCACTCCGAGCGGTGACCGCGACATCTACAACCGTCCACTATCCTACTACCTCAACGCAAACTCTAAGATCAATCGACACGTCAAATCCCGTGACTGCGTGCCTATCTGGGCCAATGACATGCACGAGCCGGACAATGACGTCGTCACCGCCTATGCGGCACGCCTGTCGGAGATCGACCGCACGATCGATATCAACCTCGCCAACACGCGGAATCCCCTCATTCTCGCGGTGGAGCCGTCGGAGATGCTGACGGCCCAGAATTTCCAACGCCAGCTCGTCGAGGGGCAGCCGGTCATCTACACGATCAAAACCAATGGGGGCGAGAGCATCGCCGAGAAAGTCGTCACCATCCCGAACCAAGTGCACCCTCAGGTTGTCACCGAGAACCTCGCGGCACGCAGGGCCATCTGGAATGACGCGATGATGATGCTCGGCATCCAAGCTGCGCCTCCGGGCAAAAAGGAACGCATGGTCGCCGACGAGGCCAACTCACTGGACGGGCAGACGATGGCCTTCCGCGGCATGGCGCTCTCCCAGCGCGAGCAGGCCTGCGAGAAAATCAACAGGAAATACGGGCTCGACGTCTCCGTCTCGTGGCGCCTCACCGACGCCATGGTCGAGGGTTTCGTCGGCAACCTCGACGTCGCGTCCGAGATGGAGGTCTAATGGCCGCGGATTTCACCATGCTCCTCCGGGACGTCGTCGACGTCACCGGCGGCGACTGGGGCGTAGAGACATACCCGATCTTCGACGAGGCCTACCGGGCACAGCTTAACCAGACCCTGTACGAGGTCTACTGCTACCGTGAGATAGGCTTCGAAACGATCGACATTTTCCGGCAACAGGTCGCCGCGAAACTGCGCCTCGTCATGCCCTACTACAACCAGCTCTACGAGAGCACCAGGCTGCAGTACGACCCGCTCTCCGCAGTGGACATGACGACCTGGACCGACGCCAACCAGTCCGGCAGCGGTAACCAGAAATCTACGTCATCCAGCGAGTCCACGTCGTCCGGCGAGTCGACGTCGGCCGGCCGCGAGCACGCCTACCCCGGCAGCCCCATCTACAAAGAGGGCGACTACGCCACCACCGGCACGACGTCGGAGGGGCGCACTGCCGGCAAAAATGGCCAAAAAGCAACCTCCGACGCCTCTCACTCGGACATGGCGGAGTCGCACGCCAGGTCGGGCCAGCGGGGCAGGATGACCTCCGGCGCCGCGCTTATCACGGAGTACCGCCAGGCGATGATCAACGTTGACCAAATGGTCGTCGCCGAGCTAGAGCCCCTTTTCATGGGGATCGCCTCGTCCGGAGACGCACACGTCGGGTCGGATGCGACGTATCCTTTCGGCCTGTGGTATCCTTGGTGGGGGAGGTAGCAACATGCCGGTAGAAAATGTACCGTTTTTCACAATCCAGGATACGCCGCTGACGAATGTGACTCCGTTCACATTCCGAGACGGCATCACCTACGTCGAAAAGCTCGAACGTGTCGCCCGGAACTGTCAAAACCTGGTCGACGCCATCAACAAGTGCATAAAAATATGCAATGAGCTTGAGGCCAACGTCAACAAGACGGTCGCACAGCTACGCGCCGAGACTGATCGTAAAATACAATACGCTATCGACGAACTCTACAGGAAACTCGCCGCCCGCGGCGGCGAGAAGGTCTTCGTCACCGACCCCGTCGACGGCGTCACCACCAAAACCCTCTCCGAGGCGCTCGCCAGCATGTACAGCAATCTCCGCACCGCCGCCAGATTCGCTATCGAGGCCGACAATATCGGTGCCACCGCCAAACAGCTCGACGAGATGGGCTGGAAAGCCCGCGGCTGGGACCTCGATCCCGAGGCCACAACGCCACACGCAGTACGAAAGGACATTTAATGAGCTCTACTGACAAGACCGAGGCCCTCGGGCTGTCACAGTTCCTCGACAATGATAAGCCCACCTGGCGGGGCGACTACAACGGCGACATGCGCAAAATCGACCTGCGCGCAGCCGAGGACACCACAAAATTCAATTCGATGGAGATCCGTATCAAAAAAGCGGAGGATACCGTCGCCGGCGACCACAAGGTCGTCGAGCAAATCGACCAGAAGATCGCCGACGCCGAAGGTCGCGCCAAGATGGAGACGACCCGCCAAGTGAAGTCCGCCTACGACGACCTCGGGCTGAAGGTTGCCAACCGCTACACGAAGGAGGAGTCCGACAGCAGGTACATACTGAAAAATGCGGCGGCGCCCGAGCTGTGCGCAGTCATCGTCGGCACCTCCAACGTTGTCGAAGGCAAATGGCCGACACTCATGTGCCGCGCCATGGGGATCACGGAGAAAAACTTCGCCAAGGGCGGCACGGGCATAGCACAGGGCGCCGACAATTTCCAGGTGCAGATGAATCGCGCCATCGCCGACGGATCGTTCTCGAACGACAACGTAAAATACGTCATCATCGCAGATTGCGGCAACGACGCGATGCAGGAAATCGACATCTACAACGGGCTCGTCACCTGCATCTCCGACGCCAAAAGAGCATTCAAAAACGCCCGAATTGTTGTCTTTAGTGCCGTGTGGGCGTGGAGCAACCTCCACATCCTAACGAAATCGAAGAACGGCCTCGCGAACTGCCTGTCCGCTATGCAGGAGGTCTGCGGCAACTACGGCGCCGAATATGTCGGCACCGAATATTGGTGTCTCGGATATGCGAAGTACTTCACCGAGGGCCAAATCCACCTCAACTCTACCGGAGACATACGATTCGCCACACTTGCCGGCAACTACCTCCAATACGGCAACGAACCGATCCCTGTATCGCAAAACTACAGGATCGGCCTCTCCGGTGGCGCCTCCCATTCGGACACGCCGCTCACGCTGCGCCTGTCCGGCGGCCTCGTCTCGCTCTCCGGAATCATCACCGGCCAGTCGATCGCGACCGGCGCCGACCTCGGCATGATCCCCGAGTGGGCGGCGCCCCGCGCCACCGTCAACGGAAACGCCCGCGGGGGCGCCTCCGGCACCGACGACATCCCGTTCCAGATCCACCCCAACCAACACCTGCAGACGTGGAAGGGATGGAGCGGGAACTTGAACATCTCGGCCGCATGGAGTACTCTGTAGTTATTAGACACCGCCGCTCACGGGTTCGCATCTCGTGGGCGGCGGTTTTCACGTGAAACGGAGACTCTCGTGGCGTGGGACGCTAAAGCGAAGGCCGTCGCCATCAAGGCGATCGGCACGGTGGAGTCCGGCATGCGCTACGACGGCATCTACCACGTGGACCCGATCACGATCGGGATAGGCCAGTGGTTCGGCCCCCGCGCCTACGGGCTACTCAACCGTATCAAACAGGAAATGCCGTCAGAGTTCGCCAAACTCCCGGCCCAGCTGCAGTCGCTCGTCAACGCCAACTCCATTAACTGGGCCACGTACTACCTCCCCAACTACTGGGACGGTCAAGTCAAGCCCGTACTGCGTGCCGCCTACAAAGTACAGCAAAGGCAAATGGCGGAGGATCTAGAAGCCTACGTGCAGGTCGCCGGCCGGTGCGGCATCGACAGAGACCGACACACACAGGCGATGATCATGTTCTTCGTCGCCTACCACCAGTCGCCGAAAAGAGCCCTCCGGATAGCGAACCAGATCGGGGGCGCCACGCTCGACCGGTGGCATGCGGCGCTCCTGTCCGAACCAGTTCTCGGCAAATACCGCAACCGATACAATACAGCATACACCATCATCAAAAACATGGACAGCTCGGGCGTCGACGGCGTCGAACCCGGTCCGGCGGCGCCCGGCGGCCCGACACAGGGCGACGGCTCCGGCGGCACCCCCGGCGGCAACACCAACGCGCCCCAGCAGCAAGGCTCCACTGCCGGGACGCTTTCTAGGATAGAGGCCGTCGGCAACGTCGCTATCGCACACATGGCCGACGGCAAAATCGTCCAGTGCGCACCCAATGGTCAGGGACAGTACATCGCGGGGCCCGGCGGCGCCGGCACCCCGCCCCCGACCGACACGACGCCCGGCGGACAGAATGGCGGCCCCGGCACCGGCGGCGGCGGCGGCCAGCTCGCCCCCGGCACCTCGGAGACCCGCCAGAAACTTGTGTGGTGGATGGCGTCGAGGGAAAACAAGTTCCGCTACTCGAACGGCGCCGGCCGGCTCGACCCTGACCGGTCCGGCGTCGGCGACTGCTCGTCGACCTGCCGGCGCGCCTACCTCGACGTCTGCGGCATCGACATCGGCGGCAATACTGTCGCCCAGAGCGCCAACGGCCACGGATCCTTCGTTATCAACTGGAACACGGCGAAATCCATCTCCGCGCAACAACTTGCGCTCATGAAGCCTGGCGATCTCGTCTTCTATGACTGGGGATCCGGGCGCGTCGGCGTCGACCACGTCGAGATGTATGCCGGCGGCGACCTCACGTGGGGCCATGGCGGCGGGCTCCACGGCGAAGTGCCCGGGCCACACAAAAACTCGCTGTCGAAATTCATCAGGGACACCCGAGGGATAGGGTGGTGCGTCAAGAGGTACCTCAATGACTAAACAAGTTCTCAATTACTATAATTTCGGCCCTATCCTCTCCTACAATGCACCGTGGACCATTGTCACGGGCGCCCGCGGCACTGGGAAAACCTACGGCGCCAAAAAGATAGCGCTCCGCCGATTTATCGACAAAGGGTCTCAGTTCGTCTATCTCCGGCGCCACAAGGGCGAAAAGCATGCCTTCCAGACATTCATGGCCGACATCGCCGACAGATTCCCCGACCATGACTTCACCGTGCGCCAAAACAGCCTCTGGGTCGACGACGGCACCAAAACCGGCGCCCTCGTCGGCAGATGCACCGCCCTTACCCAAGCCAGACAAGCCAAGTCCATGAGCTTCCGCGAGGTAGGAACGCTTATTTTCGACGAATTCATCCTCGAAGAAGGCCTCACGCGGTACCTGCCGAAAGAAGCCGACATCTTCGAGGGCTTCTATTCGACGATCGACCGCTGGGACGATCGCGTCCAGGCGCTCTTCCTCGCCAACGCCGCCTCGATCACCAACCCCTACTTCATCAAGTACGGCATTATACCATCGAGCGAGTTCGAAACATATCACGACGGGTTCATCGCCGTCCACACCTCCGACGACGCTGTCTTCGCCAGCCAGGTCGCCAAAACGAAATTCGGGAAATTCCTATCGTCCGTCGGCGGCGACAACGCAGACTACATGATGAAATCCCGCTTCGTCGACAACAACGGCGTCCTCATCGGCCGGAAACCGCACTACTCGGACTACGCGTGCACCGTCGTCACCGACCTTGGTGAGTTCTCCCTGTGGATCGACCCACGCCAGTCCGGATGGTACTGCCAAGAAAAACTCCCCAAACAGCAACTCCGCATCACAAGCGAGGTCAAGCTCGTCACCGAGAGCACGATGTACTGCTCTCCGCGCGACTCGTTCCTGGCATCAGCCAGGCGCATGTACAATCGTGGAGAGCTCTATTTTGACAAGCCGCAGACCCGAAATTGCTTTATCCAGACCTTCAAGGGGGTGTAGTATGGACGGTTTCGTCGACGGATTGACGGGACTCGGGCTCGGTGGTATCATCGCCCTTGCGGGGGTGGTGTGGAAAATCATGCCGAATCTGAGACGAATCTCTCATTTTCTGGACGATCTCATGGGGGAGGCGGCGCGCCCCGGCGTGCCCGCGTCCCCGGGGATCCTCGAACGCCTGGCCGACGTCGAGGCCAGGCTCGGGAAAGTGGAGGAGACACTGAGGGGATGTGACAAAAATCACAGCAGCGACGACTAGGGCCGCCATCGTAGCATGGATGGCCAAGCACGAGAACGCCTTCGGCTACACGAACGACTGGCGGCGCAAAGATCCTGAGCGCTACGGCTGGGGCGACTGTAGCTCCACTATAGCACAGGCCTACCTGCAGTGCGCCGGCATCCGACTGGGGGAGCGCAGCTTCAACATCGCCGTCCAGGGGCGCTCCGTCGCCTACACGCACACGTGGCGCGACCTCGACCTCGACGCGCTCCGGCCCGCCGACGTCATTTGCATGGGGTGGGCGACCGGCCCCTTCGCCGGGCGCATCTCCCACGTCGAGCTCTACGCCGGCGGCGGGTACACGTGGGGGCACGGCGGCCCTGGCCGCGGGCCCCGCTTCCATCGACTCTCCGACCCGAGCCTCACCGGGTCTGCGAGCATCATAGCCGTGAGGCGATTCATAGAGGATGATAGCGAGGAGGACGATTTGACCCCCGACCAGGCTAACAAGCTTGACTGGATATACAGCAACCTCAAAGTGCCCGAGCAGAGCTTCGGCTACCCGCAGGCGACCCAGAATTCCCTCGGAGACCTGCAGGAGACCGTCAACAAATTGACGGCCACCGTCGAACAGTTGCGAGGATTCCTGGAAGTGCCCGGCTATGGCTTCGGATATCCCGCCGCCAGCCACCACGCACTCGAAGAAATCATCAACAAACTGGACAAAAATGGCCCAAAGAATGCCTAATTGCAGGTGTGCGGGGTGTGGCGATCCCATCCCGCTCATCTGTATCACCGACGATCCCGACGTCGTCCACTACCACCTCGACTGCCACAGATACATCTACGGAGGATAATGAGCACCCCCAAGCATCTCGACACCGGCGTCACCGACACCGGCACCCTCGCAGCATTCCAGGCCGCCAAACACGCCGTCGCCGACGGCACCCCCGCCGCCGCCGGCGACATCGTCGACACGACCGGCACCGACCGGTGGCTCCCCTGGCGCAAATGGGCCTACCGCGCCCTCACCGGACTCATTCCCCTCGGCGTCGCCGCAGGCTGGGTCACCGGCGAGACTGCCGCCCTCATCGCCCCCGCCATCGCCGGCCTCCTCGGCGTCGGCCTCGCAGCCGCCAACACCAAGTGAAAGAAACCCCCGAGAGATTTACTCTCGGGGGTTTCTCGTGAAACATCCTTTACAAGTCCAGCGCCAGCTGCTCGGGCGCGGCACCCGCCGCCGCAGCCTCCCGGCGCGCAGTAGCGATCTCCTCGGCGATCACCTCCGGCGACGCCGACCACCACGACCCGGACGACTCCAGCCAGAAAGCACACCGCTCAGCCACCAGCCGACGCCACGACGCCGGCAGATCCGTCAACTCGCCCTCCAGCGGCACCCGAAGCAGCCAGTCGATCGCCTCCTCGCGGGAGCGGTGCCGCTCGGCGCCGAGCCGCCGCAGAATATCGTGGACAGGAACCCATGGGCGGTCAGGGTCATCCGGAATCGGCGTCACTTACACACCAGCCTATAGTCGCGAGCCACGTCGATCAGGACGCGGTCACCCAGGTCGTCGCAGCCGACACACCAGGCGAGCCCGGCGTCGGCCAGCCAGTCGCCCAGCCAGCCGCGCAGGCAGGCGCTCGACCCGACGGCTTGCCCGGGCGGGAGGTTCAGCGTCATGAGACGATCCCGGTAGTCGACCGAAGCGGCGATCCGCGAGTCGAGGCCGTCGTCGATCATGAGCCAGCCGGTGCGGCCACCCGTCCAGCAGGCCCAGATCGGCCCGTCGATCGCCTCGCCGACCAGATCGGCGAGTTCCTCCAGCGCCTGCGCGAGGCGAATCTGCGTCATATGGACCCTCCTAGCCATTATTGCCCTCCCTGATAATCCGGGCCCTCCCGTAGGAGATCTGCACGAGGACGCTTGCTCCGTAAGTCTCGTCGAGCACGGCTTCGGTCACGCCGGGCTCGGCCTCGATAGCCTCCGCCAGGCGCTCCATGCACACCGCGCGGCGCTCGCGCAGCGGCTCGGACGCGCCGGGGCGCCAGATGGCAGAGACGACCGCCCGTGAGACGCCGCCGACACACGTCGTCAGAGCGAGCCTCACGCCGCCATACCGGAGATTCGACTCGGCGACCGTCAGAACTGCGGTGTAGGGGCCCGTCGTCTCCACACGCACCGGAGGGGCGCCCTCGGAGGCGACGCCCAGAGCGGCCAGCACGACCTCCGTCAGGAGCGACGTACGCAGCTCGGGCGGCATTTTCACGGGGTGGCCGCTCATAGGACCGCCACCTGAGCCAGGGCGCCGCCCACCGAGGCGACGCAGACGCCGGCAACCGCCCACAGCGGCACGAGCAACCCAGCGCGCACCTGATCGCGCAGGGCCAGGGCGCAGGCCCCGGCGGCGACCGCCGCCAAGACCTGCAGGACGCACAGAGCCATGAGAAGGACAATATCGGCGATCACGAGTCACCTCCCTCAAGGCGAACGGACGCGAAGAACGCCTTCGGCCAGGCCATGTCCGGCCACACGCTGTCGACACCGGGAATAGCGACGACGGCGCGGGCCACGTGCCACAGCTCGCGACCGTATGCCCCACTAATGAAATCCCCGACCCCATGGTCCTCGAAGTTGAAGGCGACCACGCGCACATCGGCGCCCGCCTCGCCGACCACCGACGTGACGATGATATCCAGCCCCCCGGCAGGGGCGGCGAGGGCAATCCTGCTGAAGTCGTCGCCGTTCCACTCGCAACGCAGCTCCACGTCCCCCATCAGGGGCTGGAATTCGGCCGCAAGGGTCTCGCGCAGGCCGGCCGCGACGCGCTCCACCGCGGCGATGCCTCTGTTTTCACACATCGGAATAATCCTTTCCCTCGATCCGACGTATCCAGTATAACCCGAGGCAGGTGCCACTGTCAAGCTGGAAAATGTGAAACACCCCACAAGGGGGTGCTGGGCATGGAAAGGCCCCCTCCCGAAGGAGGGGGCCGGCGGCTGGGGGATTAGAGGAAGGCATCCTCGACGGCGCTGCGCAGGGCGCTCACGCAGGCGATGCCGAGCTCGCCGTAGCGCTCCTGGTAGGAGATGAGCGCGGCCCCGTCCTCGATCTGGGTCACTCCGCGGGCGTCGAGCTCATAGAGGGCCTCGTACCGGCCCGGGCGGACCTCCCACTCGATCGTGAAACCGTCCGAGCGGGGATTGACGTTCAGGCCGGCCATCTGGTAGAGGGGCGTCCCCGCGAGGGTCTGGGCTCCGAGCGTGGAGTCCATGACATCCTCGGCGATCCAGGCATTTTTCGTGTAGCTCATTTTTTCGATCCTTTCGAGCCATCCCGAGGGCCTCTCCCCCGGTGA
>ERZ772971.906-NODE-906-length-17859-cov-12.492417_pt1 | contig 17859 bp, 16 predicted proteins | sample MGYA00511943_ERZ772971 | MGnify/ENA primary metagenome ERZ772971 (study PRJEB29015, sample SAMEA2737929) | human oral metagenome | biome: human oral; feature: human-associated habitat; material: dental | place: China | collected 2144 ... | reverse complement strand
AATTTATTGCACGTTTATCTCGTGCATTAGGCCGTGATCAAGAAATGTGCCCTGCATATGTAGAGGATTTTGATTATAGCCATGGTCCTCAAGAAACTATGTTCAAAGATTTGAATAACGATCAAATTTTGGCAATGTTTAAGGAACAATGTCAACGTGTTGGCACAAAATTCGTTGAAACTACACCTGATAAATTAGGTGAAACAATTTTGGCAGCTATCGACGACTGGGGCAATGGTAAGGTTGTATTCCCAAGCTCTCCAGAAGTAGAAGAATATAAATTAAAAGAATTGTTCGAACAAGATGCTGCTAATAATGGTGGTACACGTACATACTTCCAATGGGATCCAGCTAAAGGTCGTGAAGAATGTATTTCTAATACTGCAAATGCAGATATCGGTATTACATTCCCATACTGTGGTATTGCTGAAACAGCTACTGTAGTACAAGCATCTGGCGAAGAATCTGGTCGCGCTATTAGCTTGTTGCCTACAACTCACATTGCTGTATTATACACTGATACAATCAACCCACGCATGACACAAACAATGGAACATTTGGCTGAACGTTACCACAATGATCCAGCTAATTTCCCTACAAATATCTGCTTGATTTCCGGCCCGTCTCGTACGGCTGATATCGAGCTCGTTACTGTAGATGGTGCTCATGGTCCTATCCAAGTAACGTATGTCCTAGTTAACAGATAATCTTAATAGTAAAATCTAGTATAACAAAAGACTATATAAGGCGATCTTCCGATGGAAGGTCGCCTTTTTGCATGTCCCTATAGAATGCAAAATGGGTATGCATCAACTTATAAAAAATCCGATATAGCACTTGTAAATTTTTCGATATATGATATACTATGTCTATAACCTATTATTTTAATATGAATTAACGAGGTGTATTATGAATATTCCATTCTTTACAGATTACCTCATGCTAAGCAATTCATTGAGTATTGGTATTATCGCAGTGTTTGTACTTGCCTTAATCGGTATTTATGTATTGCAACGCAAGGGTACATCCTTTGGTAATCTTGTTATTATTGGCACTATTATTGGTGCCGTATTAGGCGTAGCAATTCAAGTTATTGCTGGATTCCCTGATGATCCATCTAAGGTGGTCTACATCAAGGAAAGTACGAAGTGGTTCTCCCTTGTAGGTGGCGGTTTCATTGACTTAATCCGCATGCTTGTTATTCCTATTGTATTTATCTCCATCGTCCATGTTATTTTGCACATGGAGGCAGGGGCTAATCTTAAGAAGTTGGTCGTTGCCATGGTGTCGACTAACCTTGGGATGGTGGCTGTAGCCGCTATTGTAGGCCTTATTTTAGGTAATGCTTTTGGATTGGGTCAAGGTTTTGATATCGTTGAGTCCGGTAAAAAAATCCGTGAAATCAAACCGATGGTTGATACATTCCGTGCTTTGATTCCTAGCAATCCTATTCAAGCCGCTGCAGAAACAAATGTTATCGGCATCGTAGTATTTGCCATTATCTTGGGCAGCGTAGCTCGCCTGTTAAAACAAACGGGCACCAATAGCATGGAAATCTTCACAAAACTATTTGATGAGCTTCATCAGTTGATTTCTTGGGTAGCCGATTTCATTATTGGTCTTATGCCATACGGCGTAGTTGCTTTATTGGCATCTACATTGGCAACACGTGGCTTGCAAGCCATCCTCGACATGGGTTTGTTCGTAGTATTGCTTTACGTAGGTCTTTTGATTATGTTCGTTGTTCAAGCTATCTTAATTGCTAGCTTTGGCTACAATCCGATTACATATTTCAAAAAAGCGAAGGCTCCATTATTGTTGGCATTCACATCCCGTTCCTCTATGGGCGTATTGCCATTGACTGTTGAAACTTTGACAAAAGGTCTTGGCGTAAATGCTACAACAGCTAATACAGTAGCATCCTTTGGTACTACGGCGGGTATGCAAGGTTGTGCCGGTGTGTTCCCAGCTCTCGTAGTGGTCTACATTTCCAATGTGGCGGGTATTCCGTTTGATTTAACAATGTACATCATGAGCGTTATCGTTATCGCTATTGGTTCCGTTGGTATTGCAGGTGTTCCAGGTACTGCTACAATGGCCGCATCCGTTTCCCTTAGTGGTACAGGCCTTGGCGCATACTTTACATCCATTAGCCCGATTCTTGCTATCGATCCATTAATCGACATGGGCCGTACATGCTTGAACGTATCCGGTTCCTTAACCAATGCTCTAGTTGTCGATAAAATTATGGGCACCATTGATAAAGATGCGTATAATAATCCTACACAAGGTGAGGAATAATAGTTAAATACTCATATTGATTGTGAAAGCAGCAGACATTAAATCTGCTGCTTTTTTGCGTAGTTGGATTATGCGTTGTAGTAGAATTCATAGATTGTAATGCAATTGAATTTGTATCCTTCTTCGGTGAAATCGAAAACAATTATTATTATATTTTGTAATATCAAGATACAAATATTTGTATATATAATTGTGACTATGGATACGTTTTCAAGTATTACATAAGCGTATAATGTACATATAAAAGTTTCTATATATGCTTAATAAATATAAGCCAAGAGGTAGTACTATGATTACAGAAGAAGTAAAAGAACGTTTAATTGCAGATTATCCAAAGTTTGAAGATATGACACGCAAATTTTATAAGAAAGAAATGTCCATTGCGGATTATAAGGGCCAGTCCGGTGCATATGGTAGCTATGCTGAACGTGGCGCCACTACGGGCATGAGCCGTTGGCGCTTTAATTGTGGTCGCATCAAACAAGAACAAATGCGGTTCTTAGCAGATACCATTCGTAAGTACAATCTTACACATATTCATTTCACAACCGGTCAATGTTTACAAATGCATGGTCTGGATGGAGATACTATTTTACAACTCTTCAAAGAATGCTATGACCATGGTATTTATAATCGCGGTGCCGGCGGGGATAGTCCTAATGTTGTAGCCAGTATCTTGCGCGGCATTGATCCTCGTGAGACCTTTGACATTTCACCATATGCGGTAGCCATTAGCGAATTTCTTATGGAGCAAATGTTTTATATCAAGATTCCTCGTAAATTTAAGATTGGTATTGATAATGGATTTGATAGCACACCACATGCTACCTTTAAGGATCTGGGGTTCAATTTAACAAAATATCATACCTTTGATGTATATGCGTGTGGCGGTATTGGTCCTAATCCACGCATCGGTATTCCCGTAGCTCGTGATGTGCAACCTGAAGATGTTTTGTATCATGTGAAAGCCATGCTCATGGTATTTGCTAATCATGGTAACTTTAAAAATCGCGGCAAAGCACGTACCCGTTATATGCCTGCAGAAATGGGGGGCGCGGAAGCTTTCATCAAAACCTATGAAGAAACATTGGCAATGGTGAAAGAGGTTGAAAAATTGACCATTAATCCTGCAGATTATGCCTATGAAATTACGAAGACGGGCAAGCGCGATGATTCGGTAGAAAATTATCGTATTCATCGTCAAAAACAAGAAGGTTTGTACTATGTAGAATACCATCCAGTTGGTGGCGATGCGAATGTTGAACATCTATTGGCGGCTCTTGATTATGCCGTTACATTAGACCAAGTGGAGGCTCGTATTGCACCGGATGAAGCCTTGTTTTTCATCAATTTGACAGCTGATGAAGCTAGAAAAATTGCGGAGTTAACAGATGATAGCGCACGCGATGATTTTCGTCGTTCTGTATCCTGTGTGGGCTCTACAGTCTGCCAAATCGGTATGCAAGATTCTAATGGCTTGCTAAAGGCTATCTTTGATCATCTTGAAGAAAAAGGTATCGATACGAAAAAATTACCGAGAGTACATATTTCTGGCTGTCCACATTCTTGTGGGACTCATCAAATTGGGGAAATTGGCTTTCACGGCACTGTAAAACTCGTAGATAAGAAACCCCAACCTGCTTTCATTATCGTAGATGGCGGTTCAGAACATATGGGTTCTGAAAGCTTTGGTAAAATGGCTGGGAATATTGTAGCTGCAAACATTCCCTCATTTATGGCGGCATTAGCCAATATTCTTAATGAGGCACCAGAAGCGGATTTTGGTTCTTGGCGATTGACTCATAAGGCCCAATATATGGACTTAATTAAATCCTTCGAATAGAAATGATATGACTAGATAACACATATGTTTATGCGTAAAGATTAACTCATTAACATATGTGTTATATTTTTTTGTCATCCTACGAATTGATTTTATATGGTATAATAGGCTTTATAGTATGTGTTTGGAGGTTCATTACTATGTTATTTACCGTGAATACAGAAGTCTGTACTCGTTGTGGTCTATGCGTAGCCGATTGTCCAACAGGCCTTCTTGTTATGACTGATGATGGTCCTAAAACAGGTAAGGGTGGTTGTATTTCCTGTGGTCATTGTGTTGCAGTATGCCCTACGCTTGCTCTAGATAGCGACCTAACACCGCGTGCTGAACAAGTGGATATTACAAAAGAAACTAAATTTACGCCGGAACAAGCAGAGTTATTTTTACGCAGCCGTCGTTCCATTCGTAATTATCAAAATAAACCAGTTCCTGCTGAATTGATTCGCAAGGTATTGAATGTGGCTCGCATGGCACCGACTGCGACAAATACGCAAGGTATTTCCTATATCGTAATTCGAGATAAACAAAAATTACGCCGTATTGCAGATCTTGTTCTCGAATGGATGCATATTGCCGCGAAGACCGTGCCGATTATGCGTCTTTATGCCCGTGCAGCTCAGGCAGAAGTAGATAAGGGGAAAGAATATATTCTCCGCGATGCACCAGCTCTCGTGGTTGCCATTGGATCCAAAAAAGATATTCATCGCACTCATGATTCAGGCCATTCTTGTTTATCCTATGCGGAATTATATGCACCGACAGTAGGTCTTGGAACATGCTGGGCAGGGTTCTTTGAACATGCAGGTGAAGCTGAATATAAACCATTATTAGACATATTAGGTGTGCCAGACGATAAAATCATCGCTGGTGGCATCTTGATGGGCTATCCAAAAGTTCGTTATCGCAATATTGTGGAACGTCAACCGTTGGATGTTACATTTGATACAGAAGAATAATTAGACATTATGCACAACGCTCTATCTATAAATGTGGGGCGTTGTTTTATTTATATATGGCTATAACAAAAAAATCTCCATCCTAAACAGAATGGAGATTTTGTTTATTAATTGGCCGATGTAATGGAGCCTTTAAATGTTTCATCAATGAATTGTTTGATGGCTTCAGATTTATAAATATCGGCAATTTTCTTGTATGTTTCGTTATCCTTATCTTGGCTGCGTACAGCGAGAATCATAACAGCTAATGGTTCATCCTTTGGCTCTAAGAAGAATCCTTGTTTTTCTACGTTAAGGCCTGCGCTTTGAACATAGTTCATAGGGATAGCTGCTACGGCTACATCGTCAAGACTGCGAGGCAATTGTGCTGCTTCTAGTTCTTGAATTTGTAGGTTTTTAGGGTTAGATGTAATATCTGCAACAGTTGCTTTGAAACCAACGCCTTCTTTCAATGTAATAAGGCCGGCTTTAGCAAGTAATGCAAGACCGCGACCACCATTGGTTGGATCGTTAGGAATAGCTACGATAGCGCCATTTGGTACATCTTGTGCACTATGTACAGAGTTACTATACAACCCCATAGGCATTAAAATCGTTTTGCCAATAGCTACAAGCTCGGAACCATTTTGTTTGTTAAAGTTTTCCATAAATGGAACGTGTTGGTATGCGTTGAGTTGGATATCTCCATCAGCCAATGCTTTGTCCGGTGTTACATAATCGGAGAATTCCACAACCTTAAGGTTAATACCTTGCTTTTGAGCCTCTTTTGCAACAGCTTCTGCTACTTGAGCATGAGGGCCTGCAGTAGCACCAATTTTAATTTCTTTTGGCGTATTATTCGTTTGTGTATTGCTGCCACAACCTGCGATGGCGAATGCGAGAACGCCAATGAGAAGAGGGGCAATAAATTTCTTTAATTTCATGATAACATCCCTTTCTAAATACATATAATATAGATATCCTATCATGTGAATGGGGTTTTGTATATAGAGTAAAATATATTGGTTATCTATAGATTAAAACTATGGCTTTTCCGATAGTGGTAAAGTTAGTTATTTACTTATGGTGATGGTAAATATCCTGTGTTCAGTAACTTGGGATTCCCTAAGTTCTCCATGCTCGATCCAACATTGACTTTCACATTGCCTGACAAACAAGTTAAGAATGGTGTTATTGATACCTTTGTACATACTACAGAACAATATTTAACATATCCTGTAGAGGGCCGTATTCAAGACCGTTTCAGCGAAGGTATTTTGAAAACTATGATTGAAATCGGCAAAGAAACAGTAGAAAATCCAGAAAACTACGACATTCGTGCTAACCACGTGTGGGCCTCTAACTTGGCGTTGAAGCAGTGGATAAAATTGTGAAGCAATTAGAAGATCATGGTATGACACAAATTGGTAAAAAAGGTGATGTAACACCAGAAGTGGCTCGCGGAATTTTAACACGTGCCTTATAATCGAATTAATTGATTAACCTATTAAAGAAAGGGGGCGAGCCCTATGAATGAAATAAAACATCGAAGTGCATTTTCTTTTGCACTGCCTATTATGATTCCCATGGGGCTTAGTTTTCTCTTCCTTGGATTAGGTTTTGGCTTGTATGCTACCAGTCAGGGATTCCCTTGGTGGACTGCACCTGTATTAGCCTGTACGATTTTTGCGGGCTCTATGGAGTTCGTAGTTATTGGGCTGTTGATGGCAGGCTTTGATCCGGTGAATGCGTTTATGTTGACTTTATTTGTGAATGGTCGCCATTTCTTCTATGGCTTATCTGTTCTACAGAGATATGTCAATATGGGATGGAAATGGTTTCCTACGGTTGCCTGGATGTGTGATGAAAGCTTTGCGGTCAATGTATCTACGAAGTTGCCTGATGATGTTGACGAAAAATGGTTCTACTTTCATATATCATGGCTTAATTATACCTTTTGGATTGTGAGTACCTTTGTGGGGGGCTTATTCGGTAATTTGTTGGCCGCTGTAGATCTGCGTGGCATTGATTTTGTACTACCTGGCTTGTTTATTGTCATATTCCTTGAAATGCTATTTAATGCAAAAAATAATAATATCCGTGGGTTTGGTATTGTTGGGGCCATTGTAGCAGTAGTAATGTTACTATTGGTGGGCAAATCCTTATTTATGCTAGCCTCCATGGGCTGTATGCTTGTTGTGTGTTATATAGCGTATAAGTGGGGAGGTGTACATCTTGACTAGTTTTGAAATGGTCATTACTGTTGCTATTGTCGTAGCAGCTACATTACTTACACGTTTTTCCGCTTTTCTTATTTTTCCACCTGGTAAAAAGGCGCCAGCTTTTGTACAGTATTTAGGTAAGGCATTACCTGCAGCTGTTATGGGGATGCTTGTTGTATATACTTTCAAAGATACAGTTGTGATTTCCTACCCTTATGGAGTGCCGGAACTTATTGCTCTATTAGTGACCGCTGGCATGCACCTATGGAAACGAAATATGTTCATGTCTATTGGAGCGGGAACTATAGTGTATATGTTTATCGTACAAAATATTTAATATTTTCTTAAATCAAAGAGCATTTTTGGAAAAGTTCTCTATTGTCTGTTGCTTGAAAGAATTTTAAAATGATATGACACTGATTTTGAATTGCTTCTTTAGAAGAATTTGCTGATGGTGTGATGAAGAAATCCCCCTTTCGTCAAACGACTTTGGCCCTGCGGAGCCCGCAGGGCGGAGTCAGACCTGGCCGGTGGAGGCTTGACGGAAGGGGGATTTCTTTATAATGCAATGAATGATTTCTTAGAAGCAATTCAGCAAGTTATTTTAGTTTTAAAATTCTTTCAAGCCCCGCAGCAGTATGATGATTTTCCAAAAACGCTCTTTGATCAAGCAACTCCATGAGATCCATATCTGTAATGGATAATTTAAAGTCAAAGACATCAAAGTTGGATTTCATATGTTCTAAGCTTGTTGCTTTTGGCAATGGAATGATGCCTCGTTGGATGTGCCAACGTAAGATAATTTGGTGTTTACTAACGCTGTACTTTTCAGCCAAGCTTTTAATGATAGGGTGGTCAAATATAGGTTGACGATTGCGTGTGAATGGGGACCAAGCCATGCCCACAATTTGGTGTTTTCGCATCAATTCCCACAAGGATTTACGTTGGTTGAATGGGTGGCACTCGATTTGGTTGACAACAGGTTTTACATTGCAGTGGTATAGCAAGTCGATTAAACGGTCCTCGTAGAAATTAGACAGACCCAAACCGCGCAGCACGTTTTGGGCGTATAATTCCTCCATGGCGCGCCAAGAGCCGTAGTAATCACCTAGTGGTTGGTGAATAAGCATGATATCTATATAATTAGTATTTAACTTCTTTAGAGAACTTTCAACAGCGCGCATCGTAGCATCGTAACCGGCATTGGTATGCCAAATTTTAGTGGTTACAATGATATCGGACCGATTAATACCAGATGCACTCATGCCCTTGCCGACGGCTTCTTCGTTATCATAATAAGCTGCCGTATCGAGTAAACGGTATCCAGCCTGTAAGGCATTCATTACAGCTTGCTCCGTTTCCTCCGACGTTCCTGTTTTGTAGGTGCCAAATCCGATGGATGGCACAAAGCTACCATTATTTAAAATTCTAAAATCCATACGTTCTTCCATGAGAAACCTCCATGTGTATACTTGTTTATATATATTATAGCAGATATTATTTCTGCCCAGTAATATCTAATCATATAGGGAATTAGCTTTCATATAATTCTTATTGATTTTGTGATATACTAAGGTATTGACAAAAATCAATACAATGGATAGAGATAAGGTGAAAGTATGAACAAATTTCGACTTGGTGCCGTAATGGTTCTGTTGGTCATTGTTGTATGTGCGATTGCAGGTTGTGGTACATCTACGGTATCCGTCGCCGATGTTACTTATAAAGATATGCCGTTACAAATTCATAATGAAGCAAATGTAACAGCTGTTAATAAGTCCACTATTACGCCCGCTGTATCAGGTGCTGCTACGTATGCTGTGAAGGTAGGCGATAAGGTAACACAAGGTCAAGTGGTGGCGACAATTGATACGTCTGCGCTTCAACAACAATTAGCGTCCTTACAAGGTCAGTTTAGTGCGGCCCAATCCTATACGCCTGCTGTTGAAACAACAACGACAACGACGGCGCCTACGGTTAGCAGTGCACAACTTGAAAGTGCACGTCAGATGCGTGAAGCTGGCAATATTACAGAAAAGGAATATAATCGTATTTTAGAACGGTCTCGACCTCAAACTGTGACAAACACAAGTGGTGGTGGCGGTGGTGGCAATGGCGCAAGCGTTGCTGCTATTGAAGCACAAATTGCCCAAGTATCCGCACAGATAGCAGCTGCTAATATTACGGCTCCTATAGCCGGTGTGGTGACTGCTATTTATAATGAAGATCGTCAAATGGCGATTGCAGATCGTCCATTTATGTTGATACAACAAGAAACGCCTATGGTGGCATCCTTGAGTATTCCTCGTGATGCGGCTATGAAATTAGCTAGCCCAGAGGCAAAATCAAGCATTAAAGTGTCTTTACATGTCGGTGATTCAGATATTCCAGGTGAGTTGACCTATATAGATACAAATCAGCCTGAAAATGTACCAAGTGTACTAGTTAAGGCTACTTTCAACAACGAAAAAGGAGCTATTAAGGCCGGTGAATTTTATAGTTTGACCATCGAATCTAGTGCTCAAGCTAAGATGCTTGTTGTTCCTGCTGCGGCAGTACGTGAAAATCAAGATGGTAAATATGTATATGTATTAACCGCTGATAATACGGTAGACGTACGTGTCGTTGAAGTAGGGAATGAACAAGAGGGGTATGTGTCCATCATGACAGGCCTTAATGAAGGTGAACAAGTTATTACAACCAAGGGAACCTTTGAACTAGGTGAAAAGGTGAAGGTTCAATAAATATCTTATGTGTAGTTAGAAACTAGCAACCATGAGTGTTGAAAAGGAGGAGATTATTATTTTAGAATTTAAACGTTTTGAATTAAGAGATAAACCATTAATCGATAAATATTTTGAACAACATCATTACGAAGCGTCGGATAATTGCTTTACTACATTGTATATGTGGCAAGAAGCCTATGGCATTCGTTGGGCTGAGGAAAATGGCGTATTGTACATCCAAGGTGGTGGTAAGCGCGATCCATTCCTATTACCTCCATTTGCTGGTAAGGATGCGAAGTTCCTCGATGGTTTATTGCGTACAAAAGAATGGTTTGTAGAAAATAAATTACCATTCATTTTCAAAGGTGTTAGCAAGGTTGTGAAAGAACGGATGGAGGAACTATGCCCAGGCCGTTACGTATTCACAACTGACCGTGATAACTACGAATATATTTATAAGTCTGAAGATCTTATCAATTTGTCTGGTAAGAAATTCCGTCAAAAGAAAAATCACTTGAATCAATTCCGTATGCAATATTCCAACTATGAATATGTGCCAATTACAGAAGACATCATTCCATTGTGCCGTGAGACAGCAGCGTCTTGGGTGGAAACCCATCACGAAGAAGGTATTGAAGATGAATTAGTGGCTATTAATTTACTCTTTGATCATTGGGATGTATTGGGCCTAAAAGGCGGCGCTATTAAGTTGTTTGGCCGCGTAGAGGCTTTCAGTATCGGCGAATTAATGAATGATAGAATGGCTTTAATTCACATCGAAAAAGCCAATCCGGATATTCGCGGTTTGTATCAAGCAATTAATAATGAATTCATCCGCCATGAATTTAGCAATGTAGAGTTTATCAATCGTGAAGAAGATATGGGCTTGCCTGGTCTTCGTCAAGCGAAGGAATCTTATAATCCTGATCATTTTGCAGAAAAATATGATGCTGTATATGCTAATGAAGCAGATAATGCAACGGGCGGTAAATAATCCGGTCAATCTATAACGAATATGAGAGTGGTACTGTATGGTGCCACTCTTTTCCGTTATAATAAAGGGTAGAGTGTATGAAATACATTCTACCCTATGAAATACATTCTACTATATGAAATATATAGCCTAGATCTGTTTGGATAGAAAGGAACTAGTATGGATTTTAGAATTGCTACATCACAAGATACGCTACAAGTAGAAGCACTTTGGGCGTATTGCTTTGAACCAAAAGAAGATCCGTTCTTTCAATATTATTTTTCTAACTGTTATGAACCGGAGAATACTGTTGTAGGTATTCAAGAGGGACAATTGCTCTCCACTGTTCATTTGCGCCAATACAACATCAATGTGCGCGGAGCTATCTTACCTACTAGCTACATGGTTGGTGTTGCCACTCATCCAGCCGCACGTCGTGGCGGTGTAGGTGGTGCGTTATTGTTGCACTCCTTAGAGGAATTGCGCCGTCGTGGTCAAGGTATTACCATTTTAATGCCTTCAAAGGCCGGTTTTTACCAACAATATGGCTGGGACTTGTATGCTCATCAATGGGTACAAACCATGCCATTAGAAAATTTGCGTCCTTTGACGGATAAAACAGTATCCTTTGGATTGTTAAATGATGTAGAACAATGGACATTGCTTGATCCTGTTTACAAAGCGTATACAAAGGACTTGTGCGGCTATGCAGAGCGCGGCGAGAAGGAGTGGAAACGCCTATTGGGAAGCTTCTTTGCTGAAGGTGTGAATATTGCGGTCGTAAAAAATGATGAAGGCCAAATCGAGGGCTACGCCGTATATCGTTTGGGTGGCCCTGAAATTCCAGTTACAGAATTTGTATATACAACACGTCGTGCTCAACGTGGTTTGCTTAATTATTTTTATAATCATCGCTCTCAAGGTGAAAGCATCCGATGGAATGAGGGGTTGCATGATACCGGTTATAGATTTGTTCCTGATGGAAAAACAGGTCATACAACGATGCCGTATATGATGGTGCGTATTGTAGACGTAGAAACAGCATTGACTACGGTACCTGCTAATCCAGAAGCCGTTATGATGCCAATTACACTAAATATTAAGGTTACCGATACATTATGCGATTGGAATGATGGTGTATTTGTCCTTACCCTAGGTGAAAGCACTTTACCTAACGTAAAACGCATTTCTCATGAATCTGTGGATGAAATCGATATCACTATAGACATTGGCGGTCTAGCAGCTTTGTTGATGGGCGCTGTTTCAGCTAAAGATCTTGTGTTTGAAGGAAAATTGCAAGGCGAATCTCATTGGATTGATTATTTAGATATGGTATATCCTAAACAAAATACATATATCAACGAATGGTGGTAATATGAGCTGGAAAACATATACAGTAAAAGAAGAGATAGATACAACTGTATCTGCTTATGTAAAAGAGCGATTTTCTTTATCCTCTCGAAATGTGCAGATGATATTCCGTAAGAAACGGGTGAAGGTAAATAGCCGTGTTGCTCATTCCGAGCGTACGCTAAAAAAAGGGGATGTTATTACTATTGAGTTACCACAAGATAAGGATTATGGTGTAGAGGTTGAAAAAGGACCTATAGAGGTTCTCTATGAGGATGGACACACGCTTGTGGTGTATAAGTCTCCATTTATGCTAGTTCATCCAGCAGGTCAAACGAAATATCATACATTGAGTAATCTAGTGGCTGGCTATTATGCTAAACGCGGCGAAGTTCATAAAATTCGGCCTGTTCATCGCTTGGATCGAGATACAACAGGTGTTATTATGTTTGGCAAAACCCGTGAGGCAGAGCAATATTACACTAAACAGCTACAAGAAGGTCGAATTCACCGTATCTATCGCGGTCTCGTAGAAGGAAAGATTACATCTGATGGTGTGGTGAATGAACCTATCGGTGTGGATCCGGTATTTGATAATCGCCGCTGTGTTGATGAATTTGGTCAAGATGCTGTAACTAAATATCGTGTGATTGAACATGATGGTGTACAATCGTTGTTAGAGTTTACATTACTAACTGGACGAACGCATCAAATTCGAGTTCATATGGCCCATATTGGTCACCCTATCATCGGTGATGCTATGTATGGTACGCGGAATAACCCGTATACGAGACAGGCCTTACATGCCTATTCGTTGACATTTATACCATATGGACAATCTGAGCAGGTGACTGTTATCGCACCTGTACCTTCTGATTTAGGTCGTGAATTGCAAAACAAAAAGCTGCCCTAGGGCAGCTTTGTTTGTATAAGTGTATAGATTTGGCAACGAAAAAAAGGACTCAATATGGAGTCCTTTTTTATGTAAGGGGAGTGTTAGTATTAACATCAAATGACCTATGTATTTAAACAAGTAGTAGGTTTGGGGTTAGTATTACTTGTCGGGAGATAAATACATCAAGTAATCAGGGAATATTTACTTATAATTATCATTTGATATGGTAATTATAAGTAAATAAGATGAGAATAAAATGAATTCATAAAAATTATTTTATGAAATTTAGATGAAATATAAAATTCGTTTATTAAATATTGATAAATACCATACTTCTTGATATGATAATAGAGGGAAATAATATCTTTTCTTTATTTTTTTATAAAATATTTAAAAAACAGTTCTAGTTATAAGACTTTTGTTGTTGGGGTAGAAAGGGAGCTACTATGAAGTTGCTTATAGCTTTAATGGCCTTATTTTGCCTCATAACATATTCGAATACAGCACAAGCGACTGATTGGTACTATGTAAGTCCTGATGACAAAGATCCTGAACCGATTGAGGGCAATACGAATGGTCAAGCCATTTATAGACTGTTATGGTAATAGAATAGTTTAAATTTAATATTTTAGATATAAATATAAATTTAAAATTTTGAATATAAAAATCCCTAGCTAGACAGCAACTAGCTAGGGATTTTTTATGTGTAAATGTATTGTAAACACGCAGAGGTGTTACCGTCTTTGTAGACTGGTAAAATGTAAGATATCCACTAGTGATTGGAAACAACCGTTAGTTTATAGCTGAGCGGTTGTACGGGTTAATTCCAAGTCATTAATCATTTGTAAATCGTCTTGAGGGGATCTACCGCCGGTTGTTAAGTAACCACCTACCATGATGCCATTAAGACCACCTTTTAGTGCGTACGATTGTAAATCACGTAGATTTACTTCTCGACCGCCAGCGGTACGAATTAATGCATGAGGTAAAATGAAACGGAATACAGCGAAGGTACGTAAAATTTCCATAGGTTTTAACGCTTTGTTATGTTCGAATGGAGTACCCTTAATCGGATTTAATATGTTTAATGGAATGGAATCAATGTTAAGGCGTTTAAGTTCAAACGCCATTTCTACGCGTTGTTCTAGCGTTTCGTTTAGACCTAAGATACCACCAGAGCAAACGCGAATGCCAGCTTTTTTGGCATTTTCTATGGTAGACATCTTGTCCTCATAGGAATGTGTGGAGCAGATGTCAGGGAAATGACTTGGTGCCGTTTCGATATTGGAGTGATAGCGAGTAACACCAACTTCTTTTAACTGAAGGGCTTGTTCATAGGTTAACAAACCAAGAGAACAACAAATTTCTAAACCCATTTTTTCGCGAATTTCTTTTAACACACGTAAGATTTGGTCGAATTCATTAGGGTTAGAAGTATTTCGGCCACTTGTAACAATGGAGAAGCGAATAGCGCCGGATTCTTTTGCTTTTCTAGCAGCTTCTAAAATCGATTTATCATCCATAAATGGGTATTCTTGAACGCCTGTATTGTGGTGTGCAGATTGTGCACAGAATTTACAGTTTTCAGGACACTTACCAGAACGAGCATTTACGATTGCGCAAATATCGACGGAATTGTCATTGAAATGTTGTTTTATTTTATCTGCCATAGCTAATAAAATCATGGTGTCTTCATCGGATGTATGGATTAAATCAATTGCTTCTTCTTTAGTAATTTCCCCACCATGTAAAATGCGATTGGCAATGGTTAATATTTTTTCATAAGAACCCACCTGGGTTTCTTGCTCTACTGGAAGTGCCATTATAGCCTCCTTGCTATTGTTAACTTATAAAAAACGAATATATTTACAATGTAATTGTAGTATTCTTAAATACGAATTGTCAACTATATAAATAAATTAGTTTACAATATGATATTTTACATATTATATAGAAATATATAGTATAATTAGATGTTAGTATTCTATAAGTTAGGAAAGGAGACAATATGCAACCCTTTCGTTTTATACATTGTGGAGACCTTCATTTAGGGGCTCCTTTTCAATATGCTATGGGGATGAGTCGGTATGTAGATCGTGCCGTTGCAGAAGCAACATACGAAGCTTTCAATAATATCATTGAAATCGCCGTGCGAGAACGCGTTAATGCCGTTGTGATCAGTGGCGATGTGTATAATAGTGAAGATCATAACTTAGAGGCTCAGGTCCGATTTGTACGCGCCATGTATCGCTTGTGGGAGGCGCATATTCCAGTATATATGGTGCAAGGTAATCATGACCCTGCTGAAAGCTGGCGCGCTGGCTTATCTATGCCTGATAATGTACATGTGTTTTCGGATACACAGGTACAACGATTTCCGTTGATGGTTAATAATATTGAAGTTGGTGGTGTTTACGGCATCAGCTGTGGTCATGGCAATGAACCAACTAATTTTGCTGCCCAATATAAAGCCTTTGAACGGGATGAATTTTCCCTCGCTGTCATGCATGGAACGGTCGGATCTAGTGTGGGCAGTGAACATCATGATGTAACAGGGCCCTGTAATTTGACGGATATCATGCAAGGCGCCATGGACTATTGGGCATTAGGCCATATCCATAAATCACAGGTGCTTTCAGAAGACCCTATGGTCGTATATGCAGGCAATCCCCAAGGATTACATCGCAAGGAATTTGGTGCTAAAGGCTGTTATATGGTCAATGTATCACACAATGGACATTGTGAACTAGAATTTATTGAGACCAGTGCCATTCGTTTTGAAGATATTAAGATTGATATTGCAGGCATACAAACTGAACGTGAGTTATTAGATTTATTGAGCCATAAAAAGCAGTCCTTGCGTAAGAAATATAATAAGAACACCTTGGTATCTGTACATTTAGTTGGAACGGGCACAATTCATCGTTTGTGTGTTGATGAAGCGGTTCGGAAATTATGGTTGCGAGAATCACAATCAGAGGAAAAAAGTAAATCTATTTTTGTTATGCCTTATCGCATGATTAATAAGACGCGATCTGCTGTCAACTTGGCGGAACGCCGCTTATTATCCGACATGGTAGGCGATTATCTACGCGCCTATGATGAAACCGTTACTGATGTTGAGGCAGTACGTCAAATCTTGGTCAATCGTCCTGAGTCTAAACGACTTGGCAGTTATTTAGATTTGTTATCAGATGATGTATTGAAACGAGTTATGGAACGCAGTGAAATAGAAGGGGTTACGGTGTTAATGGGGGAAAACGATGAACATTAAACAGATTCGACTCGACTCATTTGGACCGTATGAAAACTGGACATTTAAATCCGGTCCTAACGGTGTACAGCTTGTATATGGCGCTAATGAAAGTGGTAAGACCTCTTTGCTAGAAGGCATGCGGTCTCTTTTGTTTGGCGGTAAACATAAAAAATATGGTTATGTAAGTGGATCTCTTGAGCTCGATAAAGAAGGGACAACTTATCATTTAGGCCGACAAAACAAGAATCTGGATTTTTATTCTCCTGGTGATCCTAGCATAAAGGACGAGCCGAATCAATTGTGGTGGCATGGGCTCGATAAAAAAACGTATAACCGCATATTCGGCCTTACGTTAGAGGACCTTCAAGGCGTAGATATACTCAATGAAGTAGATGTACGAGCTAGATTCTTTGGCGCTGAAGGGGGCGAGCAACTCGGTGGTATAGTAAAAAGCATTGAAACCAATGCTAATGATTTACTTGTTGCATCTGCATCAGGCAAACGCCGCATCAATGTTTTGATAGATCAATTACAGGAAAATAAGGCTCGTTTATCTGCACTTGGTGAACATGAAGCGCAGTATGTAGAATTACAACAAGCGTTAAGGGCTTCCGAGGATACAGAAGCAGAAATTCAGAATCAAATCAAAGAATGGCAAGACTATCGTGAAGGCGTAGAGATGGTACTTCGTGCATGGGATACGTATCGACGTAGCGAAGAGGCGCGTCGTCGTATGCAACAGTTTACATCTCCTGACACACTAGACCGCGATGCGTTTTTTAGTATCGATGAGGGTCTTCGTGAAGCTCGTCAGAATATGCAGCTTTGGCTTGATAAAGAAGAAGCACTAAAACCGGAAAATTTTGACCCTAATAGTCCGTTTACTACCTATGGACAAGATATAGAGGATTTGATTCAACAAGGTGCAAAGTGGGAACAATTACGGCGTGAGTGTGAAGAAGGCGAAGCCTACATTGCTAAGGTTAAAGAGCAACTTGATTTCTCGAGAGAGTTACAATCTTCATGGCGCAAGGATGAATCAGTTCCAACTGATGTGAATTGGTTTGAAGGAGAACGCTTATCTAAACGATTGCGTACCGCAAAGGACCAATTAGTATATTGGCAAAGCCAAGCACCATCCTTGCAAAAAGAACCAAAAATCAGTGAAGCTTGCACATCCGTTAAAACTGGCGATAATGGTCCGGTTAATGAGTGGGCTCACCAAGAATTACAAGCGGTCATGTCTGATATAACAGAGTTAGAGTCCCGCATAGGAGATAACGGTTCTGCTCGTATGGCCTCCATGCCGATTTGGTTGCAACGTATTGGCGGAATCGGTGCCGTTATTGGTGTGTTGA
>ERZ772971.905-NODE-905-length-17866-cov-2.642637_pt1 | contig 17866 bp, 14 predicted proteins | sample MGYA00511943_ERZ772971 | MGnify/ENA primary metagenome ERZ772971 (study PRJEB29015, sample SAMEA2737929) | human oral metagenome | biome: human oral; feature: human-associated habitat; material: dental | place: China | collected 2144 ... | reverse complement strand
CTAGCTAATATTTATAGCTATATTTAGACCCAAGCATGAATATTAAAATATGATAGCATATATTAATATCATACCATAAAATAGTAAAAATATAAATAAAAAAACAAAAAAGAGACTAAGATGAAAGTCATTCACCCCAGTCTCAATATTATTGATAACAATTAGAATAGGCCTGATATTGTACCCTTTTCGTCGACATCTATCCTAAGAGCTGCTGGCTGCTTTGGTAGGCCCGGCATCTTCATGATAGCCCCAGTCAAGACAACTATAAAGCCTGCACCTGCTGACACATTAGCCTCCCTTACATTTATCCTAAAGCCTGATGGTCTACCTAGCTTAGTCTGGTCATCAGATAGGGAATACTGGGTCTTGGCCACACAAACTGGCAAGTTGCTAAAGCCCAGGTCCTCAAGTTCCTTGATCTGCTTGCTGGCCTCTGCTGTATAGTCTACACCATCAGCCCCATATATCCTAGTAGCTATGGCATTTAGCTTGTCCTTGATAGACATTTCTTCATCATAACAATACTGGAACTGGTTGTCTGACTCCTCTATCAGCTTAAGGACTTCCTTGGCAACCTCCAGGCCACCTTCTCCACCCTTGGCCCAAACTTCAGATAGGGCTACATTTACGCCTAGCTGGTTGCACTTGTCTTCAACTAGCTTTAACTCTGCCTCTGTATCAAGAGGGAACCTGTTTATTGCAACCACTGCAGGTAGCTTATATACCTGGGTAATATTTTCTATATGCTTTAGTAGGTTTGGTAGGCCTGCCTCTAGGGCCTCCAGATTTTCTTCGTTTAACTGGTCCTTTGGCACTCCACCATTGTATTTTAGGGCTCTTACAGTAGCTACTATAACCACTGCGTCAGGCCTGATACCAGCCTTCCTACACTTGATATCCAGGAACTTTTCTGCGCCCAGGTCAGCACCAAAACCTGCCTCAGTAACCACATAGTCGCTCATATGTAGGGCCATCTTAGTCGCAATTATAGAGTTGCAACCATGGGCTATATTGGCGAATGGTCCACCGTGGATAATGGCCGGTGTCCCCTCCAGGGTCTGTACAAGGTTAGGTTTTAGGGCGTCCTTTAGGACTGCTGCCATAGCCCCATTAGCTCCCAAATCCCTGGCTGTAACCGGCTTACCGTCATATGTATAGGCAACTACTATGTCACCCAATTTTTCCTTTAATTCTCCAATATTATTTGATAGGCAGAAAGTAGCCATAATCTCAGATGCAACCGTGATGTCAAATCCATCCTCCCTAGTCACACCGTCTACCTTCTTACCAAGACCATCAACGACATTCCTCAACTGCCTGTCGTTCATGTCTACACACCTTCTCCAGGTAATCCTCTTAGGGTTTATGTTTAGGTCATTGTCCTGGTAAACATGGTTGTCCAGCATGGCTGCCAAAAGGTTGTTGGCCGCCCCTATAGCATGCATATCACCTGTAAAATGCAGGTTGATGTCCTCCATAGGTATTACCTGGGCATAACCACCACCGGCTGCCCCACCCTTGATCCCAAATACTGGTCCCATTGATGGCTCCCTAAGAGCTGTGATTACATTCTTACCCAACTTGGACAAGGCATCTGCTATACCTATAGATGTTGTTGTCTTTCCCTCACCAGCTGGGGTAGGATTGATGGCAGTTGTCAGGATTAACTTACCCTTCCTGTCCTCTGTCCTATCCAATACATTATAGTCAATCTTGGCCTTATACTTACCATAAAGCTCAATATCATCCTCACTTAAACCAATCTTTTTAGCGATATCCCTGATATCCTCTGCTACTGCTTCCTGTGCAATTTCAATATCTGATTTAAAACTCATTACTATACACCTCCGTGAAAATTCAATACTAGTAACTTGATAAAGAGTATTATCCATACTTTATATCATTTTTAAAACCTAATAGTTCGTTTATTTTCGAACATTTTTATATTTTTTATACCTATAGTATAGGTTATTTAGGGTAACAAGTCAATATAATTTTCATAAATTTATGGCTCAAAAAATATGGTATCCGGCTATTCTCTTTAGCAATCAAGAGGCTTCTTTTCAGCCGGGAAACTTGTCATATTTTTTGAGCCTTAATTAGGTTTACTTTTATTGGGCATCCAGAGTCCTTATACAGGCCTGGGTAACCTCATCTGTCGGGTCTATCTCATAGGCCCTACCTATATAATACCTAGCCTCATCCTCTTCCCCATTATGGAGATAGGCCATACCCAGGTTACATAGGATCTCTGGGTCATCTTTTTTCAACTTGGCTGCCCTAGTTAGGTAGTCAATAGCCCCCGTCATATTGGCCTCCTGGGCCAGGCATAGGGCCATCTCTACCAGGGTATCAACCTGGGTTGGTCTAGTAATCAGAATTTTTTCCAGGTAGGACTTGGCCTGGCCAAGGTCTCTCAGTGACTTGTAGGCCAGACTTATAATAAATAAGAGGTTCCACCAGTCTGGATACTGGCTTTCAAGGTCTAATAGGTCTTCTAGCCCCTCTTCAGCCTTGCCCTGGAATACAAGGTTGTATGCATGCTCATACCTAACCTTGTGGTCAATCTTGGCTAAATTTTCCATTATATCTGTCCTGGTTTCATCATCTAGACCCAGGTCCAAGGCCCTATCCCAAGTCAACTTAGCCTTAACAAACTGGTTCTGGTTGGAATAGTGGAAGCCCAGCTGGTAGTAAGCCAGGGCAAAAGAATCATCAAGACCTATAATTTTCTCCAAACTGGCCAAGGCCTCTAGCAGAAAGTCGTTCATGGCCTTGACATCTTCGTCCTTCTGGTATCTCAGACTCAATTCCTGGCATATAATGGCATACTGGTATAGGCCCATGATATCATCCGGTTCCATCCTAAGATAGGCCCTAATATATACCAGGGCATCCCTTATTTCCCCCTTGCTGTAGGCCTGGTTGGACATATAGCCCATATAGTCCATATAGTCAAAATTGCTCTTTCTGGCAAAGGTCTCAATTAAATCATCATATTCCACATTGTAGATAAAATCAGGGTCTATCCCCTCCAGGTAGATCATGGCATCAATCATAGACATCATATTAATCTCTTCCTGGGCCTTATTATCCTTGATAGACTTGACCAGGACATTTGACTTAATAGGTATCTTTATCCCCTCCTTGGGTACCTCATAGCCTATCAGACCCAGGTCTTCTGACTTGTCTATAGTTATAAAAACCAATTCCTCGGCCTTGTCTAATACATACTTATCCAATCTATTTTTCATAATCGCTCCCTTCCCACTTACTCTATTCTTTATATATTTTATTTGTTTTATTTGTTTTATATATTTGCTATCTCTTCAAGCCTAATTTCCTCAAGCCTTAATATTATATATCATATCATATAGGCCCGACTTTGTGGCCATCCTAATCCTGTAGGTATTTCCCTCTCTTACCTTTTCAAGTATCTTGTACCTGTTAAGTATAGGGTCCTGGCCTTGGTAGCCAACATCTTCATTTAGAAAATGCTTGGGTGAAGACCTGGCACCATACTTCCTGGTAATTTTATCCCTATTTCTTAGATCAATCAAATAGTCTGCCATGGAGGCTACAAAGGTCTTAGAATCTACTTCTGAACCTGACTTTGCATCTATAAAGTCTTTAGCACCTACTTCTAATCCTGACTTTGAGTCTGTAAAAGTATTAGCATCTACTTCTAAACTTGACCCTGAATCTACAAAAGCTCCATCATCTACTCCTACCTTGTCTATTTCATATCCCAATATATGAGCAAGGACCCTTGTCAGACTGTCTCCATCCACCTGACCCCCTTGCAAGAAGGCTATCCTGTCGAATATATCCAGGTCATGAGTACCAGTATTATAAGTGGGCATATCAATATCAACAATGGATATTCCAATATTACTAGTTGACTTATCAGCCTTATTAGTCGATTTATCAACATTATAGGTTGATATCCCCTCCATAGAGTCTATAAGCCTATGGATTTTACCTATATATTTAAGCTTTTTAATCTGAAAGTTAATAGTTTCCTTCTTAGTCTTTTTAGGGAGGTTGTAGGCCACTAGACCAGCCTTTATATCTCTTAGTATAGGTATTAGCCTATCTCCCTCCAAACTTTGGCCTCCTGACCTGATATAAGCCCTTATAAGCCTATCATAGGAGTTGACTTGTATAATATAGTCATCTAGCCTGTCTAAACGGCCATAATAGCTTAATATCTTACCAGCCAGGTCTAGCAGGCTAGATTCATAGGTCTCATAAGACCTGTTTACCAGTATCATTGGCAGGAAGAAATTAAGGGGACAGGTTTCCCCCTTTTGACTGTAGTGGTTGAAATATACTAACTCGTCATAGAGCCTAGCCACATCATAAGTAAGGGGTCCCTTAGAAGAATTGTCCATGATTTTGACCCCTATAGTTAAGAGCCTGTTGTTTGATAGAGATAGATCCACTTGACCATACTTGCCTGGCTCATAGGACTTAATATATAGTTTTTTTATTATTTTATCTGCATTTTGCATGGACCAGCCCCCTCTTAATTTACCAGCTTAGTTTACTCAGCTCATTTTTAGATATATTTTAACATATTTTTTTATATTCTCCTAGGAGAATATAAAAAAATATGGATAGAGGAAAACCTCTATCCATATCTATATTACTAATAAATTAGTATTGTTCTTTAATTATCTCTAGTTATTAAAGACCTAGCTTTTCAACTACAGCCTTCATGAAGTCTGGAGATACAACTCCACCAACCTGAACAACAGCCTTCTTTTCATATAGGGCAGCATCCTTCTTGAATAGATCGCTCTGGTCGTTAGTCATCTTAGAACCAGCCAATACTATTGGAGCCTTCTTACCAGCTGCATAAGCACCAGCAGTCTGAGCATCTACTAGATACTGGTTAGCACCAGAAGCGAATATTGCACCTTCTGCTGCAGGAGCAGCAAGATTATCCTTATGCTTGTAGAAAGCATTTATTACTTCAACATTTGTAGCATATCTGTCAGCACCAGATATTCTAGTTACAGCAACACCTGGTATACTCTTAACAGCCTTGTAACCTGCACTAGACACAGAATCTGTTCCACCTACGATGTATGCATTAGTTGTGAAATTTAAGAATTCTCTAGTAGACTTATCAAAGCCATCCTTCTTCATTACAACTATTGGAGATACCTTACCAGCATTAACTTTTGCAGCTACTGCAGAAACTGACATAGCATCGGCAGCACCATTAGCACCTACGAAGAATACCTTAGTCTCATTATGACCAGCATCCTTAATGTTCTTAGCAACTGCCAAAGATGTAGTAGTTCTGTCAAGACCAGCTAGTCTAACTACAACTACGCCAAACTTATCCTTTAACTGCTTTTCAACACTTGCTGGTACAGAGTTTTCTCCGCCAACGATGTAAACTGTCTTCTTAGATAGGTTCTTAGTTACTCTACCTATTTCATCTAGAGTGGCCTTGCTTAAACCAGTCTTTGGACTAGCTAATAGTATAGGTGCATTCTTTGAAGCTGCAAGAGGAGCTGCAGCAAGACCGTCAAACTTAGCCATTCCACCTACGATAACAACTGTATCAGCCTGCCCCTTTTCAAACTGATCCTTAGAAACTTCAATTGCAGTTTCATATCTATTTGCACCAGATAACTTAGTGAAGTGACCTGCAACAACATCTATATTCTTCTTTAGGTCTTCTAAAACTGTATTTAGGTCAGCCTGAGTCTTGCCTTTTATTACAAACTGTATATTCTTGAACTGACCACTGTCGTTAACATCTTCTACATTTAGAACACCTAGTGTTAATTCGAAACCATCTGCAGTCTTTGCTATCTTACCAGCCTTAACCGCGTCTACTACAGCCTTCTTAGTTGCTCTGTAGTTGTATCCACCAAAGTTGAATTTAGCCTTGTCACCATCATTAGCTAGCTTATTAAAGTTGATTAGGTTATTTACAAAGTCAGCACCCTTTTCAGTGTATCCGCCTTCCTTAGTAAATACATTTTCAAGCTTAATAACAGCCTTTTCAGCATCGCTTACTACGTAAACATCAACATCACCACTTGGAACATCAACATTTACAGTCTTGCCATCTTCATTGTCTACTTCTTCAAACTTAGCAACTGTGTCAAGAACGTTTTGGTCGTTGCTGTTACCAACTATAGCATTACCATTCTTATCCATAGTCTTAGTCAAGTCTATAACAGTTGAGCTAACCTTGTAAGTGAAAGTCTCACCACTTGCAAGCTTCAATTCAACAGCATCATAGTCTGCAGGAGCAGCTACACCAGTCTTTATCTTGTCTTCTACTAGAGTCTTGTCTCCAACCTTTACACGCTGTACAAAAGTAGCCTTTGTATCAGCCGCATTAGCCTTTGCTAAGCCTACTAAGTCAGTTATAAGCTTTTCAAGAGAAGCCTGAGTTTTAGCATCCTTAATATCTGCATCTTTTGCTACAAAGTGCTTCTTAGTAGTTGCCTTATAAGCATTACCCTTGTCAATACCCTTGTCAAAGATTGCAACAGTTGCAGTAGGATCTGCTTCTAAAAGCTTAGACAACTTAGCTGCACTGTCAACAACATACCAGTTTGCTGAAGTTTCATTGATTGTATTACCATCGTATACAAAAGAGAATTTCTTGCCAGCGTACGCACTAGTAGCTACAGTCTTGAATCCCTGACCAGCCTTGTTAACAAGAACGATGTATCTAGAGTTTAGAACATCTTCTACATCATTTGGATATGAGTTTCCTAGACCATCAACCTTCTTATCAGAATACCTTTCTGCTAGAGCCTTCTGTACCTTTTCTACAACAGTGGACACAGCGGTATCCTTGTGCACATTTACATCAGCATTTGCTATTACTGGAGCTACAGTTGTTACTGCAGTCGCAGCAGCCATTAAAACAGCTATTTGTTTCTTCATGTTATCATTCCTCCCAAACATATTATTGATTACATTTCTTTTTTAATAATTCTATATGATTCCGAACATAATTACATAGAACCATACATTTCTCACACTTTAATATTATTACAAAACTGTAATAATTTCAAGATGTTTTTGCAAAAAAATTCAAAAATATTCATAAAATATGCTATTTATCCCATATTTTTTATTATTTAATATGCAAAATCCACCATTACCCTATCACTATACAACAGATTTTATATATTGGCAAGAAGTTTTAATACCTTTTATATAATTTTATCCTCTTTTTGTATACCTTTTATATGTATTTTATATACTAAAGCATCTTAAATTTTAAAATTGTAATTTTTTTGTTATTATTGACTAATGCCATCCAGCATCCTTTCCTGTGAATAGGGATAAAGTTTACTGAAGCTACCGATTACAAAGTACCTATAGCCATCCTCATCATAGTAGCATGTCATGAGAGATACTATGGCCCTGCCTTCATACTGGCTTAGGAGACCATCACCTATAAGGTCTGTCCTGTCTTCTTTTACCTTCATAGTCTTGACTACCCTGTATTCATAGATGTTTTTCTTGTTGGTCAACTTGATGATGTCGCCCTCTTTTATTTTCATTAGGCCACCAAATAGGACCTTATCGTTTTTGCAATAGTGGCCTGCTACAGCATAATTGCCTTGGCCCATTCGTTGACCTGGTTTCATAGTACAGGCCCCATACATTAGATTGTTGTTTTCTAGCCCCTCAAAGATGGCTATATTCTTATTGATTGAAGGTATCACCAGTTGGCCTACCAACTTGGATAGGTCTGCCTTGTCCCTGTTCAGGATTACCCCATTAATATCTATCGGGTCGACCTTGGATGCGTCATAATTGCTGGTCTTTTCCTTAGTATTTTTTTCCAGGTACTCACCAGACACCTGGGTGATATTTACATCCTGGCTTCTTTTCATCAATATATATTCCGATATCTTTGGCACTGATACAAACATAATTCCTACTAGTATCAGCAGTAGTCCTAACTTTTTCATTGGGCCCTCCTTTAACACTTTTATTCACTCTATCACTTTATAATCTTCCTTATATTACTTACACATATGCTTACGGCAACCAGCTCGGCTATTATTACACTCCACCATACCCTGTCTAGGTTACCAGTCAAGGAGAATAGGTAGGCCAGGGGTATTAATACTACCAACTGCCTGATTATGGATATTACCATACTAAGAGTTCCCCTACCTATGGCCTGGAATACTCCTATAGATATTATGGATATGGCAGCAAATACAAAGCTGGCACTGATTATTCTAAAGGCAACCCTAGCAATTCCCAACATCTGGTCGGATGCATTGAACATGGCCAGGAGTTGGTCTGGGAATACCATCATTATCATAGTACCAATCAACATTATTATTATGGCATACCTCATACCCAGGAAGATTGCCTCTTTCATCCTCTCCTTGTCATTAGCACCATAGTTGTAACCTACTATAGGTATTATACCATTATTTAGTCCAAAGACTGGCATAAATATAAAGCTCTGGAGCTTGAAGTAGATACCCAAAAGGGCAACTGCTGTTATTGAGAACTTGGCCAATATCTGGTTAAAGGAGAATATTGTCACAGATGATATGGATATCATTATTATAGATGGTATACCCACTGCATAAATATTCCTTATTATCTTTGATTCCGGCTTCATATACTTGAAACCTATCTTTATATCCTCTTCCTTACTTATACACAGGTAGGCAGCCACAAGGACTCCTATGTGCTGGGATATTACAGTTGCCAGTGCTGCACCTGCCAGACCCATGGCTGGTAGTCCCAACCAACCAAATATCATGATTGGGTCTAAGATTATATTCATCAGTGCACCAGCTATCTGGGCTATCATGGTATACATGGTCTTGCCTGTTGCCTGGAGCAATCTCTCAAACATAAGGTGGGTAAAGATGCCAAAAGACCCCATAAGACATATCCTTAGGTAGACCGGCCCATGGGCAAGTATATCTGGATTATCAGTCTGGATACCTATTAGCTTGTCTGATAGGAATAGGCCAACTAAAAAGAAGGTTATAAAGCTAAAAAATGCTAGCAATAAACCATTGTTGGCTATCTTGTTTACCTGTGAAAACTTCTTTGCTCCTAGATTCCTTGCCAGCAGGGAGTTGACCCCAATGGCTGTACCTATCCCTACCGACATCATTAGCTGTTGGAAGGGGAAGGCCATGGATACTGCTGTGATGGCCTCTTCACTAATCTGGGCTACGAAGATACTATCTACTACATTATATAGGGATTGGACCATCATAGAAACTACTATCGGTGCTGACATTGTCAGTATTAGCCTCTTGATGCTCATAGTCCCCATCTTGTTTTCTTTTATATGTTCCTTATTTGATTTATTCGTCAAATTTGTTTACCTTACTTTCCTATTATCTCTTATTTTCTTTTTACTTATAACTTACATCTTTCTGCAGTCTTAAATTTTCTTTCTTTTATTTCATATTTTCTTCTTGTTTTTTCTTGTTGACCCCATTGATTAGACCCTTGTAGCGAAGGTAGACACCTGAATATATGATATTGTCTATTATTGACTTGTTGACCTCGATATCCAGGTCAAGAATGGCCTCTTCTAGTCTGGACAAGGTCATGCCAATTAACTTGTCTACCCTGTCCTTTAGGGCCTCCCTATCATCCTTGTAACTGGTAAAGGGGTTATACCGCCCCTTTTCCAGGTCTTCATCCAGGTCTTCATAGGCATCCATAATATATATGTACTTACCTATATTGAAGCCAACCTTCCTCAACCTGTCCCTGTATTCATCATCCTTGTAGTCGAATATTTCTTCAAGGAGTCTGGCAAAACAGTTGGAAGTCTGGTCTATTGAACTTGACTGGTCTTCTTCTAAAGACCTCAGTTCTCCAAGACACTTCTTTATAAAGTCTGCCTTCTTAGGATACTTGTCATGGGCTGTTTTAAAAGACTTCTTGTAGGCCCGTCTTGCCAACCTTGACTTGATTCCACCCTCGTCATTCACATCATCTTCCAGCTTGTAGTAGGTCAGGAGTATATTCATACTGGCTGCATACTCTGTGATTTCGTTGATGATGTGTTTTTTCTTTTTAACTGGATCTACTATACACTTTTCGTGAAATACCTGGGCACTTGGCTGGTAAATTGAACTAAGCAGGACTATCAGAAAGGTGATATCGTAGTTGATAGTCAACCTGGATAGTTCCGTATGGTTTCTCTTTAGGTACTTACAGAGGCCACAGTAGTAGGCCTTGTAGTGTTCATATTCACGAAAGGTCAGGTCCATCTTATTTATTCTTACATAACCAAACATTTCTTTTTCCTTGTCTATATTAAACCTATATTTTTTGCTTAAAGATAAATGAGGCTAGTCTTGCCTGCTCCTCTAACATGGTCATTCCGTTTATTGAAGCTATACCCATGGCCTTGGCCTGGCTAATTAACCTGGTTTCCTCCGGATTGTAGATAAGGTCTAGGACTGCCTCTAAGCTTTTAAAGCCTCTCAAGTCCAGGGGAGCCTCGTCTAGATGAGGATACATACCTATAGGCGTTGCATTTACTATTATATGAGCTTTTTCATAGTGTCTATCCAGGTTGTCATAATTGTCCTGGCCCCTCCTGGATATTGTTACTATAGTCCCTGCCCCCATATCTTCCATGTAGGCCTTGACAGTCAGGGATGCCCCACCACTACCTAGGATTAGAACGTATTTACCCTTGACTTCTAGGCCTAGGCCTTCTACCATCTTGGAAAAACCGTAGTAGTCAGCATTGTCCCCATATAGGCTACCGTCTCCTAGCCTGACTATGGTATTGACTGCCCCTATAGACTGGGCCCTATGAGATAGGTCATCACAGTATTTTACAAGGGTTTGCTTGTAGGGTATTGTGACATTCGAACAGTCCAGTGGGTAGTTTTCCATATAGGAGTCTATCTTATCCCTGCCTATCTCATATAGTTGGTAGTCGTAGTCCCCCAGCCTTGCATGGAGTTCTGGCGACTTGCTATGGGATAATTTTTCACCCAGGAGTCCTGACCTTATGTCTCTAGTATTCACCGGTCTTGTATCGAAACTGGCAAGGTCATCAAGATCCGTCTCTACTATCTGGCAGTCTCCAAGAGATCTAGGAATAACCAGGTTGATCTTGTCACCCTGTCTCTTCTTGTCTGCCCTTATAAGGTCTATCATCTGGTCCATATCGTATGGACAGTTGATATCTAGGTCAGCCTTGTCCAGGGCCATACTTATAGCGATAAGGTCTGAAAACTTCATCATACCCCTGGCTACTGCATACCTGGATATGATGTTTAGTCCCATGGCTACAGCCTGGCCATGTCTTAGTTTGTAGTCGCTCAATTTTTCTATGGCGTGACCCAGGGTGTGACCCAGGTTTAGGGCCTGCCTCTGCCCCTTGTCAAATTCATCTGCCAGGACATACTTGGCCTTGATGGATATGGCCATGTATATATTTTCTATTAAAGCCCCTAGGTCTGACCTGGAGGCTATCTTCTCTATATCTAATGACTTGTCTAATACTGCATACTTTAGCATTTCTCCCATGCCTGATGACCAGTCCAGGTCTCCTAGGCTTTTTAGGTTATCTATATCACAAACTACCAGGTCTGGCTGGTAAAAGGCACCTATCTGATTTTTTCCATGACCGGTGTTTATAGCAGTCTTGCCACCTACACTAGAGTCTATCATAGCTAATAGGCTGGTTGGGACCTGGACTAGGCCTATCCCCCTCTGGTAGGTTGCTGCACAGAAACCTGCCAGGTCTCCTACTAGGCCTCCACCTAGGGCTAGGACCATATCTTGTCTGGTCATTTCAGCCTCAGACATATGGTCTATGATAGCCTTGTAGTTGGCCAGGTCCTTGCTGGCCTCACCTGGTTCGATTATATACTTTGTTGGCTTGTAACCAGCTTTGGTCAGGGATTCCATGACCTGGTCTGAGTATAGGGAATCTACATTCCTGTCCGTTACTATACAAAGCTTGGTCCCCCTGCTATTTGGTATATTATCCAATATTATCTGCCCTATATTTGCCAGCTGGCCCCTGCCTATCAGTACATCATAGGACTTGCTTTTAACATCTATTTTTATTTTTCTTATACTTTCTTTACTGTTTATATTTTTTATACTATTTATACTATTCATAAGATCTAGTCTCCTAGAGCCCCTTTAATTTTCATCACCTGGTCAACTATCTGGGCAAATTGGCCAGGTAGAATTGACTGGTCCCCATCTGATAGGGCATTTGGCGGGTCATTGTGGACCTCTATCATAAGGCCGTCTGCCCCTGCTGCTATTGCCGCCAAGGACATGGATCCTACCAGGCTAGACAGACCTGTTCCATGGCTTGGATCTACTATAATAGGTAGGTGGCTGACTTCCTTTAAGATAGGAACTACTGATAGGTCCAGGGTATTCCTTGTGATATCAGAAAAGGTCCTGATTCCCCTTTCACATAGGATGACCTGGTCATTGCCATTGTCCATTAGGTACTCGGCACTCATCAACCACTCCTTTACAGTAGAGGAAAAGCCCCTCTTAAGTAGGACTGGCTTGCCTATCTTACCCAATTCCTTCAATAACTCAAAGTTTTGCATATTTCTTGCACCGACCTGGAGTATATCTACATCTGCAAACTGGTCTAGATGGCTGATACCTACAATTTCAGATACTATAGGTAGGCCCGTTTCCCTTTTGGCTATCCTTAGTAGGTCCAGGCCATCTGCCCTCATACCCTGAAAATCATAGGGAGAAGTTCTTGGCTTGTAGGCCCCACCCCTCAGGAGGTTGGCACCGGCTTTCTTGACAGACCTTGCAATCGACACTATCTGGTCCTCAGACTCAACTGAGCATGGTCCTGCTATTATTATAGGTGACTTGCCACCTACTTCTATGATACCTGAATCTGTATTTATAGTAATGGGTCTGGTTTTTTCGCCAGCATCCCTTTTTGTCATTTTTAAACCTTCTATCATATAGGCCTCCCTTCCCAGTATTTTGAAAATACGCTAAACTACATTATACCATATTTTACTGGGTCATAGGATATTTTAGTCTTTCTAATAAGTGATATTTTGATGGGTATATTTTATAGACTATATTATATTGACTGTATTATGTAAACTATCTTTGTATAAATAGCTAGACCTTATTAGACCTATTGACTTCTATTCTATGGCTTGGTTTTTCTTGAATTAGAGATGTAGTAAACTTTTTTATTTTTATGGTTTACAATAACTTTTTAATATGGTAAACTATCTTACATAAGGTTAGTAAACCTTTTGTAAGATTTGGTTTACTATATTTTTAGGAGGATTTATATGAATAAGAAATTTTTAAACACAAAGACTATGATTCTTTGTTCCCTTTTTACAGCCCTAATAGCTATAGGTGCCTTTATAAGGATACCTTTCCCGGTTACTGTTTTTAGTTTCCAGTTTACCTTTGTACTATTGGCTGGTGTCCTACTAGGATCTAAGAGGGGTGGACTGTCTACCCTTTTATATGTATTGATTGGTTTGGTTGGTTTCCCTATATTTACAGAAGGTGGTGGACCCCAGTATATATTAAAACCTACATTCGGATACCTGGTAGCCTTTATAATTACAGCCTATTTGGTGGGCTACTTTAGGGAGAAGTTCGGAACTGAATCATTTGTCAAGTTGTTCCTTGCCTGTCTACTAGGTATGGTCTTTACATACGGTTTTGGTAGTCTTTATACCTACTTTATACTTAACTATGCCTTGGGAACTAAGATTTCCTACCTTGCATGTTTGGTCAGCCTATTCCCATTTGCCTTTATTAAGGACCTTGCAAGCTGTGTCCTTGCCGTTTTTGTTGGGCAGAGACTGGCCAAGTATATTGAGTTTTAATTGCCTGAAATTTTTATTAATATAAAAATAGACCTTGACCAATTTTTCTTGGTTAAGGTCTATTTTACATGGAACAGTTATTTTATAAAAATTGACTTTTTATATAAATCAGCTTTTTATTTTAATGTCACTACTTTCAACCACTTATTTAAGCAGTGATGTAACCAGGTCTGGTATTTTATCAAAGTCTTCATCTCCTGGGTTCCACAAGGAGCGGATACTTTCATCTATGACCTCAAAGCCAGCTCCCTCTAACTGGGCCTGTAGGACTTTTACCGATTCCCCACTCCAGCCGTAGCAACCAAATGCTGCTGCCTTCTTCTTTTTAAACTTAAGTTGCTTTAGAAATTCTAACCAGCCTGCAACACTCGAAAGGATACTGTTACTTACAGTTGGTGATCCTACAAGAATTGCCTTAGACTTAAATACCTCCGTCATTACATCGTTCTTGTCAGCCTTTGAAATATTAAATACCTTGACTATAGTGTCAGGACTCTGCCTGTGGATTTCTTCTGCTATCTTGTGGGCTATCTTAGTAGTACCTTCCCACATAGTATCATAGGCTATAGTTACCTGGTCTTCCTGGTAGGCCTCTGCCCAAGCGGCATACTTTTCTACTATCTGTAGAGGATTTTCACGCCAGATAGCTCCGTGTGATGGGGCAATAATATCAAAAGTCAGGTCAAAACCTATAATTTCTGTCAGTTTCTTCTTAAGAATTGGTGCAAATGGATTTAATATGTTGGCAAAATACTTCATGGCCTCCTTGTTCAATAAACACTGGTCTGCCTTGTCATTAAAAAGTTCTTCTACTGCATAGTGCTGGCCGAATGCATCATTTGAGAAAAGTATATTATCCCCTGTCATATAGGTAGCCATAGAGTCTGGCCAATGAAGCATCTTCATCTCTACAAAAACTAGCTTCTTGCCATTACCAATATCTACACTGTCTCCAGTCTTGACAACCTTGAAATTCCAACCACGCTTACCATACTGGCCTTCAATACTCTTAACAGCATTGGCAGTACAATATATAGGTGTATCAGGTATTTCATCCATGATTGTAGTCAATGAGCCTGAGTGGTCACATTCACCGTGGTTTGCTACGATAAAATCTATCTTCTTTAAGTCTATCTCTTTTTTAAGATTTTCTACAAAGTCAAACCTATGTGGTGTCCATACTGTATCAATCAATACAGTTTTTTCTTCTTCAATTAGGTAGGCGTTCTGGCTAGACCCATTCATGATTGAGTAATCATCCCCATGAAAGTGCTCTAACTCCCAGTCTATATAGCCGACCCAACTAACATTTCCTTTTACATGCTTTCTCATTCTTTTTCCTCCATATACTAATTAAGTTCCCAACTTATTCTAGTGTTAAAAGAAGGCCCATCTTAAACTTCTTGTCTGCCTTTACTGAATGTAGGCCTCCCTTGGCGAAGTGGAGGTTTTCCCCTGCCTTAATAGGATGGTCCACACCTTCATAGCCGATTACAGCTTCTCCATCAAGTGCAAATATTAAGGCTTCTCCTGGTGCTGCATGTTCAGATAAGCCCGTTCCTGCATCAAATGCCATAACTACAAACTTCATCTTGTCATTGTGGACTATATCCATATTAACTATCTTTCCATCCTGGTATGGTATAAGTTCTGCAAACTTAAATACTTGTCCTGCCTTTATTGCTTTATTCATAATATCTTTCCTCCTAATTGCTATCTCTGTATAAACAACACCTATATCAGTCTTAAAACCAACCGGTGTATCAACCTCTGTTACTATTCCATCCCCAACTTCTAGTATTTTTTCACTACCATCTGACTTGTAAACGGTCACTCTTCCCTCAGATACGACCACCAGCTTGTGGTAGGGGAATATCTCAGCACTGATATCTGTGTCTTCTGCCATGGAAAATATGGATATATAGTTATCTCCACCGCTTATTTCTTTTGACACTGTGCATCCTGGTATAGGGACGTTGTCCTTAGCTATTGAAAATACCCTTCCTGCTACTTCCTTCATAGGTAGCTCCTTTCCTAATCTTGATGACTATTGATTATATTAAACTCTGACATCAGGGTTCTTTTCACCAAATTTTTCCTTTAGCATCTGGCAAATTTCACTACGAGCCTTGCCCTGCTTTTCCATATTCTTAACTGTCTTGTATGCTGCAAACAATGTTGATGGTCCAATTTCTGAACTGAAGTTTCCTATACCCTGGTTCCATACCAAAAGTTCAAATACATCATCAAGGGCTCTACTATCTAAGCCATGGATATATGCCTTAACCAGTTCTCTAGTTGCCTGACGCATCCTTCCTGCACCTACAGCATTTGTTAATGAAAGAAGTAGCCTAGTTTCATAAGGTAGGTACCTTTTTTCATCATTCCAAGTTAGGTCCCAAAACTCAACTGCAATCTTGCCTAATGTTTCATCAATTAGTGGCATATTTGTAAGTGCCGCTGGACGCATTGGTATATTCTTTTCATCCTCTTTTACCTCTGCCCTATAAAAATACACATGATATTCAGCATCTGCCTTTTGTTCTGTGTGATATTCATATCCTAACCCTTCCATTACCTCATATAGTGGAATTGGATCAAAACTCTGGATTACCTCTATCCCTTGGCCAGCTGGAACTGCCTTGGCCTGTTCTTTTAGTCCCATGAAGAAGTTCCCCTGTATTCCACGAACATCTACCTTCTTAAATTCCTCTATTTTCCAATCCTTAAATGCCATAATATTACCTCTCTTTCTTTACTTATAAATTTTTATCTACTGAAATTATCATTATCAATCAGGAAATATTTTTCTTTCTCCTTTTTGAGTCCAAGACCTATCCTAGATGAGTAATGTTGGTTTTATAAGGTCTCAGTCTCTTTTATACGACTTATTTTTTATCTATTTCCTTCTTGTTAAGTCTATTATAAATAATTTTCTTTACTATTTCTGTATCCACAGATACACATTTGATATTTTTTTGGGTATAATAATGATATGAAATTACGAAAGGAGGAACTTATGGATTATTCTCTTCTAGCAAAAAGCAATTTATTTCAGGGCATACCTGAAAAAGATATAAGGAAAGTGTTGGAATTTATTCCATATACTCTAAAGTCATATGCAAAAAACGAAGTGGTTTTTCACCTTATGGAAGCATCAGACCGTTTGGGAATCATCCTTAAAGGACGGGCCGAATCACAAAAACCATTTCCTGATGGAAGCCAGTTAAATGTGTCCATACGAAAAACTGGAGATATTATTGGTGCGGCAGCAGTTTTTTCAAACAACCATAAGTATCCCTGTGATGTAGTAGCAATGGAGGCCTTGGAAGTCATTATTTTTAAAAAAGAAGATTTCCTGCTCTTGATTCAAAAGGACATACGCCTGCTTGAAAACTTCACTAGGGAGATTTCATCAGCTACCTATATGCTCCAACAAAAAACTAGCCCTTCTTTCCTATAGCGGTATTGTAAAGAAGGTCGCTTTTTATTTGATAATGCAGAAAAGCAAGATAAATTCTAATAGGATTCCTATACCAGAATCTATCACAAAATGGTCTATGTTGATGAATGTGTCAAGACCATCTCTTCATAGGGAACTCAAGCGTTTAGAAGACCAGGGAATTATAGTCTATAAAAAACATGCTATAGAAATACTGGACTTTGAATCACTTCAAGAGATTTTAGAGCAGTAAATCTAGCAGTGCTTTAGAGTAATAGGTTAAAAATCTAATAAATTTTTAGGTATCTGGTTTGTTGGTTTGTAAAAACTAAGGAGAGTCTAGAAATGGAGTAGGCCTCTGAAAGCTGGTTTGTAGACAACTTTTAGGGGCCTCTCATATTCTGACTCTCCTTCGGTCTTATTATATATCCCACTATTTGATATTTTATCTTGAATATCTACTGTCTGAATATCTATTTTTAAATATATTTTACCTAAATACCTCTTGTTTAAATATCTATTTTTCCCTTAATCGTAGGAAAGGATACTATAAAAATAC
>ERZ772971.903-NODE-903-length-17885-cov-6.130623_pt1 | contig 17885 bp, 13 predicted proteins | sample MGYA00511943_ERZ772971 | MGnify/ENA primary metagenome ERZ772971 (study PRJEB29015, sample SAMEA2737929) | human oral metagenome | biome: human oral; feature: human-associated habitat; material: dental | place: China | collected 2144 ... | reverse complement strand
AAAGAAGAAGCTATCAAAAACTTTGTAAACAAAATTTTAGATAAATACCCGCCAACGAGGTAAAAAAGTAAAATAAAAAAAGGGAAGCCCTGCTGTGTGCAGGGCTTCCCTTTTTCTTTTCTCCTCCTTGTTTAAAAAAGTAAATGTACCACTGTAGGAGCCAATATTGCTGTAAAAATACCGTTAAAAATCATCCCTAAACTAGCATAAACAGCGTATTTTTCACTGAGGTTAAATGCTGCCATAATGCCCAATGCATGAGAAGCTGTTCCTAACGAAATACCTTTCGCCATTGGACTCTTGATGCGGAACCATCCTAAGAACGTGATTCCAAAGATATTCCCCAAAAAACCAGTAGTCATCACTGCCATTACCGTGATAGGCTCTATTCCATTCAATACCCGAGAAACTTCTAAAGCAATAGGGGTCGTTACAGATTTTGGTGCTAACGAAATAGCAATATCATTCGATAGTCCCAACCATTTAGCCGACAAGCACACTGTAAGAATTCCTACCAAGCTACCTGCAAATTGCGAAACTACTAGTGGAATAAGCTGTTTTTTAATCTTGGATAGTTGCAAATACAAAGGTACCCCTAAAGCTACAATCGAAGGTTTCAACCAAAAATCTATGTATTGTCCTGCTTCCTCATATCTCTCTGGCGAAATGTCAAAAATAAGAAGATACGAAACAAGCACTAATACAGTTAGCAAAACAGGATTCAAAAACACCGAATTATATTTCTTTTGCAATAGCAATACCCCATAATAAAGAATAAAGGTAAGAGCTAAAAGCAACACTTGATTTTCTGCAAATGATTTCATTATTTTAGTTTTTTACGAAAGAATTGATATATATGCCCTGTTACTACAATTACAACTATTGTACTAATAACAATAGAAAGCAAAATTGCTAAAAAGTTTTCTCCAATCTGTTTAAAATAGGCCATAATCCCTATGCTAGGAGGAACAAAGAAAAGACCTAAATTAGAAATAAGCAAGTCCGAAAGAGCTTTGATAGCCTGAAGTTTAATCCACCCTAAATAAAGAAAAAGAGTTAGGAAAAGCATTCCTATAATACTCGAAGGAAAAGAAATATGTGTCAGACCTACTATCAGTTCTCCCAAGCCAAGACATCCAAAAATAATGGCAAAATATCGTATGATCATAATAGTATGTGTTAAAAAAACGGGGCAAAAGTACTACTTCTTTTCGGAACAGTATAAAAAAAACTGTAAAAATTTGCTTTGCATGAATTTTTATTCTTATTTTTGCCCTAGTATAAAACTCTAAATAATTATGAACAACCAGTACGACAAACCTATTTTTACCGATGCTGCCCCAAACGAGGTAGCGCCACAAGCACCACAAACAGCTCCTTTAAACGATACCAAAGGAATTACTACCAACACTTCTGAGCATCAAGATGATGAAAAATCTAAAGGCAATCTCCTATCTAAATTACTGATTGCCTTTTTAGCTATTGCTACAGGTAGCTTAGGGTATTATACCTACTCGCTAAACAGAGATAAACAAGCTACCGAAAACGAACTTAATGCCCAAAAAGAACAAGTGCTTCGCGATCTCAATGCATTAAAAGGTAGTTATGACAAAGTAGTCGACGAAAACCGCACTGCCAACCAAGACCTATTAGAGGCACGTGATAAGATAAGTCAATATATTGATTCACTACAACGCATAAAACTAAACGTATCTGCTTTAGTGCGATTTAAGAGCCAAGCATTTGCTCTAGCCAAAGAGAGAGACCTCTTGCTAAAAAAGAATGACTCATTGATACGTGTTAATAAGTTTATCCGCAGAAATTTAGATAGCGTTTCTGTAAAACTAAACAGTACTACTGCCAAAGCCGATTCGCTAGCCCGACAAGCATACAAACTTCGTAAAACAATTGAGGCAGGAGCTGCTTTGCAAATAAGCAAACTCTCTATAGAAGCCGTAAAAAATGCTAAAAACAAACCTACCGACAAAGCTAAAGCTGCTGAAAAAATAAAAGTATGCTTCACAGTAGAAGGAAATAAAATAGCCCAATCAGGAACAAGATTTTTCTACATAAAACTAATAAGCCCCTCCGATACTACAATGGGAGCAAACGAGGCTACTACTGTAGGTACTAACACAATTCATTTTAGTACTGCTACTCGCCTCATTTACGACAATAAAAGCGTAGATGTATGCGACTTCGTAGCCAAAACAGCTAAATCATTTGACAAAGGCACCTATAAAGTACTAGTCTACGACGACAAACTAAATGAAGTAGGAACTGCTAACCTCATCTTAAAATAACTTTTCTTATGAAAGCCAAGCTGCTTTTTATACTATTTTGGTTGAATTTGTTTATACAAGCACAACCGCAGGATGTTTCGCTACTATTCAATACTCCAGCCAAACACTTTACCGAAAGCCTCCCTATAGGGAATGGTAGGTTGGGGGCAATGATTTTTGGCCAGACAGATACCAATAGAATTGTGCTTAACGAAATATCAATGTGGTCTGGAGGACATCAAGATGCCGATGCACCACAAGCACACAAGTACTTAAAAGAAATCCAAAATAAACTTTTGGAGCGCAAAAACTTAGAAGCGCAAGACCTCCTACAAAAACATTTTGTAGCTCAAGGCAAAGGCTCTTGCCACGGACAAGGAGCTAATTGCCATTATGGCTGCTACCAAATCTTGGCCGATTTGCTACTAGATTGGAAAGATTCCTCCTCTGTTCAGCAATACAAACGAATTCTTCGTGTAGACGAGGCTACTGCTATAACTTCTTTTAAGCGCAAAGAAAATCTTATTCAGCAGATAGCTTTTGCCGACTTCAAAAACGATATTCTATGGGTAAAGATTACGGCTACAGCTCCTATAAGTTTAAATGTATCGCTCTCCAGAAAAGAAAACGCCTCTGTCCAATATACCGAACAGCAAATACTCCTTTCAGGCATTCTACCTGATGCTGACAAGGCTGGATTACATTTTGCCACTATAGTAGAGGTACAAACCGATGGTCAAAAGAAAGCTACTAATACTGCTATTGAAATTGAAAAAGCAAAAGAAATTTGTTTGAGAATTAGTGGGGCAACAAACTATAATTTTGCTAATGGAGGATTGTCCAACATCTCTGTTTTGGAAAAAGTCAATGAATATCTCCAAAAAGCCCCTACCGATTTTGCTACTGCACTCCTCCAAAGTCAAAATATCTATAAATCGCTCTTCAACCGCAATAGATGGACAACTAAAGTTCCTTCTACCTCCACTCTTACTACTTTTCAGCGCTTGGAAGCTTTCTATCAAGGAAAATCTGACCCCTTACTACCTATTTTGTATTACAATTTTGGTAGATACTTGCTTATTTCTTCCTCTCGAGAAGGGTTGCTCCCTGCCAATTTGCAAGGAATATGGGCTGAGGAGTACCAAACACCTTGGAACAGCGACTACCATTTGAATATCAATTTGCAAATGAACTACTGGTTGGCTGAGCCCTCAAACCTAACTGAGCTCAGTGAACCATTGCACCGATTTACCAAAAATCTAATGCCTAACGGTAGAAAAACTGCACAAGCCTACTATGGCGCTCAAGGCTGGGTAGCCCACGTGATCAGCAACCCATGGTTCTATACTTCACCCGGCGAATCAGCTGTATGGGGCTCTACTCTTACGGGAGGAGCTTGGTTGTGCCAGCATATTTGGCAGCACTACTTATTCACTCACGACCAAGATTTCTTAAAGACCTATTATCCTGTTCTCAAAGAAGCTGCTACTTTCTTTGAACATCTTCTTATCAAAGACCCAAAAACAGGTTATTGGGTAACAGCCCCCTCCAATTCTCCCGAAAATGCTTATCTTTTCCCTTTCTCAGGAAAAGGCAAAAAAATAGAAGGGTATACTTGTATTGCACCTACAATGGATATGCAAATAGTGAGAGAACTGTTCAGCAACACATCAAAAGCAGCTGCCATACTAAAAGTAGATACTGATAAGTTAGCCCAATGGCAGGACATTATTCAAAACACAGCTCCAAATCGTATCGGTAAAAAGGGAGACCTAAACGAATGGTTAGACGATTGGAAAGATGCTGACCCTCATCATCGTCACGTGTCGCACCTCTATGGATTGCATCCTTACGATGAAATAACACTTTTTGATACTCCTGCACTAACCAGAGCTGCTAAAAAAACATTAAAAATGCGTGGCGACGAAGGTACTGGTTGGTCTCGTGCTTGGAAACTTAATTTTTGGGCGCGATTACACGATGGCAATCACGCTCTGAAACTATTACGACAGCTATTACGCCCTATTAGTTCAGAGGTTACAGGAGGAGAAACCGGAGGTACTTATCCCAATCTATTTTGTGCCCACCCACCTTTTCAAATTGACGGCAACTTAGGCGGAGCGGCAGGTATTGCCGAAATGTTGTTGCAAAGCCATGGTCAAAAGTCTGTGATCCACTTTTTGCCTGCACTTCCTTCCCACCCCGATTGGCAAAGTGGCACTATAGAAGGAATGAGAGCTCGCAATGGTTTTGATGTGAGTTTTTCTTGGGAAAAACATAAACTAAAACAAGCTACTATTACCTCCCTAGTAGGTGCTGAGTGTCATCTATGGTTACCTGCAGGAATGGCAATATACCAAGAGGACAAAATACTAATAGTACCCTCTAAAAAGGCTCAAATAGTGCACTTTACTACTGAAAAAGCTAAGATTTACAAGCTACAAAAGCCCATCCAAATTCTGAATTAAATCTCAAAATATAAAACAGATGAGCTAATAATTAGCAAACGGTGAGCGAACAATGGACAAAAGAACTACTAGCCAACGACAATGCTTATCATATTGTCGTTGGCTTTCTTTTTGATTCATAGATTAGTCTTCATTGGTCTATCACTTGCCCTTCAACTGATATTTCCTCTATTTTACAAATTTCATCAAAAACATTTGCTTATTTTCGTTTTTCACCGTACATTTGCCCTCGATTCTTTCCTAAGCGTAACGAACACTATTGCTTAGGTTGATTTTATTAAAACTTGAAGAAATGAATTTACTTAAACTGAGCACCTTACTCTCTTTCTTTCTCTGTTTATGGATAACAATCCCTCTAGCAGCACAAGAAAAAAACACCTTGGACAAAGTAGTGAAAAACAGCAGAACAGCTACAGGCACCACTACTCGAACCACCACTGTGGCGCAAACACCTATGAATACTAACACTCGGGGAGCTACCTCTATATCGGGTTCTACTAGGCCTCTATGGGTACTAAATGGGGTGGTACTACAAGGTACTGTAGACCTAAAACCTGAAGACTTAGTATCGGACGATGCTAAAATGCTTATAGCTGCCGCTATACCAGGGCTTACCGCTGAAAGTATAGAGAGCTTTAAGGTACTAAAAGATGCCTCGGCTACGGCTATCTACGGGCAACGCGCCATAGGCGGGGTAGTAGCTATCACCACTAAACGCGGTAGTACGGGCGGCAGTAGCATCACCTATACCAATGAATCAACTTTTAGGTTTATACCTACATATGGTGAGTATAATATAATGAACTCGCAAGACCAAATGTCGGTAATACAAGAACTTATAAGAGGTGGGCACTTTAAATCAGAAAACCAATCTATCACCCAAAACAAAGGAATCATAGGGCGAATGTATGATTTGTTTTATGTATTAGACCGCAATGGAAACTCGGTAGTACCCAATACTGAAGCAGGACGCACCGCTTACTTGCAAGCCGCTGAACGCCGCAATACCAACTGGTTTAATGAGCTATTCCAAACGAGCATAATGCAGAACCATACGCTTTCTTTCTCGTCAGGTACTGAAAAATCATCTTACTACGCCTCATTAAGTGGGCTTTTTGACCCAGGATGGACAAAAGGAGACCAACTAAGCCAATATTCGGGCAACTTAAACGCTAACTATAACTTATCTTCTAAGTTTAAATTGAATGTAATTTCTGACCTTTCATACAGAAAAGAAACGACCCCTAAGCAAGATATATACGACTATGCTGTAACGCACTCGCGCAGTATGGACCCTAAAGAATACTACGTAAATGATTTTGCTCCTTATAATATCTTCAATGAAATAGATAATGCCTATAAAAACATCAACATTGCTAACCTTAGACTACAAGCGGAGTTGACCTATAGAATCACTAAAAAAGTAGAGGCTACTATGATGGGGGCTATCAGGTACTACATCAACCAGCAAAACACTGAGTTTAAAGAAAATTCGAACTACGCACAGTCATACAGAGCTATGCCTAACTCATTAGTACGCACCTATAATCCTAGATTATATGACGACCCTAATGACCCTTACGACTTGCCAAGTATCGTACTACCTGAAGGTGGGATACGCGAGCGAAGAGACCGTACTACTATAGGTAATAGCTTCCGCGCTACTTTACGCTATAACGATAGTTTCAAAGAAGGTCTTCACAACGTATCGCTATTTGCAGGGGTAGAAATGGATAACTATAAAAACACTGATGATAAAAATCATAATTATGGTGTGCTATTCGGCTCGGGCAACTATAGTTATTACACCTATCTTTTTTTCAAAAAACTACAAGAAGAAAATAGCTCTTACTACAGCATTTACAACACTATAAACAACAACCAAGCATTTTTTACTAATGGTAGTTATACCTTTGGCAATCGTTATACTATAAACGGTACGCTGCGCTATGACGCTTCTAACAAGTTTGCTGAATCGCGCTATATACGCTGGATGCCTACTTGGAACGTGGGAGTAAATTGGAGTGTAAGCAACGAAAAGTTCTTTCCTCGCCTAAAACCTCTTTCGCACCTTTCATTTAAAGCCTCATTTGGTATTACTGCTATTTCGCCATCAGTTAGCAACTCACTTTCGCAAATCTATACCAATATGCCTTGGCGCAACTCGTCTAAGCGCGAGATTGGGCTAAACATAGTTGATAATGCTAACCACGACCTTACCTACGAAAAAAACCAAGAGTTAAACCTTGGTACCCAATTCGGGTTATTTAACAACCGCATCAATGTATCAGCAGAATGGTTTAACCGTAGAAGTTACGACCTGATAGGCAATATTGTAACCCAAGGAGTGGGAGGTACTATCACTAAAAAAGGGAATATGGCAGAACTACGTATTCGCGGGGTAGAACTAGGATTAGAGACTACCAACATCAAGACTAAAGACTTCAGTTGGAAAACCTCTTTCATCTACTCACGCTCTAAAAACGAAATTACTAAACTGCTTACTAACCCTACGGTACGTAATATGATAGGCTATTCGAGTAGCTCTAAATCAGTAGCGGGATTTGCTAAAGAAGGTTACCCTCTGCGCTCTATCTTCTCAGTACCTTTTAATGGTTTGAACGATAAGGGTTTACCTACTTTCTTAGATAGTGATGGCAACAGCACTGTGAGTGGTATCCGTTTTGATAACCGCAATGTAGATTTCTTAGAGTACTCAGGCACCCTTATCCCTACTGACAAAGGAAGTTTCAGTAACTCATTTAGCTATAAGGGCTTAACGTTAGGTGTGGTATTTACCTATTCTTATGGCAATGTGGTACGCTTGCGCAAGCTGACCAATTCTTATAACGACTTTTGGGTAGCTCCTCGCGAACTCAACAACCGTTGGCAATACCCTGGTGATGAACAACGCACCAATATACCGGTGCTCTACACTACCTATATGTACGACCTTTACGGAGGATATAACAACATCATACAAGCGTACAACACCTATGATTACTCTAATGTACGCGTAGCTAAGGGCGATAATATACGCCTGAAAGAAATCTCTATAGGCTACACCTTTGGCAGAGATTTTCTAAAGAGAAATAAATTGCGCCAACTCAGTGTAAAACTACAAGGCACTAACCTTGCACTGCTTTACGCTGATAAAAAACTAAATGGTGATGACCCAGACTATTTAGCTAACGGCTATTCGCCTATTGCTGCTAAACGACTTATTTTCACCTTACGTGTAGGTCTCTAATTTTTTAAATACAAAAGAAATGAAAAAGATATATATATTAATAGGTATCACCCTAAGCCTTACCAGTTGTAACTCACTGCTTGATGAGCTACCAGACAATCAGGTGCGTATTGATACCCCTGAAAAAGTAAGAAGAGTAGTTACTAATGCTTACCCTACAGCTAGTACGGCAGTAATAAGTGAACTATCATCAGACAATATAGCTGATATAGGTACTATTATAACCTATGCTAACTATTTAAGTGAAGAAGCCTCTTATTGGCAACGAATACAAGAATACTCTGATTCTGACGGACTACAAAACATTTGGACAAGCCACTACAAGGCTATCAATCACGCTAATACAGCTTTAGAAGCTATTGAAAAAATGGGTAACCCAGAATCTACCAATGCTAGCAAAGGAGAAGCTTTAGTAGCAAGAGCTTATGCGCACTTTTCGTTAGTAAATCTTTTCTGCAAACCTTATAATCCGACTACTAGTGCGAGTGACTTGGGTATCCCTTATATGTTAGCTTCTGAAACAGAATTAGACGGTAGATATAGCCGAGGTACTGTAGCGCAAGTATATGCACAAATAGATGCTGACCTAACAGCAGGCCTGCCGTTAATAAATGACAGCAACTATGAGATGCCTAAATATCACTTCAACAAGAAAGCTGCCTACGCTTTTGCAGCACGTTTCTATCTGTATTACCAACAATGGCAAAAAGCTTTAGACGCTGCCAATGTAGTGCTTACTACTAATAACACTACTACTAAGAATATGCTACGCAATTGGAAAGACTTTAGAGATGCTACTAAAACAGGTGGTACTGATATAGAGAAGTTTGCCATCTATTACACTCGTGAAGATGAGACTGCTAACCTAATGCTACACCCTGTTTATTCGCTAATTTCATCATCGTATTTTTCAACCTCTAATGCCAGACGATTTATTCACAACCACCGTATAGCAGGAGAAACCTTGGCTACTGCTAACCCTTGGGATAAACAAGGCAATTCGGGTAAAGCTAATTATGGTTATGAATTTTATTGGTTTACTCCTTTTGATGTGTTTGACAACAGACGTGATGCGGTAGTTTATGGTAAATTCCCCACTTTTAAAGACAGTAGTACTCGTACGATAATGATACCTTTTACTACAGACGAAACTTTATTGGTAAGAGCTGAGGCAAAGATACTCTTAGGTCTGTACGACAGTGCTGTAACCGACCTGAATATGTTTACTTCTAAATTCATTCAACAAACCACTATCAACGGCTATACTAGTAGCAATACTTTAACGAAAGACGAAATCATAGACTTTTATAACGGTATTGCCTACTCAGAAAGTACCGTAAATGGTGCTACCCAAAAGAAGCACCTCAATCCGTCATTCACTATCAGTAGCGATGGGGTACAAGAACCCCTATTGCACTACGTACTACAGTGCCGCCGTGTACTAACCTTAGGTGAGGGTTTGCGCTGGCAAGACGTACGCCGCTACAATATAGAAGTAGCTCGTTACCAAAGCGATAACTCAAACCGAAACGATGCTACTGTGAAAGCCATACTGCCTGCAAACGATTTGCGCAGAGCTATTCAGCTACCTGATGCCGTAATAGGTAAAGGTATGCAAGAAAACCCAAGATAAAATAAAATATAAACTATGAAAAAAATACTATACACCCTTTTAGCCTTATCATTTTTAGGCTGTGATAATGACGATAAGCTCGCAGATGAGAGTGTTATCATTCGCAATGGAGAAGAAAGCCAGAGCTTGAACCCCCAAAACGATTTGGACAAGTATTTAGATGAGACTTTTGCCAAACCGTACAACATACAGATATTATACCGCTTTTTGGAGCGAGAAATCAGTAGGATTTATACTTATACCCCTACTAAATACAACAAGGCGATAGAGTTTGCTAACGTATTTAACTACCTATTTATAGAACCATACGTAAAACTGACCTCTAAACCCTTTATGAAAGAGCACTCGTTTAACACCCTTATACTGATAGGTGAACCCGCTTTCAACCCTACTGGTACCAAATTGGTGGGATTAGCTGCGGCAGGTATAAAAATACACCTAACCGATATAAACCACTTAGAGGCTAACAACATCTATTGGCTGAATGACAATATTTTGGCTACTCTTTACCACGAAAATGCTCACACTTGGCATCAGGCAAAGTTATACACTACTGATTATGAGAAAATATCAGCAAGTGACTACAAGAACGACCGCTGGGTAAACGAGTGGAACTTAAGCACCAAAAACTACCTAAAAGCAGGTTTTATAACTGCCTACTCGAGTTTTGACCACGATGAGGATTTCGTAGAGCTATTAGCCCGCTATATAGTGTATTACAACGCCTCTTTAGACTGCGGTTGTGCTACTACTAACCGTACTTTAGACGCTGATGGTGATGGTTTTGATGATGCACTATACACTGCTTGGAAGGCTAAATTTAGCAACTATGGCAATACCCTCACAGAATACTATACCCCCTATGAATCGACTAGCGTATGGGAAGAGGTACTAAAAGAGGCAGACAGAAAAATAAGACCTACTGAAACCTATACCGGTAAACAAAAGATAGAACAAAAAATAGCCATAATGAAGAAATACCTACAAGAAGAATGGAATATCAACCTTGATGAACTGCGCGCTGAAATACGCAGTCGATATCCATACGTAGCTGGTAAAACCTTTGATGGCGTACCTGTACAACGAAAAGATTTCACCCGATTAACCCGTTAATACAACAATGAAAAAATATATATTCTTATCATTATCATTTCTCGCCTTTATAAGTTGTAATTATAAGGAGGAGGAGACTTTTACAAAAAAAGCCTCAGAACGTACTGTAAATTCGCTCAATAGCTATAAAAATACTTTAGAGAACGACGGCTATTGGCTGCTGACTTACTACCCTGAACAATACCGCGTAGGGTATTGGGTATACCCCTATCAGCCAGAGGTTTTTGCTACCGACAAAGACTTTCCTAAATTTCATAGAAGTATAGGAGGTTATAACTTTTTGATAAAGCTGAAAAATGGTGAGGTAACCGCCTCATCAGAGGTAAGTTATACCAATGCTGAAGAGACTTCTTTCTTCACCTATGACATCACAGAAGGACCAACCCTTAGCTTTGACACTTTCAACAGTGTACTACATCATTTTAGGTTTGTATCGCCTACTTTCCCTAATGCGAGAGGAGGCGAAACTGACTTCATTATTCTGAAGTACGAAAACGATACTTTCACCTTGCGTGGTCGTACCTCTAATAATATTATGACTTTGAAGAAATTCACTGGAGATAGAGAAACCTTTTTGAACAAAATACGCGAGAATAGCAATGCTCTACAGTACAAAGGGCTTTCACCCATAAATGTAGGAGGTACTGAGGTAACCCTTAAACTCTTCCCCAGCTACCGACAGCTTACTTTTATATACGACAATAACCAAAAGTACGTACAATCACCTTTTATAATCACTGAAAAAGGTATCAAATTTTACGAACCTGTGAAGATAAATGGGGTAACTTTTGATGAATTTCATTTCAATGATGACAAAACAGCCTTAGTGACTGCTGATGGCAGTATTAGTAGTAATTTTGTAACCTCGGCTATCACGCTAAGCAGTAACGCCTCATACATAACTTTTGACAGCGATAATGCTTCTGAAAAAGCAATCAATATGTTTAATAGAGCTAAAAGAGCTGTAGAACGGTCGAGAGATAAAAGTTATACTCTGTTAAACTACATTAGATTAGCAAATGTAATGGGTAATGACCAAGCACAAACAGCAGGCATACAAGGTTATGTGGCAGAAAAAAACAACCTCAATAATACGAGCAGTGTATACTACGAAATGGACTTTGTGGGATTAGCGAATAACAACAATGAACGGCAGGTAGAAATACTGATAAAAGATATGCCTAATGAGGGAGACCCTGTTTACAAAAATAGTCTTTATTACTACCGTGAAGCAGAGCGATTATTCTTAAGTTTAGCTAAGGCTGGCCCTTATAAAGTAACGGTATATAATGATAATTATACTGGGGTGACAAGTGTAAAAGACCCTGACCTATGGTTTTACATATATACCCCCTAAAAAAATGTTAAAAATATTTTTTTGTTAGAAAAATAATGCGTACATTTGCACCGCTTTTCAGAGGGAAGACCCTTTAAGGGAAGACTGAAAATTATAAGTTTTGTAAATTACAAATTTCTAAATATAAGACATTATGAGTAATTCAAAAAAACTTGCTGTAGATAAATACGGCATCAAAAACGCTACCGTTCGTTACCAACTTTCAGCAGACGAACTACACCAAGAAACTTTAGACAAAAAATTAGGAGTTGAGGCTTCTTCAGGAGCTATTGCTATCAACACTGGTAAATTTACTGGTCGTTCTCCTAAAGACCGTTTCATCGTAAAAGATGACATTACTAAAGATCGCGTATGGTGGGGAGATATTAACATTCCTTTTGATCCTGAGAAATTTGATAAACTATACGAAAAAGTAGTAGCTTATCTTTCAAACAAAGAAATCTATGTACACGATGGGTATGTATGTGCTGACCCTAAATATCGTACTAATATTCGTACTATTACTGAACTTCCTTGGAGCAACCTTTTTGCTTTCAATATGTTTTTACGTATCGAAGATAGCGAACTAGCTTCTTTCAAAGAAGATTGGTTAGTAGTTAATGCTCCTGGTTTTGAAGCTGACCCTGCAGTAGATGGTACACGCCAAGCAAACTTCGCTATCCTTAACTTTACTAAAAAAATCGCCCTAATAGGTGGTACAGGTTATACCGGAGAAATTAAAAAAGGTATTTTCTCTGCTATGAACTTTGAATTGCCAGTGTTCCGCAACACTATGCCAATGCACTGTTCTGCTAACGTAGGTAAAGACGGCGATACAGCTATCTTCTTTGGTCTTTCTGGTACTGGTAAAACTACTCTTTCTGCTGACCCTAACCGCCACCTAATCGGTGATGACGAACACGGTTGGACTCCAGAAAATACTGTATTCAACTTTGAAGGAGGTTGCTATGCTAAAGTAGTAGACCTAACCGCTGAAAAAGAACCAGAAATCTTTGCTGCTATTAAAAAAGGAGCTATCCTTGAAAACGTAATTATGGATGATAAAGGTGTAGTAGACTTCGCTCGTACTGATATCACCGAAAACACTCGTGTTTCTTATCCTATTTACCACATCGCTAATATCCAACCAGGATCTATAGGACACAATCCTAAGAACATTTTCTTCCTTACTTTTGATGCTTATGGTGTATTGCCTCCAATCTCTAAATTAACTCCTGAGCAAGCGGCTTACCAATTCGTATCTGGTTATACTTCAAAAGTAGCAGGTACTGAAGTAGGAATTACTACTCCACAAAAAACATTCTCTGCTTGCTTTGGTGCTGCCTTTATGCCACTTCACCCAGCTGAATACGGAAAACGTTTGGCTGAAAAAATTAAAGAAACTGGCGTAAATGTATGGTTAGTAAACACTGGATATAACGGAAAAATGAAGAGATGCAGCCTAAAAGATACCCGCGCGCTTATCACTGCGGCTCTTACAGGCAAACTTAACAACGTTGAGTACAAAGATCTTCCTATCTTCGGCTTCAAAGTACCTCAATCTTGCGAAGGTGTTTCTGACCAAAGCATCTTGAACTCAGAAAACACTTGGGAAGACAAAGCTCAATTTAGTGCTAAACTAAAAGAATTAGCTGAGTCATTCGTACAAAACTTCAACGATAAGAAATTTACTGAAGGTGCAAGTGCTGACGTTCTTGCTGGTGCTCCTAAATTGTAATTTGCTTTAAAGGACATATTTGTAGAAAAAAGCTGTTTGGTTTTTCACCAAACAGCTTTTTTTAATTATCAATTCTGAATAGTTAATTATGAATTTGGCACAATTGTTGCCTAACGGTAGTATGAAATAACAAAATACTAAAACAAAAGAATATGATAAAGAATTATGCAAGTATGGTAGCTACTGCTATTTTGGGTGGTGCTATGACTTTAGGAGGTTACAAATTATTTATAGACAAACACGATGCTAAACAAGAAGCCCTTGAACTGCTATCGCGCCCAGCTGTGGTGCAAACTAATTACAACGCTGCTAACGGGAAGTTTGAGCTAAAAGAAGATAGCTTTATAGAAGCAGCTAATAAAACAGTGAATAGTGTGGTGCACGTAAAAAACACTGTGAAATCGCAAGGGATTACCTCTATCTTTGACCTTTTCTATGGTAATGGCGGAGGCGAGCAGACTCAAGTAGGTACTGGCTCTGGTGTGATTATTACCCCTGATGGCTATATAGTGACTAACAACCACGTAATCGCTAATGCTACTACGCTAGAAGTAACCCTAAACAACAACAAAACTTACCCTGCCAAATTGATAGGTACAGATACCTCAACCGACATAGCTCTACTAAAAATAGAAGCTGAAGAGAAGTTGCCTTTTCTTACCTTTGCTAACTCTGACAACACTCAATTAGGGGAATGGGTATTGGCAGTGGGGAACCCTTTCAATCTTAACTCGACTGTAACAGCAGGTATTATCAGTGCTAAAGCGCGCAATATTAGTGAGCGCGGTAGTGATAAGATAGAATCATTTATCCAAACCGATGCTGCTGTGAATATGGGTAATAGCGGTGGTGCCTTAGTAAACCTAAACGGCGACCTTATAGGTATTAATACTGCTATCTCATCTACTACAGGCGTGTATATGGGCTACTCTTTTGCTGTACCAAGCAATATCGCTAAAAAAGTAGTAGAAGACCTAATTGAATACGGCAATGTACAACGCGGAGTAATGGGCGTACGTGGACAAGGATTAGACTCTGAAGTGGCTAAAACTCTTAATGTGAAAGAAACGGAAGGTTTCTACGTGGCTAGTGTAGAAGAAGATTCTGGAGCTGGTGCTGCTGGACTTAAGAAGGGCGACATCATTAAACAGCTTGACAATGTGAAGATACACACATATTCTGACCTCAGCGGTTATATAGCTTCTAAACGTCCTGGTGATGTACTAAAAGCTACCTACATACGCGATGGTAAAGAGAAAACTGCCGATATCACCTTGAAGAAAAACAATACTTACATCATACAGTCGTTAGGCTTAGAGGTGAAAAATCTATCAGAGGCTGACCACAAACGATTTAAAACTAAAGCTGGCGTAAAAGTAACGGGGGCTGGTCAGTTCTACGAATATAATAATATCAATATCGTTGGCAAAGTATTACTATCTATCAACGGTAAAGCTATCAAAGATGTAGATGAACTGAAAAGCATAATGGCAGGACTTTCGGCACGCGACCGTAATTCATTAGAAATACTGAATGATAAAGGAGAAAAAGAAAGACTTTTCTTTTAATAATTAATAGACTTTGTCAGAGTTCTAGGACTCTGACAAAGTTTTTATTACTTCATAATTCAAAATTCATAAAATTCTTCCTGTGAATATAAAACTTATCGCTGTAGGAAAGACTGATAACCCAGCTCTACAACAACTTATTAGTACTTATGAAAAAAGGCTTTCATATTATATCAACTTTGAGCTGCAATTACTACCTGACATTAAGAATAGCAAATCGCTATCTGAAGAACAGCAAAAGATAAAAGAAGGTGAGCTTATACTCAGCTATGTAGAACCCTCTCATCACCTTATCCTTTTAGATGAACGAGGTAAAGAATATACCTCTATTGCTTTTGCTGATGAACTTCAAAAGAAAATGAACACTGGTATTAAGCAGCTAACCTTTGTTATTGGTGGTCCTTATGGTTTTTCACAAGCGGTATATCAGCGGGCTAACAGCAAGCTATCACTATCTAAACTCACCTTTTCTCACCAGATGATAAGACTCTTTTTTGTAGAGCAACTTTATCGTGCTTTTACAATTTTGAGGAATGAACCTTATCATCATCAATAATTTTTCATACCTTTGCGCCCTTAAAAATAAAAACTATGATAAAAAAACTTTGGCCTCTGGCTATAGGAGGCTTGGCGTTAGGGGCTACAGAGTTCCTAATAATGGGTCTATTGCGTGTTATAGGTGAAGATATGGGATTAACCGATGCCATCACTGGTAGGTTTATTTCAGCTTATGCTATAGGTGTAGTAGTAGGAGCTCCTACTCTCATTGCATTGGCTGCCGAGTATAACCCGAAGAAGATACTTTTATTTTTTATGGTACTCTTCACTCTCTTCAATGGACTTTCTGCTTTTTCGCCAGATTACACAACCCTATTATTAGCTCGTTTCTTTTCAGGATTGCCTCACGGTGCTTTCTTTGGAGTAGGTGCCATTGTAGCTAAACAGTTAGCTCCTAAAGGCAAAGAAGCCTTTGCTATCTCAATTATGTTTGCAGGGCTTACCGTTGCTAATTTGGTAATGATACCTCTTCTCACCTACGTAGGTGCCTTAGTAGGTTGGCGTATTGCAATGGGCTGCGTGTCGGCATTAGGGTTACTAACCATGCTATCCATATTCTTTTTCTTGCCTAATGTAGAAAATAAAAGAGACCTCGGTGTGAAGCGCGAAGTGCGTTTATTCTTCAATCCGAGATCTTTATTAGTGTTGGCTATCACCGCTTTAGGTTGCGGCGGACTTTTTGCGTGGTTTAGCTATATACAGCCTTTGATGTTAGAAACAGCTCATATAAACCCCGATATGAAATCGGCTGTAATGATAGTAGCAGGAGCTGGAATGGTAGTAGGCAACCTCTTAGGAGGATGGCTTACCGACCGTTTATCACCTATTAAAGCCACTATCTGTATCTCCCTATCACTTATCAGTGTATTGCTGTTAGTCTTCTTTTTCTCTCACATTCAACCTATAGCGTGGGTACTAACGTTTGTATGTGGTGCTATGTCAATGTCATTAGGTTCACCCCTTAATATGCTTATTTTCCGTTGTGCACCGCAATCGGAGATGATGGGAGCTGCTTTTATGCAGGCAGGCTTTAATACTGCTAACTCTATCGGAGCCTATGTAGGTGGATTGCCTTTGCTCTATGGACTCAGTACTAACTATCCTTCACTAATGGGGGCAGGGTTAGCCTTTATGGGGTTACTGCTTACTTTCTACCTGAAGCGCATTATCAGATTCTAATTTTCTTACTTTTAAGAACGATTCGTGCTGCTCAATAGCCATTTCTATTTGGGCAACAATTTGTTCTACAGTATCATTCTCATAATCTATCTGCAAAGGGGGTTTAATAATCATTGATTGTTGAACCCCTTTCTTTTTAATATTGATACCCTTCTTATCAAACGAGCGCCTAAAACCGTCTATTACTATAGGCACCACTATCGGTTTATATTGCTTAATAAGGTGAGCCGTCCCTTTTCGAATAGGCTTCCAAGGTGAGGTAGTGCCCTGCGGGAAGGTAATCACCCAACCATCAGCAAGTGCTATACCTATATTCTCTACATCACTTTGGCGCACCTCTCGGTGTATTTCCTTCCCCTTCTCACGCCACGTTCTATTCACAGGTATAGCCCCTGCATAGCCTAATATTTTAGGTAATATACCTGACTTCATCGTCTCTGAAGCAGCTACGTAGTAAATATTCAGTTTAGGGTTCCAAAGATAACCCACATTATCTAAGGTATCTTTACGTCCTTTTAAACTAGCATTAAATACGTGATACATAGCCGTAACATCAGCAAAATACGTTTGGTGGTTAGAGATAAACAACACATTCTGAGGTGGCAAGGAGCGTATAATATCCGAACCCTCAATCTTCAGCTGATTGAAACCATCATAACGACTGTGCGTGATAAGTCCAAATACGCGGATAAGCCAACGTTTGACGAAAAGGGTATGTCCGAAAGGGTCTTTTTTAAATAAAGCCATTGGTCAAGTATCA
>ERZ772971.902-NODE-902-length-17906-cov-9.583721_pt1 | contig 17906 bp, 16 predicted proteins | sample MGYA00511943_ERZ772971 | MGnify/ENA primary metagenome ERZ772971 (study PRJEB29015, sample SAMEA2737929) | human oral metagenome | biome: human oral; feature: human-associated habitat; material: dental | place: China | collected 2144 ... | reverse complement strand
AAGTAAACGAAAAAGGAGAGATTATAGACAGAATGGGAATGTATCAATTTATCCATAACACTAAAGATAAAAAGTATATAGAAGGAGCAGGACAAAAACGATACTTTGAACTAAAAAAAGAAACCGTTTTAAAACCCTATCTAAAAGTATCGTCTGAAGATTACAAAGGAGTAATTGTAACTATAAACTCCAATACAAAAACAGAGAATTACACACAAGTAACACCTACCCAAATCATAGAAGAACTCCCTGAAAATAGTTATATACCCTCAATAGGTAAACGCAACGGTAAAAATTTTCATTACAGAGATATAGTTACTAAAAATCGGAAATCGTTTTGGGTAAGGAATAACTATATAGAAAAAGTACCTCGTAAATGGGAAAAGAATAAAGTAGACTATAAACTAAAAGCCGATACCCCTTGTCTTTACCTCACCAATCCAGATGAGGAAACAAAATATCGCGATAACGAACAACAAAAAAGAATTTGTGAGTTTAAAAATACGCTATCCCGAATGGTTTTGATAGACAAAAGTAAGTGTAAAGAAATAACTTATGAAGGTAAAAAATGGCTCTATGTAAAAAGCTATTACTACGAAGGGAACAAAATTATATACAATTATGGTTGGATAGAACACCCCAAAGAAGAAGAGCTTTTTAGTGCTCATTGCTGGAATAAATTTGGTTTCAGTTGCCAAGATGCCGAAGACCATAGAATATACCCTATAGAAGGAGTAAACCATTACAGTGGCACTTCAGAGTTTATCAAGAAAATGATAAGTTTACTTGATGAAAATGGAGATAGAATTATCGACAACAAAGAACTCAGAGCAAAGTACAACAGCCCTGGTACCTATCATATCCTCTCCAAAATGGTTTGCAAACACCAAAGCGAATGGTCGTATAGTTGGGAACGTATAAAGGAAGATGCTAAGGCGTATTTCAAGTATCATTATCCTAATTACTCACCCTCACAAATACAGCAATCATTAAATAGGACTGAAAAAGTATTCGATGCTACTTATACCTTTTGGGAAGAACTGAAAGATAAACTAAGCGGGCAAGACAAAACTTTCTTTAAAGAAGGCGTTTTTTGGTATTTTGAACCCTTCGCGTGGGTAACTCAGATGAAAAAGGTGTTAATCCCCGATATTGATTTGAGAGCAGAAGGAAAATGGATTAGTCAATTTGATACAATATATGGAGGAACAGGATGTTACTATGCAAGTCATCTTATTCTACAAAATTATGGACTATCAGAAAAATCTGCTCCTAACGATTCTTCAAAATTTCAAATAGCAACAGAAGATCGTAGTTCTAATAATACAACTAATTCAAGTATATACCTTAAATTCAATTCTGAAATAGCAAGGCAAAGTGTTGATTATATAAATAGTCAATTAGAAGAAGGTTGGCCAGTACTCGTTGGTGTGGATCACACTTTTGATTACAAACTAAAAATCAATGGTGTTTATAGAAATATTAATGAGGGAACAACTGACCATTTTATAGTTATTGTAGGAAGAAAAAACATTGATAGCAATTTGTATTACATATACTATGAAGTAGGAACTCATAATAAAGAAAAGGGTGAAAGTGATGATAATAAATTGCTTTTAGGAGATGATTATTCTCTTCGTAGAGAAATGAAAAATAAGAAATATATTGTAACACAAGTAAGAAGAAATAAGAAAAAATAAAAATGAAATATTTTTTACTAATATTAATAGTCTTTGTACATAGTTGCTCTCAAAATAGCAATACTCAAAAAAAAGAAAATACTCAAATTACAGAATCTACATACAAAGATTCAACAAATATAGAAAAATCTCCCTTCTTAGATATTAAGGACAGTAAAGAAAGAAACATTTGGGGAGAATGGACATATTTCTTTGTTAAAGACAAAGATACGATGATCTATAAACGATGGGATGCTAATACCCCTCAATATATTGCAAATAGAGATAAGAAAACTATATTTATAGAATATGGTCAAGAGCATTATTTGTATGAAATAAAGAATATTACTATCCAAAAAGATACTTTCTTAATTAGTGCCACTCAAGAAAATTCTCCAGAGGAAATATTTCTTTTCAAATGTTTTCTATTAGATAAAAATACAGCTCTCTGGAAAAATAAATATATGTTCGAGGGGCTTTTTACTAGAAAAGGTGATAAATTCAAAATAATTAAAGAAGAGACTCCTATAGAAGAAGAGGATGATTTTGAGTAAAAATAGTAAATAAAAGAAGGCTATCATTATAGTGTAGGTTTCAACAACAGCTCTGGTACCTATTATATTCTCTCCAAGATGGTTTGCGAGCACCCTGAGTTCTCACCCTCACAAATACAGCAATCATTAAATAGGACAGAAAAGGTATTCAATGCTACCTATACCTTTTGGGGAGAACTGAAATCCAAAGGTATTTTTCATACCGATACCTTTTGGTACTTTGAACCCTTCGCGTGGGTCACTCAAATGAAAAAGATTTTCTCTAAAGACATTGATTTGAGAGGAAAAGTAAAATGGCAAACCCAATATGATAGTAAGTGGGGAAATAGAACGGATCAAGGAAGTGCTTGTTGGCTCACTAGCCACGATATTTTGAAAAATTTTGGTTTGCCTGAAACATCAGGATATAAAATAGGAGCTATTTATCTTGCAAAAGAAGACGCTGCTCATACAAAATTGGAATACCTATCTGAAAATTTACAAGAAGGTATTACTTATATAGATTCCCAATTAGAGAAGGGTAATCCTATTCTAATAGGTGTGCATCACACTCTTAACTATAGGGGAAAGAATGGAAAAGGTGGAATTAACGAAGGGACAACAGATCACTTTATAGTGATTGTTGGTAGAGGATATGAAAATGGTAAGAAGTTTTATATTTTCTATGAAGTTGGCACTTCTAACAGAAGTTCTGGAGAAAATGATAATAATAAACTCTATGTTTATGAAAATCGAATAGAAGGTAGTCCACATTACAACTCCAAAAAGAAATATATTGTTTCACAAGTTAGAAAAAATAAAGAAAATAAATTATGAAAAAATATCTTTATCTCATTTTAATGATGTTTTTTATTGCCTGCCAATACAACAATAAAAAATCTGTATCAAATAAAAATATACCGTATGACTCTATAGTAAAAAGTTCTGCAAAAAACATAGATTCTGTAGAGCATATAGAAACAAAGGATTCTGATACTACATTTGGTGACATTATAAATATAAAGTTAAACTCTATAAAAACTAAAAAAGACGCTAGAGACTATAATAGTAAAGATTCCGGTATAGAGAAAGCAATCCTTAATAGAAAACAATTAAAGATTGTAAAACAAGATAATGAGTTTAAGTATAGCTGTGCTGATGAGGCTTATATTGAATATCGTTATCTCTTACTAACAAAAGATTCTTTGTTTATCGTAGAAATGGAACCAATGGAGTTTGCTGTGAAAACAACCTTTTCTAAGGATAAAGCCTTAGTTGTAGAAAATCCCCAAAAAGTGAGATACAAAGTACAATTAGTAGACAAAAATAAGGAAATTACTTATTGGAAAATGGACAATGGTTCAGGAGGGGTAGTAGATGAATACTGTTTCTACGCTATTCCTGTAGATAATCTAAAAAAGTTCAAACTAAAAAAAGAAATTTGTAGAGATTAAAGAATAAATGAAATATATTTTAGTAATATTAATAGTCTTTGTACATAGTTGCTCTCAAAATAGCAATACTCAAAAAAGGGAAAATACTTTAATCACAGAGTCTATATACAAGGATTCAACAAATATAGAAAAATCGCCCTTCTTAGATAGTATAGGGGTTAATCATATCGCAGAGTATTGGGAACCCTATGAAAAATGCTGGGGAGAAGAGGCTTTTGATATGGCTTTATCAGTAATAAAAAGTGATAAAAATGATCCTATTGGATATTTGAATTTAGGAGATATTTATTGGAAGAAAAACGATACCTTAAAAGCTAAGAAAGCATACAAAAATTATATTTTTTGTATGAAAAAGATAAAAAAAGAGAATAAAATATTAAAGCGTGTATATAAAAGATTACAGCCCTAACACTTATCATATTCTTTCCAAGATGGTTTGCAAGCACCAAAGCGAATGGTCGTATAGTGGTGAGCGTATAAAGGAAGATGCTAAAGCTTATTTTAAGTATCACTATCCCAACTACTCATCCTCACAAATACAACAGTCCTTACAGCATATAGAAAAAGTATTCAAAACTACCTATGATTTTTGGAATGTACTCACCAATAAACTAAGCGGACAGGACAAAACTTTCTTTAAAGAAGGTGTTTTTTGGTATTTTGAACCTTTTGCGTGGGTAACTCAGATGATGAAAATATTTAAATGGGATTTCAAAACTGAAGAGATGGATGGCCTATTAAACTCTCCTACATCTGTGTATTCTTTTTAAAACGTTCTTCTATTTCTTTTGGGTTCTTTTTCCACTCTTGATAATGATTTTTAATAGTAGGAAATTTTTCTCTATATTCTTTGAAACTCCTAACCTCGTCAGCATCTGAATTTGATGCTGAATAAATGAAGTATCCAAATAGGAAAGCATTAACCAGTATAGTCCCAATAGCTATATATACCACGTACTTTACAAAAGATATATTTTTGAACGTGTTTTTTATAGCCTCTTTCTCTTTCTGCACTTCCTGCAATAGCTTTGACCGCTCCTCCTCGATAGGCTTTACATCTACGGATATTGCCCTGCTTAATACCTTTTGCGTTGCTTCTCTGTGCGCTGTAAGGTCTTGTTTTATCTCGGACATCTCCGCCCTAAAATTGTTAATACTCTTGTCAAGCTTAGTTACTACATCAGTAAGAACCTGCGCTATAATTTCATTTGAAAGTCTCTGTGCCATATTGTTTTTTAATGTTGAAAGAAAAATATTAAAATCCCATACTCATTCCTCGACCTCTGTCGATTGTTTGCACTACAATTTTGACCGCTTTTCGGGCTATTTCAGCCATATTTGCAGGCAAAGGCATTTTAGTAAGGTTCACCCCCCTATCTATTAAATTTCGCGTTCCAAATGCTTTTCCGAGTTCGGAGGCTTTTAAGTCGGTCCCGCTCGACTTATGCAAAAATCGCATTCCCTGCATTTCGCCCTTGCTATTAATCGTTGGCTTTACCTCTATGCCTTTACTATTCATCGCCTTGCTGAAGTCCTCAAAAGTATAACCTTTCTTGGCGCTCTGCTCGTATGCCTGGCGTATCTGTGTCTTTATATCGGGCGTTTTCTCTGCTTGGATTTCCCGCGCTGTCTTTAGCCCCATACTCTTGGCTATCTTCTCCGCGCTCTCCTGCGCTCTCTTCCCTATAAAGTTATCACTATGCGCCTTGCCGTCTATACCTATGCGGTTCGCTATGATATGAATATGGGGCTGGTCGGTACTCTTGTGAACTGTCATAAGAAACTGCGTTTTGTTTAGGTCAAAATTCAAGTTCTGCAAGTGCTTTACCCCTATTTCGTAAAGTTCCCTATTGGTAAATTCACGTTCATTTGATGGGCTCAAAACTATGCTATACGTATTGTTTTCGCACCTGGCATTCATTTCTTGGATTTCCCTCATCTCTGCAAGAATTTCCTCCCCATTCTCACCACTGACCAGGTTACGCCCTAACTCTTGGGCTTGCCCTTTGTCGTTAAGAATATAATTAATAGCCTGCGCACTGCCTTTAACTGCCTTTGCTTTGCTTACCATTGCGTATATAATCTAATTCAGCGTTTAATTTATAAATAACCTGGCGTATTTCCTCGACCAGTGTAGGCGCACCAACTTTGAAGGCATTACGTAACCTGGCAAAGTCGGTAGCGAATTTCTTTAAAGTCAAATAGGCTTCTGTCTCCTCTGCTGTGAGTGCAGGGGTGATGTGTCTTTCTAAGGCTGCCCTACGGCAGTACTCGGAGGAACTAAGCCCTACCGCTTCGGCTTTCTTGGCAATAGCTAACTTCTCAAAGCTGGTAACTCTGATAGTAATACGTTCTTCCGCCTTTACCTGCTTGGGAGGTCGCCCCCCTTTAGTGCCTTTCTCTTTGGTGGCGTTATGCCAACCTGGTTTGATGTCTTTTTCTTCTACCATATTTGCGTCGCTTTTACCTGCGGGGGGGTTCGGGGGGGAGGTCACCCCCCGTGCCCGTGAGGGCAACCCCCAACCGACCAACGGGAGGGCGGGCGAGAGGGTTTTTGTTAGCACAAAAACACATCTTGACCTATAACACTAATAAAACACCCATAACCCATTTTGATACGTGCTATACTATCGGCAAAAGTAATAAATAATATTGAAACCGCAATATTCTCCCCTAACAATTACCTCCCCATATCTCCTTAAAGGGTGAAAGAAAAAACAAAGTACTATTCAAAATTTATCTATTTGTAATCAGCAAGCGCATTTCTTATATTTGCTATTATAATATAAATAGACAGCTTAAAGTCTGTCTAAAATAAATTTCAAATTTATCTTTTTGGAAAAAAAAGCGTTCTATATTATTTTGCATAAAAATTTTCATCATGAAAATAAAATTTAAATATAATTAGTTCAGGTTAGAACCATTTAAAAAATCTATTAAAAAATATTTTGGATACTTTTGAAGGAATTAATTTCTAAAATGTTGGATTTAATTCTATAAATATTAAGAAAATGTTAAAATTCACCCGGCCAGTTTGCTTTTGTCTCTTGATGAGATGATTTTTTTCAAATGAAAGTGAAAAAATTCGTCTTACTTCTTAAAAACTCTCTTGATTGTATTAAAAAATATCATAGCTTATTATGATGTTTATCAACGAAAAACAAAAACACCTTTAAGCCTTTTCTACGGAAGGATTTAGAGAGTAATTAAAAATGAATAGTAGGAGTTTTATAATGAATAGTAGGAGTTTTATAATGTAGACATATTCTTTTAGTAGGAGTTTTATAATGTATTTTTCAAAAAGTAGGAGAATTATTTTTATAACTCCTACTTTTTATATATCTTTGCCCCATCTATTAGTAAAATAGGAGTTTTATAATGCAAAATAACCTATAAATAATATGGAAGAAAATAATAATAAAGAGCTAGTACAATCATATATTCTTACTACGGCTAAGTATGATTATAACGTATATGAAAAACGTATTTTATACCGTATTATAGAGCTTATGCAAGAACTAACTGAAGGGAAGAAATTAAATGAACGTTATAACGTTCAGAACAATCTTTTTGGGGATGTTGATATACAAATGCCAACAAAGAGTTTTTTAAAAGACGAAAAAGATAACAATCATAGTATCGCTAAGAAAGCTTTGTTAGCACTTAACCAAAAGCAAATAAAAACAGAGGACAATAATGTTTTTAGAGCATTTAATCTTATTGAGCGTCCTGTTATAGATAAAAAGGCAGGAATGGTTAGTTTTAGGTTATCTCCTTTCATAGCGTCAGTATTTATGGACTTTTCAAAAGGATATAGAAAATATGAACTTCAAACAGCTATGAGTTTTGAAAGTGTTTATGCAATGCGTTTCTATGAGATATTTAGTAATCAAAAAAAACCTATAACTTTTACAGTTGAGCAAATTAAGGAAATGTTCAATATTACAGATAAGTATAAGTATACAAAAGATTTTATAAGAGATGTTATAAGTGCTGCTAAAAAAGAGCTTGATAAATATAGCCCTTATACGTTTGATTTTGAACTTAATAGAAAAGGAAGAGGGGGAAAGATTGTTTCTATAACTTTTACTCCTAAATACCAACCTCAATATATAGATTCAGATTTGGAACGCCGTAGTTTAAACCAAAAGATATCTTCAAGATTCTCTCTATCAAAAGAAGAGGTAAATTACTTGAACCACAATTTTGGTTTTACAGAAATAGAATTACGAAAAAATATAGAAACTTTCAAAAATATAAATGCTGTTTCTGATTTATTGAATGAGTGTGCAAGTATAAAAGCAAAAATGAATGAATATGAAAGAAGAGGTAAAATTATTAGCAACAGAAAAGGGTATTTAATAAATGCCCTTAAAAAGAAGGTAGGAAAAATAGTTTCAGAAGCTAATAAAAACATATAAATCAACAAAATACATTTTATAGTAGGAGTTTTATAATGTATTTATAATTCTTTTAGTAGGAGTTTTATAATGTATTTTAATTTTTTTTGTACATTTGCTTCTGTATAAAATAGAAAAACAATGGATTTTTTAAACTTAGACGAATCAGTACAATCGGCTATTAGAATAGCTAAATCTATCGCTAGAGAGTATGGCAATAAATGCTATACTCCTGCTCATTTACTCAAAGCCTTATTACATAAGGAGATAGGCTTAGGCAGTTTTGTAGTTTCCTTAGGTAAAGATGCCCTTTTCTTAGAGGAATGGGCTGAAATAAGAATAGAAGAATGTGAACGACTAGCAGGTGTTACCGAAGTAGAAGCCGATGAAAAAATCCCTAAAGTATTTGAAGAAGCAGATAATGTACGCCTCAAATTAGGACTCTTGCAAATCAACCCTATTTGTACTCTTTGTGCTTTAGCTAAACCCGAAAAAGGCTTCTCTGCCGACCAGCTCAAGTCCTTTCCTATCCGTGAAAAAGAAATATTAGACTTCTTCCTTCAAGGAGACCATATTCCTCTGCAAACACTTCAACAAGCAGAAGGTCAGGATAATACTCACACTACCTCACAACCACTTACAAACTTACTAAATTATTGTATTGATAAAACTGCGCAAGCACGAGAGCAAAACTTATCACCCATTGTAGGAAGAAATAGAGAAACAAGACAAATGCTTGAAATATTAGGTAGGCATAGCAAGCCTAATGTAATGATTATAGGCGATTCAGGAGTGGGAAAAACGGCTATTGTTGATGGGCTTGTGTATGATATCATCAACGAAAAAGTACCTTCTTTCCTATCAGAAACAACTGTTTGGGAATTGGACAATGGAGCTTTGATAGCAGGAGCAACCTACAAAGGAGAAATAGAAGACCGATTAAAGAACATTATCAAAGAACTCCGGCAAATGGATAGGGTAATCCTTTTTATAGATGAAATACACACTTTATTAGACCCTAAACAAGGTAATGCAGGGGCTGCCAATATTCTAAAACCAGAACTTTCCAAAGGCAACCTCACTGTCATAGGGGCAACTACCACCGATGAGTACCGCAAACTCATTGAACCCGACCACGCTTTTAGTCGTAGGTTTGAAGTCCTATCGATTGAAGAACCTACTGCCGAAAACGCTACTGCTATGTTGCATTTTTCTCTTGAAAAATACAAAACATTTCACAAATTAGACGTAAGTGATGAAGCCCTAAACAAATGCGTAACTATGGCTAAACGCTATGTGAAAGATCGCCGTTTACCAGACTCAGCCATCGATTTACTCGACCGAACAATGTCAGCTGTAAAAATGACTAATGAAGCTGTTGCAACTGACCATCTTTCGCTATTGCAACAGCTCAAAGATTTGGAAGAAAAGCGCATAGACCTCACAGAAGAAGATTTCTTAAACAAATTATCGGAGGTGTGGAGAGATTTTTCAGTAGGGTTAAACCCTATTGTAAGAGGTTTCTTAAACCAAGATGTAAAAATAGACGAAAACACTAATAGTGATAGCGTTTGGGAAGCGCTTAACACAATAACTTCTCAACTTGAAACGTTTGCAAAAAATCCCATACAAAAAGTAGAAGAAGAACACTTGGCAAGTGTGGTAGCAGCAAAAACCAATATACCCGTAGGAAAAATACAAGAGGGAGAAAAAGAGAAACTACTACAAATGGAACAGGTCTTACAACAGCGAGTTGTGGGGCAAGACCACGCGATAAAATCGCTAACTGATGCTATTTTGGAATCGCGTAGCGGAATGAACAAACAAGGGCAACCGATTGGCTCGTTCTTTTTCTTAGGCCCTACAGGTACAGGGAAGACGGAACTTACCAAATCATTGGCAGAAGCCCTTTTTAACGACGAAAAGGCAATGATACGCTTCGATATGTCGGAGTTTAAAGAAGAACACTCAGCGGCTTTGCTCTATGGAGCTCCTCCAGGGTATGTGGGGTATGAAGAAGGGGGTCTTTTAGTAAACAAAATACGAGAACAACCTTACTCGGTAGTGCTTTTTGATGAGATTGAGAAGGCACACGCCTCGGTATATGATATCTTTTTGCAGATAATGGACGAGGGAAAACTACATGATCGATTAGGCAAAGAGGGCGATTTTTCCAATGCTATTATTATTTTCACCTCGAATGTAGGAAGTGATTGGATAGCGCAAGAAATGAGCGAAGGACGACACCCTACTACTATACAAATGATGGAAATAATGGGGCGTTACTTCCGTCCTGAGTTCTTGGCACGTCTTTCGGAAATAGTACCTTTCTCGCCTATTAAAGAAGAAATGCTCTTAAAAATATTCGACATACAGTTCAAAGGTTTTAGGAAACTCCTACAAGCCCAAAATATGGATATTACACTTACTGATGAGGCTAAAAAGACCCTTGCTTTCAAAGGGTTCACCCCTAAGTACGGTGCCCGACAAGTAGCAGGCACTATACGCAACTACTTGCGCCGACCTATTTCACGAATGATACTTTCAGGGACACTCAAAAAAGGACAACTATTGGTAGGCAATGTAAATGACCAAGAGGAAATAGTATGGGAAGTAAAAGATCTTTAGAGAATGAAAAAAAGTTTTATAAACAACTTGTACACACCTATTAATAATCAAATATAAACAAAAAATATTATTTATATTATACTATTTATGTTTTATGTAATTAGTTGTGTACACGTGTGCTCACACGGGTACGTAATTGGTAAAAAGGGTACGAGCTAAAGCCAGCGAGAGCTCACAGCTGGCTATGTGGGGAGAGAAAAAAATAGAGAATTAGAAAATTTGGGAAGACTTGTGGAGTTATCGGAGAAAAACGAAAAATATCAAAAAAGAGTTGGAGAGGATTTTGGTGAGAAAAGGCTCTTAGGAAGATATGCATAAGTTATAAAAAGGATATAGAAATGATGAACGAATGACGAACGATTGATATAGAAAGGGTATATAAGCATTTGACTCATATTGTAATACAATAATGTCAAAAATGTCAAGAAATAGTTTCGAGACAAAAGAAAGAGAAAAGTTATACCGAGATAATCCACCGTAGTGAGGCAGATTGAGAAATTACAAAATGAGCAGGTGAGAAAAATAACCCCAAAAATTTTTATATTTAGAAAAAAACACATACTTTTGTCGCTTGTATTACAGCATTTGTTTTGTTTATGAGTAATTTTGAATATTTCCCTATCAATTGGGTAGAAGGGATGCACATTAATGCTTCTCATTTTATAAATACAGAGAACTTTCTTTTGGAGAGAATCCTTAAAGCCACTTCTATTGCTTTTTTTGGTCAATATGGTATTTTGCCCGGTAGTAATCTTTCCCATTCAAACATTGAGATAGAGAAGATAGGCAATAAATTGGATATTCATTTGAAAACTTATTATGGTATTTGCCCTAATGGTTTCCCTATTTTTATAGATGAAAAAGATAATGCTGACATACGTGTTACCTTTGACATCCAGGAAGGGAAAGACAACCAAAATTGGGATATTGTATTAACCGTTTTCCCTTATCAAAGAAAACCAGTAGGGACTCCTGACCCCAATGAAATGCCTTTGCGTTATCCTAATATTCAACCTAAATTTCAATTAGGAATAATCTCTACAGAAGAAAATATTACTTACGACTCTTGTAGTGTAATTGTTGGGGTTCTTAAAAAGAGTAATAATTCTGAATACATTATAGACTATAATTATATTCCTCCTTCTTTATCAATGGATGCTCACGAATCTCTTAAGGAGAATATGAGTGATTTTTTAGGTAGTATAAATGATATTGATAGTAAATTGAAAAGTATCTTATTAAAGATACAGACACAACCCAATCACAATTCCATAACCGAAAGTCTTTCTGTTCTTTGTAAAGAAACGCTTAGATATATTGCCTCTAACAACTATAGTTTTAAAAATGATCCTTATCGATTATCTCCTTTCACGGTTTGTGAGAAAATAAATGGATTAATAGGTAGCATTTTATCTTCTTTTGTTTTTTTATCAAAGAAAGACAAAGAGGAGCTTTTGAAGTACTTCCAAGAATGGAATGGTGTTTTGCCTTCTTCTTTTGAACAAATGCTTTCAGATTCTTATGCTACAATATATAATCACAATCGCATTCAGCTTTCTATGTATAACATCAATTCTATTTTGGAAAATCTGAAAGAATTGTTTAGTAACCTCTCCCAATTAGAATTTGTCGGTCAGCACAGAGAAAGTATAGTTATATCTGAAAGTAGAGCATAAGAATATACTTCTGACTATGAAAAATAAGTCTACAATAAATCACAATTTATTAAAGAACACTTTGGCTACAAATTTCAAAGCCGAAGTGTTTGCTTGTGCACTTATTGAAAAAGGGGTTGATAAAGAAAATATCAAGATCATTCGCAAAGGGAAATCTTATAGAGGGGTTCGTAAGGAAGTAGATAAAATAATTGAAGAGCATACGTATAAGGGAGATTTTTATTCTATCCATATTCACCGAAGAGATTTATATGAATCGCTCCCAAAAGGCCTTTTTCACAATACAAATTCTATAGCCCAAAAGAATAAAGAGAAAACAACTTTATTAAAAATCATCAAGCAAGGAGAAAAGGAGGAAGCTTATGCTCGACTTTTTTTCAAACCTTTTGAACAATTTATAGACCAAGCATTTATTTTTACTCAGTTATATGAGAGGCGTTTGGAAAAACCTTTTGAATATGATGACTTTGTAAATTTATTTGTTGTTCACTGGCCTTTCTTGAAGGGAATGCCGTTAGACAAGGCGTTTTTTATTATAAAATTTTTATCACAAGGATATCGTATTACTGATAGTGAACAAATTGCCTCTATATTGTCCTTTTTTTTAGAATGTGAAGTAACCGTAGAGAATACTTTTAAACATTTCCGTTTGAGAACCTCTCATCATTGGAAATTGGGGAAAGAAAAATTAGGGAGAAGTTCAATTATAGGAAATAAACTTGTAGAAATGTTACCTGTAATAATCATACGAGTTAATAATTTGCCTTGGAAATACAAGAACTTTATTTTCCAAAATAGTGAAGAACGAAAACAAGTAAACTCTCTATTAGAGATGCTTATTCCTGCAGATGCTGAAATAGAATTTCATATAAATGGAAATACAAAAGGGGGTGTTTTTATACTTTCGGATACTGAAAAGCCAGCAATATTAGGATATTCAACAATTTTAAGTTAAAAAAACTTATGTTAAATGAAAGCTTTAAATAGAAAAGAAGCATTAATTTCTTATATTACATTCACTAAATATATGATTTTTTTGGTGATAGCATCACTTGTTTGTGTGTTTGCTTTCTTCAAAACATCTTCTGTAGAAATTAGTAAAATACAAACTGTTGGGAATGAAAATCAACAGATATTCGATGAACAAATGCTCTTAAGTAACCAGTTTGAGGATTTCTTTAAGACTTACCAAAGCATAGATTTGGTACAAGAAAACAATGTTCCTTTTTTAATGAATAACATTGCAACCAAAAAGATTAAAATAAAGAGTTCTTTGCAAAAAATACCTAAGAAAGATGCGCTTAGTTATAATTATATTATTGAAAAATCAGAATCTTTTTTACGCACAAGAGACTCTATCAATGCGCTAAAAATAAAGGAAAATACTTATAAGAATGACGTTATACGTTGTTCAGAAGAAAGCAGGGTAATTACTCGGAAAATGAGAGTAGGAAATCTTTCATATGATAGATAAAAGCTATGGAATACAGAAAAGAAAGACATAAGGTTACGCGTTCACAAGAAAAGATAATAGGACTAGTGTATGTAGTTGCTATTTTCTTACTATCCACAGGACTTTGTGGGTATATTCTATTTTTCAGTACCAATAATTACCAAACCCTAAAAGGGAAGAAGGCTATTTTAGAGCAAATACAGCGTGTGAGAGTTTTTGAAAAAGAACAGGCAGAACAGATGGACAAGGTTGAGCTTATCAATACAAAAATAGCTCAGTTTGACCCTTCACTAAAAGCCTTCTATGAAAAGCAGGAGATAACACTTCTTTTAGGAGAAGTTCGTAATGTTTACGTACAGCACAAGTGGGACAATCGTTATAAAATATTTGAACAAATGGCAATCTTTTATGAACTACAACTTTTAGATAAAGACCGGTTGTGGAATATCCAACAAAACATTGAAAAATTCAAATCGGATCTAGAGCGCTGTCGTGCAAACACAGAAAATAGACGTAATAATTTTCAATAACAAGTTTAATTTATGGATAAAGTTTTCAACCGTTGGACTCTTATTATCATAGCTTTCATAGGAATTGTTCTAACTGTTATGTGGTTTTTAAGAGGAAGTATTGTAAAAACGGAAATCAGAGCTTGGGTATCTCCTAGAGAAGTAGAATTGGGGTACCCTATTCGTTTTATAGACAGTACTTCTAATGCTACTGATGTATTATGGGAGTTTGGCAATGGAGACTCTTCTAAAGAAAGAAATGGCGTATATTTATTCCCGCAAACAGGAAAGTACCAAGTGCGTTTGAGAGTAAACAATTCCGTTGAAAAGCACTTTATTGTTACCGTAAAGGAGAGTAATAGACCTTCTGGGTATCAACCTATAAAAATCATTGCCCCACAAACAGCCATTCAAAATGAATATATTTCTTTCTTTGCCGATGGTTACTCTAAAGAATGGCGTTGGGAATTTGGTGAAACAGGGGAAGTGGATTCTTATGAGAAAAATCCTACTTATGCTTATAAACTACCTGGATCTTATCAAATAAAATTGATGTCGGAAGATTTGGCTTTCCCTATTGTACATTACATCGAAATATTACCTGAGTACACCGAATCAGACGATTCAGATGTTTTTTCACTTATTGCTAAAGATATACAAGAACACTTACAAAATATTATAGATGGAGAATCCTTTAATGAAAATTACAATTATATCTTAAGCAAGTATTTGTGTAATAATCCTAATCAATTAGTAATTACCAATGGTGCCAAACAGACCGATTTCTATTCATATTGTTACGATCTAAAATTTATAGGAAGCCAATCCACTGCAAACATTCAAGACGTAGTAATAGAAACCGATAAGGGGTCAAATTGTGTAAAGCGTATTTTAGTAAAACAAAGTCCATCAACTGCTACAAAATAAGAAACAATGAAAAAAATTTTCTCTATTATCATTAATATAATTTTTTTGAGTTTAATAGGGTGCTCTCCTATTACTCCACTTACTCGGGCAAAAAAAACACCTAAAATATATACCCAGAACTTTTGTTGCGAAGAAAAAGTAAAGAAATCTTTAGAGAAAAGAACTCCTTGGATTGTGTATTCTGATAGAGATGAAAATCCTACTTATTACAATGCGGGAGGGAAAGTAGTGCTAAAAAGAGCCTCTTATATGGAATCCTTTTTAGTGATAGGAAAAAAGGGAAATTACTTGCGTTTGGTAAAATATGACCCTAATATTATCGAAAATAACTCACTAAAAAACAGAAAACAAATAGTTTATTACGGGTGGGTACATCGAGATAATTTATTACTTTCCTCACACGCTATCACCGATATCAATTCGGGAAGAAGCTATAAGATGATTGCTACAATGAAAAATGACAAAGCACTGATAGATACTGAATTGTTATTTTCAAAAGATTCTTTAATTCTATACAAAGAACCTGAGCTACTGAATCCTATCAAAAAAATAGCTCTTCACTCATTGGTTTATTTATATAAAAAGAATGACGATAGAAGAAAGTCTTTGGTTTTTGTAAAAACAAAAATCAATCCAGAAAATGCCAAAGAAGTTATTTCGGGGTGGACATCTTCGTCTCTTATAGCTCCTTATGGCACCCTGTTTTATAGTCAGCTTTCACAAATACCTTTACAAAAGCTGACAATTATTGATGCTTCTAAGAAAGCTATTACACAAGAACCTACTTCTATTTTTCAATCGGAAGGCGATTTTATGGGACTAAATCCTATCACTTCAACTAAACAAGAGGGGAATGTAGTAGCTTTAGACACGTATGCTCCTATCAATGCAATTGACAACAATGAGAACTATGTATATGGTCTCTCTGGAAACCCTATTACTTACAAACAGTTCAAAAAAATAAAAGATAATTTAAAGCATATCAATATTGTTTTTGCTTTTGAAAACCACCCGAATGTAAAAAGTAATTTTGAACAATTAGTTATTTCTATCAATCAATTTAAAAACCAATTACCTCGCAAAGGAAATGTTATCTATCGAATAGGAGCTGTTATAGGGTTTGGAATGGATAACAATACTCTGTTGGAAATTTCCTTATCTAAAGATTTAGACACTACCTTAAAAGAATTGGATAAATTAGCCGATATTAAAAACCAAATTTCTGATTCCAAAGAAGGTTCTTGGAAAGCTACATTAAAAGCCTCACAAATACTTACAAAATATAAGGATGAAAACAACGTCATAGTAAGTATAGGAGATAGTGGCAACAACAACGAAAAAGTAGAAGCCCCCCTTATACAAAGTATTACAAATGTACAGGCGAGAGTATTAGGTTATCAAGTATATGCTGATACTGGGAATTCCTTCAACAATTTTGTTCTGCAGATACAAGATATCATATTGAGAACAGCTAAAGAAATTGCAACAAAGAAAAAGGATTTTCTAGTAAATTCTAATCAACTAAGAGCTGAAAACCTTTTTGTAGAGAAAGGAGATAACCAATATAGTTTAGACTTCCCTGGGCAAAGTATGTGGCAAGGGTGGGTGATCTTCCCTAAGAAAAAAGAATTTATGTCACAAGATTTACTAGTATCCTCTCTCACTTCTCTTGTAAAAGAAGTACAATCTGACAGCAAGAACATAACCGATGAGTTACAGAAATCGTTTGCTGCTTCTGGAATGCCAAGAAGTAAAATCAGTTCACAATGGGCTTCTTTACAAAACTTGCCCAACGAATATACCACTAATGCAAACTTTGCAAAGACTTTTGCAGGAGCTGAACCTCATACTCTTTTCCCTGCTTTAGTAGAAATTAAAGAGACAGATTGGGAAAAAGGCAATCGTTTTTTGTTACTTTCTGAAGATGAGATAGAAGTAGTACACAATTTCTTGTCTGATATCACACAAAAACAAGTAGATTACAAATACAATGCTAAGAAAGATATAAAACACAAAAAATCTTTCTTAGAAGACGATGGCGATACCATTAAAGAAAAAACTCAAGAAACCCCAGAATACGATAATACCCGAAAAGTACGAAGATCAGTGCAAAGAAGTTATTACAAATGGGTAAGAAATAACAAACTACACCCTCTCAAAAAACGGCAAATAAAAAAAATATCCCTCTCAAAAGCTACAGAACTATGCATATGGATGCCCTCAAGCAATACTATTACCAAAAAGTTCACAGTGATAGATGTAGGAGATAGAAAAACAGTTTCAGATGCACAATTAGACAAACTCATTACCTACTTCTTACACAAAAAAGAAACCTTCGATAAAGCTATTAACGAAGAAAACCAACTCAAATCTAACGGTGAAATCTTCTATAAAATAAGTAGGGAATATTTGCCTTAGAAAATAGAATTGTTTTTGATCAAATATAACTCACATATATGTATTTAATTGTTTTGTTTTAAAAATAATTAATATGCTCGTTATAAGAAGTCTATAATCAAATATAGATAATTTTATAATAATTATATATTATTAAATCCAGAGCCTTATCTATGGGATTAATCTTATTTAAACAAAAAATAATTTCTTATTAAGTTTTTCTTTACAAGGTTATAGAAACGTTACAATA
>ERZ772971.897-NODE-897-length-17965-cov-3.869291_pt1 | contig 17965 bp, 16 predicted proteins | sample MGYA00511943_ERZ772971 | MGnify/ENA primary metagenome ERZ772971 (study PRJEB29015, sample SAMEA2737929) | human oral metagenome | biome: human oral; feature: human-associated habitat; material: dental | place: China | collected 2144 ... | reverse complement strand
TTTACAAGCTACAATTACTATTACGAATAGAATAAATAAAATTTTTCTCATAATCTTATCTTTTATCGTTTTATTTTAACCATTTTTCAGACAAGTCTGCTGGGTGCATGAATTTTTATTTCGTAACTCATCATCCTTTTTGGTTTTTGTTTGGGAGGTCGGATAATGAAAAACTTGCTATTTTTTACTATAAATTACTCACTTTGTTTTTAAAGTATTGATTTATAGTAAATTACAAACTTTGTGGAGCTGGAGGGATTCGAACCCTCGTCCAAACAAGCAACAAATAAACTTTCTACATGCTTATTTTGTTATTATTTTTCGACACAAAGCAGAGAACAAACACCCAACTTTATGCTTATCTTCTAAATTTTTTCGTCCCTTGGTCGAAGCTCCCAAAGGCTTATTTCCGCATTTCCTATGCCCCAGAATCGGACGCCGCAGAACGGAGCTTCCGTGAGACATCTTGTTTCCTTACTATACTTCGGGAAAAACGCTAATCTTACTATACTTCGGATTAAGCAGCAAGAGCATACTCTTCGTTGCCAGTTAAAATTTGTAGCAAGGGATTAAAGAGATCGCGCTACGGTTCTCTGCATGCTTATTTACCCATTGGTCTTGCTGTCGAAACCAGTCAGCCCCGTGGATATAATTTTGCAAATTTATAGAATTATTATTAAATAAATAAAATTTAAGCTAAAATTTCTCTTTTTTAATGAAAATTCTATACACCATATAGCCCAGCGGAAGGGACATTGCAGCGAGATAAGGCCAGTTTTGAATAAGCGTTGAAGGAGAATGAACCGCCACAAAAATCAATCCAAAAACAGCTCCGCCCAAATGGGCTGAATGCCCAGTATTGTCCCATTGTTTAGGGTAAAGCATCATATAAACAGAATATCCGAAGTATAAAGTTCCAAAAACCCATCCTGGCAGGAAATTGATTTCTATTTCATTTGGAGCGACTGCTATAGCTGAAAAAATTATGCCAGAAACCGCTCCTGATGCGCCGACAGCAGAGTACCAATACCGATTTTTATAAATGTAAAAACTCAGTAAATTTCCTAAAAGCAGAGAACCTAAATAAATAGAAATAAACCCAAAATTGCCAAAGAAAAAAACTACAATTCCCTGAAATAAGTATAAAGATAACATATTGAAAAACAAGTGCATAAAGTCTATATGTAGAAATCCCGATGACAGCACCCGAATATATTCTTTTCGGGTTTTTATCATTGAGATATTGAACTTATATTTTTCAAAAAAGTTTTTGTCTTCTATGCCTTTATAACTTATCACAATCGTGATAATGATGATAAATAGAGCTATTGAATGCATTGGTTTTTAATGTTTTAAAATAATTCTCCTATAACTCCATCTTCTGGAATATCCGTTTCTTCCTGCTGTACAGGTTCTTCTTCCTCTTCTTCCTTCGGTTCTGGAATTGTGATATTTATAGATTTTATTTTCTCTTTCACGAACTGATTTCCCATTGCTTTTATTCCTTTAATGGAGATAAAGTCATCAATATCAATGGTTTCAGGCTCTTTTTCCTTTCCGTTTTTATCTTTTGCAAAGATAATTTCCGCCGTGCAGCCATCGCTGGTTCCCACGAATTCTATGAAGGATTTGGGATGCTCACTCGGCATAAAGTTCTGAATATTAGCCGTGTTTTCTAATAAAAATCGTTTGATGAAATAAATATCCTTTTCGCCGTCATAATAAATGCACGAAACAGCCTGTTCTGGATGCCATTTTTCCAAAATCAGATAATCATCATCAAAACGATTCATCAGATCAAATGAAATCAGTTTTGCTTCTCCTTTGGTATTGATAGTCAGGATTTTATCATCTCCTTTAAAGCTGCCGAGCAGAACTCCTCTGCCTTCCACATTCAGCCTTCTTACACTTTCATCAAACCAAATTTTTCTCGGAGCCAGAGTAGAGATGCCCTCTTCTTTTAGTTCTATTTTTTTAACGGCATATTTCGTTACGAGATTTCCTTTGGAATCACGCCCTTTTATCGCTAAATCAGAGAAATCTATATCGATTCTGTTTTTTCTGATTCTGGCACTTGGTTTTAGTAAAACACTGATGATTTCTGCCTCTCCATTTGGATTTGCAGAAAAATACAGCACTTCTGAGCCTTTTACATCCGAAGCAAGTTTGTATTCGTTATTTCGGATAACTCCCGTTACCGAGAACCTTTTCATGTAATATGGGCCGTCTTTTCCCTCGCGGTAGACCATGTTATAAACGGTTCGTTTGTCGTTCTTTTTCCATACGCCCACATGCAGAATATCTTTTCCGATGAAGGTTTTCGCTTCCACTTTGGTGACTTGCATCGTTCCATCTTTTCGGAAAGTGATGATGTCATCCAAATCTGAACAGTCAAAAACATATTCATCTTTTTTGAGCGAAGTTCCGATGAATCCTTCGGCTCTGTTGATGTAGAATTTCTCGTTTGCTACCGCTACATTGGTCGCATCTATGTTGTCAAAAACACGAATTTCCGTACGGCGAGGCTTGTCTTTTCCATACTTTTTCTGGATGTTTTGGAAATAATTTATAGCGTAATCCACCAAGTTTTCCAAATCATGTTTCACCTGCTCCATTCTGTCCTCCAGTGCAGCGATGTTTTCCAGTGCTTTATCTCTATCATAGCGCGAAATTCGCATGAAAGGAAGTTCCGTTAGTCGGGCAATGTCCTCCGTAACTACCTCACGCATAAGGTTTTTGATAAATGGTTTTAAAGCAGTGTCAATCGCCGAATAAACTTCCTCTTTGCTGGTTTTACCTTTGATTTCTTGGTAAATTTCATTCTCGATGAAGATTTTTTCTAAACTCGCAAAATGCCATTTTTCCTGAAGTTCGTGCAGTTCTATTTCCAGCTCTTTTTTCAGAAGAGAAACCGTGTGGTCTGTGTTGTATTTCAGTATTTCCGAAACCGAAAGGAACATAGGTTTGTCTCCCACGATTACGCAGGCGTTCGGCGAAATAGAAACTTCGCAGTCCGTGAAAGCATAGAGGGCATCTATCATCATGTCTGGCGAAACATCATTAGCCAGTAAGATGTTGATTTCCACTTCATCAGAAGTATTGTCCTCTATTTTTTTGATTTTGATTTTGCCCTTTTCATTGGCCTTTAAAATGCTGTCAATCAGGTCGCCTGTATTTTTAGAAAAAGGTAACTCTGTGATGCATAGAGTGTTTTTGTCTTTTTGAATAATTCTGGCTCTTGCACGGATTTTTCCGCCTCGTTTTCCATCATTATAGTTGGAAACATCCAGAAGCCCTGCCGTAAGGAAATCAGGGTAAAGCTGGAAACTTTTTCCTTTTAGATAAAGAATAGAAGCATCTAGTAACTCATTGAAATTGTGAGGCATAATCTTAGTAGAAAGCCCCACACCGATACCTTCCACGCCTTGTGCAAGGAGCAGCGGGAATTTCACAGGAAGGTCCACAGGCTCGTTGTTTCTTCCGTCATAGGATTTTACCCATTCCGTAGTTTTAGGGTTAAAAACCACCTCCAAAGCGAAAGGCGTGAGCCTCGCTTCGATGTATCTTGCCGCTGCTGCCGAGTCTCCTGTGTAGATATTTCCCCAGTTTCCCTGAGTGTCTATCAGGAGTTCTTTTTGACCAATCTGCACCATGGCATCCGTGATGGAGGCATCCCCATGCGGGTGGTATTTCATGGTGTTTCCTACGATGTTTGCCACCTTGTTGTATCTCCCATCTTCCAGTTCGCGCATGGAGTGCATGATACGGCGCTGAACGGGCTTAAAACCATCATAAACAGATGGAATGGCACGGTCCAAAATTACATAAGAGGCGTAATCAAGAAACCAATCTTGATAAAGCCCAGATATTTTTTTTAAAGTTTCTTCTTTATGTTCGTTTTCTTGCATTTATTTTGTGTTTATCAGTCTGATATTTTGGTCGTTTAACTTAGTTTGAAGCCATTTTTTCAGCTTTTCTTCATCTAGATTCTCTTTTTCTTTGATTTGGTAGATGACAGTATTTTCTTGTTTACGCGAATCTTTTTCGTAACTATTTAGTTTTCCGATAGATATGTTTTCTACCTCTGGGAAAATGATTCTAAGTTCTTTGATGAGTTGTCGGTCATCAAATTTGTATTCATTCAGCTCCGCAGTAAGGTTTTGGATGATGATATCTTTTTCAGAGAAATCCTTGTTCTGCTGGTTGATTTCAGCTAAAATCTCACTTTTTAGATTAGATGAATTATTTTTTATCAAGAGTTTTGTATCCTTGATTTCGTAGCTGTCGGCAAGTTTTTTGTTAAGCGCTTGAATTTCAATGCTGTCCATTCGCTGGTTTAGTAAAACCAATTCTATGGTTTTTGGTGTTTCATTTTTGTTTATTTTCTTATAAATCACCGTGTACCCTTTGTCTGTAAATTCATTTTTGATGAAATTTTCTACATTTTTTGTGTATTTATTATCACTAATGAGACGGTAAGCCAAGAAAATACTTGGAACAATCATAATAGTAAACAAAATGTAAATGGAATATTTTACTTTTCTGTCAAATTTTTCGTCCTGAGTAGAAACAGGTTTGTATTTAAGGAATTTAACAATAGTAAATGTAGCAATGGCGATGAAGAAGCAGTTGATAGAATATAAATATAAAGCTCCAGCAAAAAATTTAAAATTGAAAGTTGCCAGCCCAAAACCTGCCGTACAAAGAGGCGGCATAAGCGCTGTGGCAATAGCTACCCCAGGGATAGGATTTCCTTTTTCTACACGGGTGATGGAAATTACTCCTACAATTCCACCAATGAAAGCAATTAAAACATCATAAATATTAGGTGATGTTCTGGCCAAAATCTCAGACTGAGCCTCTTTAAAGGGACTGAGAGTAAAGTAAATCGCAGAGACTAAAAGACTCACGATAGTAGCCGTAAGTAGGTTTTTTCCTGATTTTTTTAGAAGAGTTAAATCATAAATGGCAAGGGCAACCCCAATTCCTACGATAGGTCCCATAAGTGGAGAAATCAGCATGGCGCCGATAATCACAGCTGTGGAATTGACATTCAGACCAATAGATGCAATGAATATAGCACAAGCCAAAATCCAAAGGTTAGCCCCTTTGAATGAAATGTTTTTTAAGACATCTTGTAAAACCTTGTCTTGTTTTTCTTCTCCTTCGTGTAAATTAAACAAATTATGTCGTTTCATACTTATTTATCGTCGTTATCTTTGTTATCTTTGTTGGCTTTTATTGTTCGTTGTAATGAAAGTTTTAAATCCCTTATTTCACTGCTTGTAAGGTAAGAAATATCGTATTTTAGGACAATTTCATTTTTTTTTCTGCTCGTTATTTTTATGTGAAGTTTTTTGAACAGAACAGCATCAGTAATATCAAAAGAAATCAGTTTGTATTTAGGAAATTCATCTCTTGCTTCTCTTCCTAAAAAAGGAATTATGCTGTAATTTCTGAAATTGAGAGCTTCGCCATCGCTGTCGTATTCAAAAATTTGTCTGCCGCGTAGATAGAGGATAATGTAAATAGCCCCTCCTAAAAGAATGAGAGATGTGCTCGCCATTTTCCCAAAAACAGGAAGTTTGATGATATTTAGAAAAGACATCATACAGCCGATGATAAGGCATAGTGTAGCGAAAGTCAAAGTAAAATTATACAGCGGAGCTTTGTTTTTGTTGGTAAGTCTCATTTATTTTAATTTTTAAATATCAGCATCTTCTATTACTAGATTTTCTAAGATAAACTGCTGTCTATCAGGGGTGTTTTTGCCCATGTAGAATTCTAAAAGCTGGTCTATGGTAGTATCTTTCCCTATAACCACAGGCTCAAGGCGGATGTCTTTCCCAATAAAATGTTTAAATTCTTCTGGGGAAATCTCTCCAAGTCCTTTAAATCTCGTTATTTCAGGATTTTTTCCTAATTCATTCAGAGCCTTTATTCGCTCTGTTTCTGTGTAGCAGTAGCGGGTTTCTTTCTTGTTTCTTACCCTGAACAGAGGCGTTTGGAGAATGTACAAATGCCCATTTTTAATCACATCAGGGAAGAATTGCAGGAAGAAAGTAATCATCAGAAGTCTGATGTGCATACCATCTACATCGGCATCGGTAGCGATGATGACATGATTGTATCTGAGGTCTTCCAAACTTTCTTCAATGTTTAATGCCGCTTGGAGCAGGTTGAATTCCTCGTTTTCATAGACTATCTTCTTTGTTAAACCATAGCAGTTCAGTGGCTTACCTTTCAGAGAAAAAACAGCCTGAGTTTCCACATCTCTGCTCTTTGTGATGGAGCCGGATGCAGAATCTCCTTCGGTAATGAAAATCATCGTTTCGGCTTTTCTTTCCGCTTTTTGGTCGTTGTAATGCTGGCGGCAGTCTCTCAGTTTTTTATTGTGAAGTGAAACTTTTTTAGCCCTTTCTCTTGCTAATTTTTGAATGCCCGAAAGTTCCTTTCTTTCTCTTTCAGAAACCAAAATTTTTCTTTGGATGGCTTCGGCGGTTTCTGGGTTTTGATGGAGAAAATTATCCAACTTATTTTTCAGAAAATCAATAACGAAAGTCCGTATTGTAGGGCCATTAGGACCTATTTCGTTTGAACCTAATTTTGTTTTCGTCTGGGATTCAAAAACAGGTTCTTCTACATTGATGGAAATCGCTGCAATGATGGATTTTCTAATATCCGAAGCATCAAAATTTTTATTGAAAAACTCTCGGATGGTCTTTACATAAGCCTCCCGAAAGGCATTGAGGTGTGTTCCGCCCTGAGTGGTGTTCTGCCCATTGACAAAAGAGAAATAAGTCTCCGTCTGGGATTTGTCGGAATGAGTGATAGCCACCTCTATATCATCATCTTTGAGGTGGATGATAGGGTAGAGGATATCTCCCTCTAATTCTTCCTGAAGCAGGTCTTTAAGTCCATTTTCAGAGAAAAAAGTTTCCCCGTTGAAAATGATTTTCAGCCCAGGGTTCAGATAGGCGTAATTCCTGAGCATCCGCTCAATATATTCTTTTCTGAATTTAAAGTTAATGAAAATTTCATAGTCAGGAACGAAAGTGATTTCAGTTCCGTTTTTATCCTTATCTTCTATTTCTTCGTGGTTTTGAAGAATATTTCCCCTTGAAAACTCGGCTGTTTTTGATTTTCCATCTCGTATAGATTTTACCTTGAAATAATCTGAAAGAGCATTCACTGCTTTTGTTCCGACACCATTGAGCCCTACAGACTTTTTGAATGCCTTGGAATCGTATTTTCCGCCGGTATTCATTTTGGAAACCGCATCTACCACTTTGCCGAGAGGAATCCCTCGCCCAAAGTCCCTGATAGTCACTTTGCTGTCATCTATGCTGATTTCTATTTTGTTTCCGGCTTTCATTCGGAATTCATCAATAGAGTTGTCCAAGATTTCTTTTAGCAGAATGTATATCCCGTCATCCGCCGAGGAACCATCGCCTAGTTTACCGATGTACATCCCTGGCCGTAGGCGGATATGTTCCTGCCATTCAAGGGTTCTGATGTTGTCTTCCGAATAATTAACCTGTCCTAAGAGTTCGCTCATCTTTCTTCAAAATAAGATACAAAACTAATGAAAGCGTTTTTAAAAATCAATTTTTGTGGAAAATATTTTTGTTAAACTGAATAAAAAAACTCTTAGTTTTGGGCTAAGAGTTTTTAGGATTTATTTTTTCTTCCATTGTGAATTGAAAGTGCAGCTGTCATATCTTTTGTCTATGGAAATAAAGGTTTCCGGCAGCCTTTCGTTAATCCATTTTTCCACAATTTCGCTTTTTTTCTTGTTGAGAGCAATTTCTTTTACTCTTTCAAAATCGATATTGAGGTCTATTTGGTGGGCTGGTATCGTATCTTCTATTCTAAGGATAGAAACCACTTTTCTTCTATTTAGTTCATCTTCAAAAACTTCGGTGATGTCTCCTTTATTGTATCCCGCGATTTGATAGGCTATATTTGCAGAAAGATTTGTTTTTTCTATTTTGGTTTTGCCTTCTTCGTTGTTGATGATTCCAGAATTATATTTAGTGTTTTTATCATCAGAATATTTATGGGCAGCTTCTTTGAAAGATATTTTACCATCTAAAATTTGCTGTTTGATGTCTTCCAATTCCTTTTTTGCACTGGCTATTTCTTCTGCGGTGGGTGTGTTTTTTATCAAGATATGTCTTGCATCATACATCTTCCCTGATTTTTTCACAAGCTGAATGATGTGATAGCCATACTCTGTTTCCACTGGGTCGGAGATTTCTCCTTCCTGCAGGTTAAGAGCGGCAGCCTCAAAGGGTTTTACCATCGTTCCTTTGGATATATTTTTGTAAAGTCCGCCATTTGAAGCAGAGCCTTCATCTTCGGAGTAGATTCTTGCCAAAGACTCAAAACTCTCTCCATCCAAGATTTCTTGTTTTAGTTTTAAAAGTTTGTTGATGATTTCATTTTTATGCTCATCCGTTAGTTTAGGATACATTACGATTTGAGAAAGAATGATTTCATCCTTTACCTCTGGAAGCTGGTATTTATAGGCGTTGTAGAAGTCTGTTACTTCATTTGGGGTAACATCTGTTTTCTCCGTTATTCGGGAATATTTACTCTGTCCGTAGTAGCCGTCTGAATCTATCTTTTCTATAGCATTTTTCATTTCTGTGGCGTTTCGGAACTTATAGGTATCCAGCATCGCCCTTTCCGAAGGGAACTGCCCCGCAATCTGATTGTATTTTTGTACAGCTTGCTCTCTTATTTCCTTGCTTCGGTTCGGAATCAGAGTGTCCTGTTTTGCGTGGTAAATCAGGAATTTATTGTTCAGCAGGCTTTCTACAAACTCGCACTTGTTGGCAGCGGCCATTCCCTGTGCTTTGGCGTAGTTTTCCTGTTCTGTAATATCGGATTCCAAAATGATTTCATTCCCGATTACAGCTGCAATGCCGTCTACCAGCTGTCCTTTTTGAAGCTGTGCATGTATGGGAAAAGAAAATGATAGTAGTGCTAAAAGAAACACTTGTCTAATGTTTTTGATCATTTCTAAAGATTGATTTTTCATTGATGGTGCAAAATTAAATTTCTCGGAGAGAAATACTAAACATTTTATTATAATTATTTCTTAAAATTTATAAATCAACATTGAAGGTGGTAAGCTCCTGAAACTTCTTGATTCTTTGTTTCAAGAGATACGGCGAAACTTCCAAGAGCCTTTCTGTGCCGAATTTCTCTACGGTAAAGGATGCCATGGCACTCCCCACGATAATCGCCGTTTTCATATTCTCAAAACTAAAACTTCCAGTGCAGGCAAGATGTGCGGCAAAGCCTCCCGCAAAGGAATCTCCAGCGCCCGTCGGGTCAAAGACATCCTCCAGAGGGAGGGCGGGTATCGCAAATATTTTTCCTTCGCTGAAAAGTATAGCTCCGTGTTCTCCTTTTTTGATGATTACATACTGAGGCCCCATTTCGTGTATCTTTTGGGCGGCTTTCGGGAGCGAGTATTCGCCGGAGAGCTGTCTTGCCTCCTCATCGTTTATCGTGATGACATCTACTTTGCCTATGATTTCCATCAATAAATCCCAAGTGTGGTTCATCCAGAAATTCATCGTATCTAAGATAATCAGCCTTGGGCGGCATTTCATATTCTCCAATACGGAGAGCTGTACGCTGGGGTGGAGGTTTCCTAAGAGCAGGATGTCGCAGTTCTTGCAGTGTTCTGGTATTTTGGGATTGAATTTCTCCAAAACATTCAGTTCTGTTGCCAATGTATCGCGGCTGTTGAGGTCATTATGGTATTTTCCAGACCAGAAGAAGGTTTTTTCTTCGGGGAAGATTTCAATTCCTTCTATATCGATGTCTCGTTCCTTTAATAAGTTGAGATATTCCTCAGGAAAATCCCCGCCTACAACGGACACGATGCCTGTTTTTATATTGAGAACGGAGGCGGCAAGCCCTATATAAGTGGCGGCACCTCCCAGAATGTGGTCTGTCTTTCCAAATGGCGTCTCGATAGCATCAAAAGCTACGGTTCCTACGGCTAATAATTTCATTATTCTTGCTCTATGTTGTGTAAGATTATTTCCAGTTGAAGGTTTCTATCATGTGCATGAGGTCTTCTTTTATGTAGTCTATGGCGGGCTGCAGTGAGTCGGGTCTTGGTCTGGACTTGAAGTATAGATTTGCCGTTACGAAATGCCTCGTGCTGTCGGTCAGGAAAATCTGAATATTAGATGCAGACTGTCCTTTCAGTTCATAGAAATTCCCGAAAACTCTTTTTTCAGGGTAAGAAAAAGACTTGGTTTCTATTGCCGAAGCACGGATGGTGTGCTCATAGACCATTTTTTCTACTTCCTTTACATGAAGCCGGAAATCATTCTGAATAGGGAAGTAGGTAAGGAATACATTGGCCTTCATCTGAGGATAGGCCAAGTTGTACCAGCATGGTTTTTTGGCTTCGTGCAGTGCGGCAAAGTCCGAATATTCAAAGGTAAAAGGACAGGCAGAATTAAATGCCTGATACTTTGCTTTGGGATATTCCAAGCGGAGTTCCCCCTTCGGTTTTGGGCGGGTTTCTTCGCTGCAAGAGATGGTGCAAAGTGCAACACACCCTAAAAATAGATACCTAAACATTCCGCAAAAGTAATAAAAAAATAATATAAAGTCACAAGGGGTGGAGGATTTAATAAATCAGGTGGAAAATTGAAAAAATGATGTGAGAAAAGAAGAAAACAAGGTCTTGCAGGTCTTACACGATGTCTTGTAAGTCTCGCACGATGTCTTGCAAAGTTTACAAGATGTCTTGCAGGACTTGCACGATGTCTGGTATTGAATGCAACATCTATGGTAAGTCTTGCAAGACATGTTGTATTTAATACAATAGGTGTTTTATTAAATATTTTTTAAAGAAATAATGAAAATAATGTGGATTTTGTAATTTTTATTTTTTGATGAGAAAAAAGTAAATGATAACACAAAAAATGTTAAATTTGTGAAAGAAATGTTAATGAAATGAAGTTTAAGTTAGTGTTAAAGCAGAAAAAAGGGGATAAAATACCTTTTAATTACCAATATCCTTTGTCTTCGGCGATTTATAAATTTATTAAGCAGGCAGATCAAGAATATGCAGAACAATTACATCAAAAAGGATTAGGTAAGGGTTTTAAATTCTTTACATTTTCGGATTTGAATTTTAAGGAAGTTAATACAGATAATGAAGGTTTTGTGATTTTGGATGGTGAGATTTTACTCCTTTATGTAGATATTTATTTACCTAAAACAGCTCAATCTTTGATAAAAGGAATTTTTGAGAATAAAGAATTGACAATAGCCAATTCATATCATAAAACAGATTTTAGCATTATTTCTGTGGAAATAATGGAAGATAAACTAAAAAATATAGGAGCGGAAGAAATCATAAAAGTAGAGGTGAAGCCTACATCACCTATTGTGATAGGTAGGAAAAATGTGAGGGGTAATTATGATTATTTATTACCTATGGATGATGATTTTAAAACTTTTATGCTCAAAAATTGGGAGGAAAAGCTTAGGGTTTTTAATCATAATGTTGATAATAGCATTAGAAGTGTGGAAATAAAAAATGTAGAACATGTAAAAACAAGGCTGGTTGTCTTAAAAGCCAATACTTTACAAGAAACAAAGATAAAAGGATCTAAAAACTATACTATAGAGCTTATAGGAAAAAAGAAAGAAATAGAGCTTTTGATGGCGGGTGGCTTAGGGCTTCATAATGCGCAAGGAATGGGAAGTGTAAAGATAATAGAATAATAAACAGTTATGAAATATATTTTAAAAATAGACATTTCTGGAATACAAAAGTTTATTTTTGATATTCCTTCAAAAAATGCAGCAAAACAACTAAAAGCAAGGTCTTTTTATGTGTATTCACTGACACATATTGTTTTCGAGATGCTAAAAGCCAAAATAGGCGCAGATAAGGTTACTGAAATTTATAATGGAGGAGGAAACCTATTTGTTTATGTAGAAAGTAATCAAGAAGTTTTAAGAGAGTTTAGAAAGGAACTTGAACGGCAGGATTTTCAAGGCGTATTATTCCCTTTTGTGAGCTTTGTAGAGGTGAAAGGGAATTTTAAAGAAGATATGCAAAATCTGAGTAGAGAGGTTTTAAAGGTAAAATTACAGAGAAAATTTGATCTTAAAGAATTCGAGCAGACAAAACCGATTGACTGGGCTGATTTTACTAAAAATCTAGTAAAAAGTAATGGTTTTGTGGTAGAAAAAGGACAAGCAGTGGAAGGTCAAATTTATTTACAAGATTATGTAATAGCATTCAAAGGAAATAATTTTGAGAATAATGTACTGAATAAACTTCCAGTAGATAGAGATGGCAGTATCACGGAGCTTTTGGGTATATCAAAGAATGTATCTGATGGCGCTGATGAGAAAATAGCCGCACTAAAAGTGGATGTGGATAATTTGGGGCTTTTATTTCGTAATAAAGAGGAACAGGAATACCGAGAAATTAGCCAAAAGATGGAGAAGTTCTTTTCAAAAGACTTATATCAGAAAGTCTTAAAATCGAGAATTGAAAAGCAAGAGTTATACCCTGTTTTTGCTGGTGGAGATGATTTGTTCCTTATAGGCAGCTGGGACAAAATAATAGAAATAGCAGCGGAGATTAACGAAGCGTTTAGAGTGTTCCAAAAAGAGCTAAACTTAGAAAAACCACTTACTCTTTCGGCTGGGATAGTATTAGGCAATCCTAAATATCCACTTATCCGTTTGGCAGAAGAGGCAGAGAAGGCTTTGGATTTAGCCAAAAACTATAGAGAAGATAAAAACAGTATTTGTATTTTTGGAGAACCTATGGGCTGGGAGGAGATGGAACAGTGTGTGAATATAAAAAATAAATTATTGGATTTGGTAGTAAATAAGGGAGAGTCCAGATCATTACTACAAAGAATAAAATCTTCTGATTTAGGTTTTCGTAGTGTTCAAGATAGGATGATGGATACCAACAAAATAGATTTGCCAAAAGTCTATCGTCTAAAATATTATCTAAGAAATGCTAAAACAGAAGAAAACAGGAAAATACTTACAGAGATTTTTAACGCTTATGCAGAGGATTTATTAAGTGATTTTCTACATAAGGGAACAAAAAGTAATCCTGCTAAATATGTGGAAGCAGCACGATTGACAGAATTATTAACAAAAAGAATGAATAAATCAGAATAATTATGAATAAAGAAAGACCAAGACAAGAAAGTGAGGGAAAAAAAGATATTCAGAAAGAATATTTTTCGCAAACTTATGCACATTTACTTAATCTGTTCGCAGATGGAGTCCCTTTAGATAAGGTGTATGATGATATAGCAAAATTTATAAAAGAAAATTACACAATGATTACAACAACGCAGCTGAGAAATATATATTCAAGGGTTGTAGATGCAGATAGTGTACAAGAAGTAAAAATACTTCGTCCTAATCTGGTCTATATAGCTGCAAGACAGGGTAAAGGGGTAGAGCCTATCATTGATTTTTTTAATCAATTAATAAAGGGAATCAATGGTGAAGAACAGTTAAAATCATTCAAAAAAGTAATGGAAGCTGTAGTAGCATACCACAAATTTTATATTAGTCAAACAACAAAAAAATAAAATAATGAAACTAATTAAAAAACATTTTTTCAGAGGAACAATAGAATTAAAAACAGGATTACATATAGGAGGAGCAAAATCAAGTTTGGATATTGGAGGTCTGGATAGTCCTGTGATAAAAACTGCGAAAGGAGTTCCTTATATACCAGGTAGTTCACTAAAAGGGAAAATACGCTCTCTGCTAGCAATGCAGGAAGGAGCAAAAGATATAGGAGAAGAATCAGATAAATTATTGAGGTTATTTGGTTGTTCAGATGCAGGGAAAGAACAGAAAACGCGTCTTATTTTCAGAGATGCTTTATTGGATATTGATAAGTTTGAAGAGAAGTTCAAAAATTCTGAATTATTAGCAACTAAATATACAGAGGAAAAATTTGAAAATACTATAGACAGACTATCTGGAAAAACTAAAGGAGGACTTCGTTCTATAGAAAGAGTTCCAGCAGGAGCAGTTTTTAATTTTGAAATAGTTTTGGATGAGTACGATAGTGACAATATAGAAGAAAACAAAAAAATAATGCAAGAAGCTTTCCGACTTCTTGAAAATGATTACATAGGAGGTAGTGGAACGAGAGGGTATGGACATGTAGGTATAGTAATAGATAAAGAGGAAGAACTAGAAATAAGTTAACCAATGAAAGCAGTGCATCTAAAACTTCCTCCAAATGCCAAATTTCATTTGGGAGAATATACAGAAGATAAGGCTACTGTGCTTTATAATACATCACAAATCATCCATTCAGATGTACTTTTTGGGGCATTTATATCGGCTTTATCACAGGTTAATTTGGAAAAGGTAGAGGTTTTTAAAGAATATTTTGAAAGTGGTGAATTGGCTTTTTCATCGGCTTTTTATGTGCTAAATGTAAAAGGAAAAGAGGAGTTGGTCTATTTACTTCCAAAGCCTATCAGTCTTAATCTTTTCCAATCGACAGATGTGGAACGATTTCAAGTAAAGAAATTTAAAAAGATAGAATTTATATCAAAAGGCATCTGGGAGAAAGGAGTCAGTCCAGAGAAATGGTTTGATTCTGATGGAGAATGTGTGATGCCTAATAGCAAAACTGTATGTCTCCGCTCCGAAATAGGAAATGAAAAGTTTGACCTATTCCAAGAAAGTGATGAGGAAAAGGTAAATCTCACTCCACTAGGAAAGGTTAATGAACTTTATACAAGAACTAATTTGGAAATTTTAGGGACAGATAATGCGAAGGTGGATTTCTATTTTTTGATGCAGGAAGAGAATCTGCCAAAGGAGGATAGTGATTTAGTAAAAAATATTTGGAAACAGGTAACTCTCAATGGGATAGGGGGTGAGCGTTCTACAGGCTGTGGAGCAGTGGAAGGTATTGAATATGAAGATTTTAGTATAAATGTTCAAGAAAAATCCGATAAGAATATTTTATTAGGACTGGCTTTCCCTGAAAGTCTAGATGGATATCTCTACTATCAGACCAAAGTAAGAGGAGGGATGAACTACGGAGAGAAAAAGAAGATAAAATTACTGATGTCAATACAAGAAGGAGCTGTGATTTCTAAGCAGGAAAAAGCTCGAATTGTAGATCTGAGTCAGGGGAATAAAAAATATTGGAAATATAGTAGTAATCTAGTATTACCATTTCATAAAAACCATGATTTGTAAAAATGAAATCACAATATAGAATAAAATTGACCACACTTACGCCTGTATGTATAGGTGATGGAAAGACTATCAATCCAGTCATGGACTATATATATGATAGAAATAGAAATCAGGTACACTATCTAAATAAGGAAAAAATAGCAGAAAGACTGGCAGGAGATGATGAATTGATGGATAGGTATATGAGTGGGATAATTAGCAATATGAATAATAATAGAACAGAATTTGATCTAAAAGATTTTTTAGAAAAAGTTCTGAAATTATCTCTACACGATTATGCCCTTTATTCCGTAGAAGGAAAAAATACAAAGGAGCTCAATACCATTATAAAAAATCCAGATAGAAGCCCTTATATACCAGGCAGCACACTAAAAGGAATGATAAAAACAGCATTTCTGTATGAGTGGCTCTTGGATAAAAATAATGAATGGTGTAAAAAGTATCTTCAAAATATAGGCAATAAGGAAGTAGAACCCCGTTTAAGAAGGGAGCTGGAAACGGAGTTGGATTCTTATCAGCTAAGAGTCCATGATAGCAGTATGTTTGATTTTGAAAAAAATTGTAAAATTATAGAAAACAAAAGAATTTCTATAAAAACAGGAGCTCTTACAATACCGCAGAGCTGGGAATGTATTTCAGAGAATAAAACATGCGAGACCCAGATTTGGGAGATGAGAAAGGGCGATAAAATTTATTCTTGGGAAGATATATGCAGAGTGGTAAATAGATATACCCAGCATCAGAATATTAGGGAGATAGAATTGCTAGAGGATATAAGTGAAAAAGGTAATATAAAATACAAAGATGAAAGAATAATAGACTCTTTGATTAAATTTTATGAAGAAATGGATACCGAAATAGAGGATAATCCCAACCGTATCTTTATGAGGATAGGTAGTGGAAAGGGATATTTCTATAATTCTGTGGCACAGGCACTATATTTAGCAGATAGCTCTAGTGATAAGGATGATTTTCTAAAATTCTTGAAAAAAAGTGGCTATGGCAAAATATATGACAGAAAAATAAAAAGAATGAAAGAATATGATCTAAACCCTGATGAATTCCCTATCACTCGGTTTATAGAATTGTCGGATAATAAGCCTCTGGGCTGGGTAAAATTAGAGTTAAAATAATAAAAACATGGATAAAAATATAATAATAGTTCTGGTAAGTCAGCAGACCATACAGAATGTACTTTTCATCAAAGAATTTGTGAAAAATAATGATGACCATATTCTTTTGATTTCTACTAAAGGGATGAAAGAAAAAGAAGAATGGATAAAAAATTCTCTAAACATTCAGAATAAATATCATAGTATCATAGTTGACGAGTATGATAATAAGGATATTTTGGAAAAGCTCAAAGAATTCAATATTCACGAGTATAAAAATAAATATATCAACATCACAGGAGGGACTAAACTAATGTCCATAGAGACTTATGATTTCTTTAAATCTATTGAAAATTGCCATATTTACTACATTACACGAGGGAATGAATACAAAAAGATTTTTCCTATAGAAGAAGAAAACACATATAATTTTAAATGTTCAGTAAGCATAAAAGAGTATTTCAAAGCTTATGGTTTTGAAAGTAAAGAATCTGGACTTTCAGAAATTGATAAAGAATACACCTATGGTTTCTTGGAAAAATTCTTGGAAACCGATAGTTATGATATTATAAAAGAATTACAAAATAAAAGAAACAATAATAGTGTAAAGAAGAAGGGAAGATTAAGCACTGTTGAAGTGGAAGGCTTAAATGATTTTTTGTCAGATATAGCCTTTCCTCTAAAAAATGAAGGTATAATTTCAAAAAAAGAAATAGAATATCTTACTGGAGGCTGGTTTGAGGAGTATATTTATTATACCTTGAAAGATGCAAGTGTGGTTCAGGATGCAGATATATTATGCGGTGTTAGCAAAAAAAATGGTCGGTCAGATAATGAATTAGATATCGTTATCTTAAAAGAAAACCAACTGCATATCATAGAATGTAAAACCTATATTTGTAATAAAGGCAAATCATCACTACCAGCAGATGCTGTCTATAAACTAGATAGTATACAAAAGGAGTTAGGGCTCTTTGCAAAACCTTATATTGTGACTCTTAATAAAGCTCATGAGATAGACGAACCTCATAAAAGAAGAGCAGGACAATATGGAATAAAAATTCTTACGATAGAAAATATAGTAGAAGGCAATTTAATAAGTAATATATTTCCTAATGCTCCTCAATCTCTCTAACCATCCCTATGGCACTTGGCAAAAAGAACAATGCCAAGCTGCCGAAGAACTCTTTGGTGGAGTGGCAGATATGCCATTCCCCAATGTAGATCCCTATGCAGATGAAACTGAAATAATGGAGATGGCAGAAGCCTATTTCCAGAAGATACAGACAGAGTATGGCACAGGGATAGCGGCTGTGCATCTGATGGGAGAGCTGTGTTTCTGCTTTGCGCTGGCTAGGTTATTACAGAGCATAGGTATAAAGGTAGTAGCCTCTACCACGGAGAGAAAAGTAATAGAGCAGGGAGAGGGTCAGAAAACGGTAGTTTTCCATTTCATAAGGTTTAGGGAATATGCTTCTCTGTAAAGCCGAACCTATATCACTCGCACCATTTAAGGAATTGGAACTCTTGTTCTTCTAATAGTTCTTTTTGCTTTTCTAAATATCACTCGCACCATTTAAGGAATTGAAACT